>Ga0154795_1123_pt1 | contig 17416 bp, 19 predicted proteins | sample Rifle2008BG16ft_FD_105803 | JGI IMG/M metagenome (GOLD analysis project Ga0154795, IMG submission 105803) | Chloroflexi bacterium RBG_16_54_18 | reverse complement strand
TGAGTGGGGCCGCAGGGTGATGCGCCTGTCCCGGGCTGGCATCCCCACCCTGCTGCTGGTTGGCAACCACGATCTATCCCCAGCCTTGGGGCGCGCCCATGCACTGGAGAATTTCGATACCCTGGATGTGCCGCATGTTAAGGTGGTGGACAGGCCGGTTTTCCTGGGATCGCAGGACCTGGAAGGACTGCCGCTGCAGGTGCTGGCCCTGCCATGGATTTCCCGCTCGGGCATGATCGCCCACCTGGGTCTGGAAGCCAATGCTGCGCAGGTGTACGAACAAATTGAACAGCGCCTGGTCGAGCTGGTGGACGGCTGGTTGGAGGAAAAAATCGATCCCGCCTTGCCTGTCATTCTGACCGCGCATTGCTCGGTGCAGGGCGCGCAGTACGGCGGCGAGCGGACGGTGATGTTGGGCAGCGACCTGGTGGTTTCTGGGGCGCTGGTAAAAGACCCGCGCCTGGATTACGTGGCGCTCGGGCATATCCACAAGGCCCAGGATCTTAATGAAGGCGCGCACCCACCGGTGGTTTACCCGGGCTCGATCGAACGCGTCGATTTTGGTGAAGCCGCAGATGAGAAGTATTTTGTAATCGCCAGCGTGGAGCGCGGCCGGACGCAGGTGGAGTGGCGCCGGCTGGCTCACGTCCGGCCTTTCTTTGACCGCCTGCTGCGCCTTTCCGACCAGCAGGACATCACCGAACAGCTGCGCCAGGCGCTGCCGGCCTCCATTCAAATGAAAGATGCCATCGTCCGGCTTGTACTGGAATACCCGTGTGAGTGGGAGGCCTCGATTGATGAGGCCGCCTTGCGCGAGTATACCGGGCAGTGTCTCGAGTTCCACCTGGTCAAGCGGCCACAGGCAGAAGGGCGCATCCGCCTGCCCGGTGACCAGGCAGTGGGCAGCCTGACACACCTGGAATTATTGGATATCTACCTGCGCGCCAGTCACATCGAGCCGGAACCTGCACAACAGTTGCTTTCGCTGGCAGACCAGGTGATACGCGGCGTGCAGGCCGACTGACAGCCGCTTCCACCTGAATCGCTGCCCGCTTAATTGGTATAATCAACTCATGACCAGTAAATTGCAGCTTGAAAGTGCGTTGAAAGATGCCATGCGGGCCCAGGACGACCTGCGTAAGCGTACCCTGCGCATGGCTTTGTCTTCCATCCGGTTGCTGGAGATCGAAAAGGGCAGTGAGCTGGACGACCAGGCTGTTACTTCGATCTTGCAGAAGGAAGTCAAAACCCGCCAGGAGGCGATCGATGAAGCGCAGCGCGCCGGTCGGCCCGACCTGATCCAGGCTTCCCGGGCCGAGATCGCTGTCCTGGAAGAATTTCTCCCCTCCCAGATGTCTCCCGCAGAGCTGGAAGGGCTGGCGAGCCAGGTGATCTCCGAGCTGGGTGCCACCAGCCAGCGCGAGATGGGCCAGGTCATGAAAACCCTCCTGCCGCGCCTCGCCGGCAGAGCTTCCGGCGAACAGGCCAGCCAGGTGGTTCGCAAGCTGCTGGCATAGCCGCTTGAAAAACCATTTCGGGAGAGATGTGAGCTGAACGGTAAGGGCGCTGCCAGAGGTAAATCAGGGAACACCAGGGGGGGCAGCCTGGTGCTGGTCCTGGTTTTGCTGGTCAGCGTTCCGCTGGCCTGGTTTGCCACTGCTCTCCCGCTGTTGTCCAATTCTTCGGCACCGCTCTTGCAGGAAGGGCAGGTCGCCGACCGGGACTACCGCGCTTCGGAAACCGCGACCTATACCAGCAGTGTGATGACGGAACAGCGGCACGAAATTGCTGTTCGCAGTGTGGCTCCAATATTTACCTCGCCCGATTCGCGTGTTGCGCGCAAGCAGTTGGAGAGCATGCGCAACGTCCTGGCTTATATAAATACGGTGCGCGCCGACCCGTATGCTTCAATTACCCAAAAAACCAGTGATCTCCAGGCAATGGAGGATATCCTGCTCGAAGCGGATACCGCCCTCACCCTCCTGGGATTGACCGACTCCCGCTGGCAGGCGGTCCAGCAGGAAGCTCTGGTGGTGTTGGAAAAAATCATGAGCAGCCCGATCCGGCCAGACGGAATTCAGGATTCCCGCAGCCGGCTCCCGGCTTTGGTCAGCCTGGCGCTTCCCGAAACCCAGGCTGATGTGGTGGCTGCCCTGGTCGAGCCTTTCGTAACGCCCAACAGTTTTTACAGCGACGAGCTGACCCAGGCCGCTCAGCAGGCAGCCCGAGATCAGGTCGAACCGCTCAGCCGCACCTTTGTTGCCGACCAGGTCATCGTATTTCGCGGCGAGGTGCTGGACGCGGCGGATATCGAAGCCCTACAGCAGTTGGGTATCGTCAAGCCTGAAGAGATTTTGCCCGACCTGGCAAGCATAACGGCCCTGGTGCTGCTCATGGCAGTCTACATGGTTTTGTATTTCCGCCGCGAGCGTGCAGAACAGAGCAGCAACCGCCGGGCTGTACCGGTGGTCAGCCTGCTGTTCCTGGTTTTCCTGTTTGGGAGCCGGCTGATCCTCCCTTCACATACCGTGCTTCCCTATGCATTTCCTGCAGCTGCTTACAGCCTGACCGTGGCTGCCCTGTACGGCTCGCGGTTGGCTCTCATCTCCACGCTACCGCTGGCTATATTGATGGCTTACGGGCTACCCAACGCTCTCGAATTGACCCTGTACTTTATTATGGGCGGGTTGTTTGGCGTGCTGGCTGTCGGTCGCGCCCGCCGCATGGCATCCTTCTTTTGGGCTGGTGTGGCCATAGCCTTTGCGGGTATCATGACGGTGCTGGTATTTCGCCTGCCCCTGCCCACTACCGACCTCGTCGGCTTGGCGACTCTGTGCGGCGCCAGCCTGGTGAACGGATTGGCTTCCGGCAGTATTACGATCGTCCTGCAGTACGCCCTGGCACAGTTCATGGGGATGACCACACCGATGCAGCTGGTAGATCTGACCAGGCCGGATCATCCTCTGATGCAGCAGCTTCTGAAGAAAGCCCCCGGCACTTACCAGCACAGCCTGCAGGTTGCCAACCTGGCCGAGCAGGCCGCCGAGCGCATCGGGGCTGATTCGCTGCTGACCCGGGTGGGCGCGCTGTACCATGACGTCGGGAAGACGGGCAACCCGCTGTTCTTCATCGAAAACCAGACCCCAGGATTCTCCAGCCCGCACGAAACGCTGACCGGAAGCCAGAGCGCCGAGATTATCATCCGCCACGTGACCGAGGGATTGGAGCTGGCCGACCGGCACCGCCTGCCGAGAGCGATTCGGGAGTTCATCGAGCAGCACCACGGCACGCTGACCGCTCGCTACCAGTATGTCCAGGCGGTGAAAGAAGCGGGAGGAGATGAACGCCAGGTGGATATCGAGCTCTTTCGCTACCCGGGGCGTATCCCGCAGAGCCGCGAGGTTGCTATCTTGATGCTCGCCGATGGCTGCGAGGCGCGCGTCCGTGCGGAGCGCCCTTCCAACGAAGAGCAGCTTCTGGAAGTAATTAAGAGCATGGTCAAAGACCGCTTTGCGAAAGGGCAGTTGGATGAGACCAACCTCACTTTCCGTGATTTAACCCTGATCCAGGATTCATTCCTGTCATCTTTGCGCGTGATCTACCACCCCAGGGTGCGCTATCCAAACGAGGAAGTGAGCATCTCTCCAGATACGGCTCCCTCCAGGGGCACGATGGGCAGCGAATTGCCGTCCGGCTCCGGTTTGGAAGCCGGTCTGCCTGTGGATGGCGCTCCGAAGGTTGCACATGGCACAGAACCAGCGTGAGCCGCTGGTCCACATCCAGCTGGGTGAGACGCTTTTAGTGGGATCTTTTCCGCTGCTGCCGGCGGGCCTGGATTTTCTGGAGCAGGCTGCCAGCCTGGCATTGAGGTCGCACGAGCGCTTTCCCGTTCTGGAAATCTCACTGCTGGTCACGGATGACGAGCAGCTGCGCGATTTGAACCACCGGTTCATGGGCATCGACGCTGTCACGGATGTGCTTTCTTTTCCGGCCGGGGAAATCGATCCCGATTCACAGGCGCTTTACCTGGGAGACGTGGCGCTGTCGCTGCCGCGCGCCGCAGCCCAGGCCGAGGCAGGTGATCACGCGCTGCAATCCGAGCTGCAGCTGCTGGTGGTGCACGGTGTGCTGCACCTGTCAGGATACGACCACGCCAATACCGATCAGAAGGAACATATGTGGGAGGTCCAGGCAGCTATCCTGTCCCAGTTGGGCAGCCCGTTGTTATACCCGCTGGAATCGTGAGTTCTGAATCATGTTCCGCTCTTTCCTTCAAACTCGAGCGCGTTCCTTCCGTTTCGCTTTCAGCGGCTGGTGGTTTGTCGTCCGGACGCAGCGCAATGCCTGGATCCATGCCCTGGTCAGCCTGGTGGTCGTGATCCTGTGCGCCTGGCTGCGCTTCGAGCGTCGCGATTGGGCGCTGATCATCCTGGCGATCGCCCTGGTCTGGACGGCAGAATTCCTCAACACCGCCCTGGAAGCTGTGGTCGATCTGGCCAGCCCGCAGCAGCAGCACCTGGCGCAGGTCGGGAAAGATGTGGGAGCGGCCGCGGTGCTGATCGCTGCCAGCAGCGCCGCCATCATCGGTTTTTTAATCATTGGCCCGCCGCTCTGGCAGCGCCTGCAGGAACTGGCAGGCAGGTGAGAAAGAGGTGCTTATGACCAGCAAGACTTTCCGTTTCGGTACGGTGGGTTCTCCGATTTCGACGCCTAAGAAACCGGGAGGCAGCGTGGGTGCCGTACTGCGCCTGGCTGAGCTTAATTTGAAAGCCCTGGAGCTGGGTTGGGTGCGCTCGGTGCGCATCTCCGAACAGGCCTGTGCCGGAATTAAGGCTACCGCACTGGAGCAGGATGTGTATATCAGCGTCCATGCCCCATACTATTTTAATTTGAACGCCGGTCAGGAAGAGTGGCCGAATTCGCGCCAGCGGCTGGCGGACGCCGCCCACTACGGCAGCCTGGCGGGTGCCAGGGATATCGTTTTTCACCCCGGCTCGTACTTCGGCAGACCGGCAGATCAGGTGCTGCCGCTGGCCATCGAGCGGCTGGAGAACCTGGTCCAGGAGCTGCGCCGGGGCGGCAACCCGGTGACCCTGCGTCCTGAGACCATGGGCAAATCGGCCATGCTGGGTTCACTGCAGGACACACTGGAGATGAGCCGGGCGATCCCCGGAGTGCAGCCCTGCCTGGATTTTGCCCACCTGCACGCCCGCGCTGGTGACGGCTCGATGAACACCTATGCAGAATGGGCCGCCGTCCTGGAGGAGTACGGGAAGGTCCTGGGAGAAAGCAGTCTGCAGGATCTGCACATCCACCTCTCGGGCATCGAATACGGAGAGAAAGGCGAGAAGAAACACCTGCCGCTGGAGGAAGCCGACCTGGATCTGAAAGCCCTGTTCAAGGCCTTATTTGATTTCAACTGCGGAGGCCGGATGCTTTGCGAGAGCCCCTTATTGGAACAGGACGCTCAAAGGCTGGTACAGCTGTGGCTGGAATTCGGCGGCCTGGTTGGGTGAGGCGCTGATGTACCAGCTAGCCCGGGCTTCGGCGCGTGGCGCCGCACCAGGGCTTCAAGCAGGCCGGGGGTGTCAGATGTACCGCCAGCTCCAGCGTTATCCTGTACATCCGCCAGAATTACCGGGCGAGTCTGATCGCTGGCTATCTGGTCTTTTTTTCGACTGCTTCAACTGGGCTGAGCAGGTCAGGAATAAATTCTGCGGCATGCGCTTCAAGATTTTTATTTCGCCAGTGTGATATTTTTCAAAAACCATTGCACCGTGCAGGTCCAGGTATACGCCATCAACAGGACCGGTATTGGTGAGGCCGTTCTCGATAAGCCCCATGATGTGCTCGAAAGCTGCCGTGGTTACCTGGTTGGCAGGTTCGGCTGCAGCCCAAATGATGGGCACAATCTCAAAACCGAATAGTGCGGCCTGGTTAATGATGCCGTGTACTGCCCGGTTGACCTTTTTTAAACGGTATCCCAAAAGCTGTTCCTTATCCAGGTAACCAGCATACGGGCCCGCATGATTGTTGAAATCGTAAAAACAAGGGGCTCATCAAGAGACTCGTCAATGACGTTTGTGTATTCAGGACAAGGGAATCCCATTCGTCGGCAGATCACTTTGTGACATTATGGCATGGTCAATATGACAAAAGTCATACGACAAAATGTACAAATTTATGCTACTATTTCACTCTATAGAAGGCACTTTCATTCACTGAGAGTAGTCAAATTTCGACTCGGGACTACACGCACAAACCCATGCCGAACTCGAGTGTAATCATCTCAATATCATTTCCTGTAGGTTAGGATCTTAAACCCTGTATCTTTGACAGGGTTTTTTTTATCTAAAAGAAGGACCGGAGGAGATAATCGGATGGCCAAAATCCTTCTATTGCTAACCAGTGCCCGGAAGAACGGTTTTACTGCGGGTTTGCTAAAGGAAGCTGCCAGTGCAGCTGAGAAAATCCCGGGTGTGACAGTCGAGATTCTGCATGCATTTGATTACAAATTTGGGCCGTGCAACAGTTGTTTCAGCTGCATTCGCCATTCCGAAAAATTTTGCAGCCTGGATGATGATATGGGCCAGAATGGTAAGGGGGATTTGTTCGCTAAGCTAATGGATATAAATGGATTGATCATCGCCCAGCCGGTGCATTTTTGGGGTTCTGCCGCCATGACGCATCTATTCATCGAGCGGTTATATCCTTTCCTATCTCACGATAATCTTCATGGTCTTCCATTTGCTTCCATATCATGCGCATGCAACCAGGGGATGATGCGGGTAGCGGATGCCGAACTGGCGAAATGGGCTTTTACGCTCAAATTCTTGTTCATCGAGGGCCTGCCGGTGCACACGGTTTACTACGAGAAAGCCCGCCTTCAAGCCCGCTACCTCGGTGAGAAGGTAGCACAGGCTGCCATTAGAGATGAAAAAGAAGGGCGCCATCACCTCAGCGATGAAGAATCATGGTTTTACTATATGGATAAACCATGGAATGCCCTGGAGCCGTATCTGGATAACCTGACACTTGGCACTTTCAACTGGCAGGATTCGATGATCGAGTATGCCTTATCCCAGAATACGGTGAATAACCCTGAATCACGCCTCATGCTTGAAGAGGCGCGCACCGCTTTGATTGAAACCTTGAATGCCTGGAACCTGCAGGACATGCGTACAGCACAAAAATTGCTGCTCAAAGCCAGTGCACTGTGGACTCATGCGACTTTTCTTGAAGCCAGCCCTAAATTAGGAATGAATGTAAATATTCCTGAGACTTACCGGCCTCTGCAATGAGCAGCATGACGAATCCATGAATCATGAAAGATATTTTTGCTGATCGAGAGCTACTTAACAGCAGCTAGGTAGGAGAAAAATTCGTGGAATCTACAAACATCCCCGAACCTGTTAGGCGGAAGTGGCTAAATCCGGAAAAAGCACGCTCACTGTTGGCTGGGCACGGCATTTATCTGGCATTGGTCATTCTGGTTTTCATCTCAGTGCTGCTTTCCCCGGCTTTTTTTACTGTATCGAACCTGCTGAATGTGCTGCGCGCAGCGGCGGTTTTGGGAATTGTGAGCATTGGCCAGACCTTTGTGATTCTGGGGGGCGGCATCGATCTCTCGGTGGGCGCGACCATGGGTACGGTGGCCATCGCAATCTCCGAAATCACGCGCGGCTCGGACGATAACGTGATCATAGGAATCCTGGTCTGCCTGGGAATTGGCCTGCTCATCGGTCTGGCAAATGGCTTACTGATTACCAAGCGTAATGTTCCACCCTTCGTGGTTACCCTGGGGATGCTGATTTTCGTAGAAGGAGCACGGCTGGCATACACCAAAGGCATCATCAGTGGGCGGCCGGCGCCGTTCATCCGGTCATTGGCTATCGTCCATGGCGCCCTGCCAACTCCCCTCATCCTCCTGGCGGTCCTCATCCTGATCTCTGCCATTATTCTCTACCGGACGCCCTTTGGCCGGCGGTTGTACGCCGTGGGTGGAAATCGGGAGGCTGCCCGCTTTACCGGGATCCGGGTGGATCGTGTGATCATCGCTACCTACCTGATCTCGGGATTGTTCGCCGCGATTGCCGGGCTGGTGCTGAGCGGCTACATCGGATACGGTGACCGCTACCTGGGGCGTGGGTTCGATATGGATTCGATCGGCGCGACGGTCATCGGGGGAACCACCTTTGCCGGCGGAGTGGGCGGCATTGGCGGGACGATTGTTGGCGTCCTGATGCTGACCAGCCTGTTCAACATCGTCCTGATCCTGGGCTTACCCGTTGAGGTTCAGCTGCTCATCAAGGGCTTCGTCATCATTGGAGCGGTGTTGATGTACACAGTGTTGCAAAGGAAAAGGTCATAGCTGCGGCCGGTGCAAAGGATTTCAACCATGGATTTTTAGAAATCCGATGGAAATTAATGAGAGAAAGGAGGTTGAAGCAAATTAAAAACATTTCTGTTTGACAGGAAATTCAGGCAAGTCAAGGAAGAGATCGAAATATTTTGAGGAGATATAAGATGGAAGACAAATCGGTTAATAATCTTGTAGAAGATTACAGAAGTAATCGCTTATCTCGCCGCGGATTCCTTCGGGCAGCTACTGCCTTGGTCGGCGTGACGGTTGCCGAATCGCTTCTGATCAGCTGCCAGGCCAATCCTCCTGCGCCTGAGGAACTGAAAGAAAGCAGTGCTGAGGCACCTGCAGCGCCTCCAAGTGAACCAGTCGCAATCATCAGCCCGGCTCAGAAGAAGGTGATCAACTGGGAGGACTGCACCAAATATAAGAAGGATCCGCCCTGGACGATGGCCAACCCGACCCAGGGCCCGACGAACTCCTGGGCTCTGATGTTGGATGGTCATACAGATTATGGGCGCCTGGAGAAATATAAAGACTATTTCAGCGATTATTTCTATGCTGATTCAGGCGGCAATGCGGCCAAGCAGATCAGCGACCTGGAAAGCATCCTGGTCAAAAACCCGGATATTATCATCGGCGGAGCACTCGGAGCGGCTGGCAAGGCCATCTTCGACCAGGCCTATGATTCGGGCATCCCGCTGGTGATTGGCCAGCTGCCCTACGAATCCGAGAAGTACACCAGCTTTGTCAACCCGGATAACTGGATCATCGGTGCGAAGTTTGCCGATTGGATCGCCCGTAAGCTGAACGGCGAAGGCAAGATCTTGATGACCAGCGGCATTGCTGGCACCGACACGGCTGAGACCCGCCTGTCGGCAGCCAAGGAGATCTTCGCCAACTATCCAGGGATCGAAGTCCTGGCCCACGGGTACATGGATTGGTCGATCAGTAAGGCCAAGCAGGGCTTCGAAGCCTGGCTGGCTTCCTATACGGAAGTCGATGCAGTCTGGTCGGACAGCGCCTTCATGGCCTGGGGTGCGATCGAGGCGTTCGTCGAAGCTGAGCGCGAGATACCTCCGATGACCGCCGAGCCTCTCAACGGCTTCCTCAAGCTGGCCAAGCAGCATAATGTCGACTTCTTTGCGCGCGGCTATCCCAATGCCTACGGGCTCGATTTTGTCGACATGGCTGTCAATGTTCTGATGGGCGAGGTCGTTCCGAGATTCAAGGACGTCCCAAGCATCGAATTCGAGAAAGATAAACTCGATCAATATTTGCAGCCGGATGAGTCGGACGACCTGTGGGTTGACTATCGCTTCCCACGCAGCTGGATTCAAAAAATGTTCCCGAAGTAAAAGCTGAGCAGGCATAACCTGTTTAGCTTTATGACAGGCGTGCTGAGCGGCTCATGTGGTTTGAGGTCAGTCGAAGAATTCGACCGCCGAGAAAGGCTACAGCCGCTCAGCGCGCTGGGATAAAGTCAAATACAAACAGACAACGAAAAAGAAACTCAGGCGCTTATGTCCGATGATGCTCTCGAACTGGAAAATATTTCCAAAACATTCCCTGGCGTCCGGGCACTGGATAACATTTCGTTTCGCTGCACGGTCGGTGAAATCCACGCCCTTGTAGGTGAAAATGGGGCCGGAAAATCAACGCTGATCAATATCATCGCCGGGGTGATGCCGCCGGATCATGGTTCGGGGTCCATGCGAGTTTTCGGTAAAGAAGTAAAATTCCGCAGCCCGGCCGAAGCCCAACGCGCTGGGATTGGTGTGATCTACCAGGAATTTAACTTGCTGCCCTGGCTGACTGTGGCTGAGAATATTTTGGTCAGCCAGCTGCCGGTAAATAAGCTCGGGCTGGTCAGCCGCAGGAAGATGGCCGAGGCTGCCCGAGGCCCTTTGTCTACATTGGGCATGCCGATTGATCTCACGCTCAAGGTCATCGATTTGAGTGTTGCCGAGCAGCAGGTGGTAGAAATTGCTAAGGCTTTATCGCTTAACGCCAGGATCATGATCATGGATGAACCAAGTGCCGTCCTGGCCGGGCATGAACTGGAAAACCTGTTCAATGTATTGCGCGCATTGAAGGCCCAGGGGATTACGGTCGTCTATATTTCACACCGGCTGGACGAAATCTTTGAGATTGCCGACCGGGCCACCGTGCTTAAAGATGGAAAGGTAATGGGAACTCTAACCATAAAGGAAGCGGATAAATCGACCTTGATCCGCATGATGATCGGCCGTTCTTTGGAAGATACCTTTCCAGGTTCGAAAAACCAGGTCGGCGAGGCGGTAATGACCTGCCGCAACCTGAATTCGGGGAAGAAAGTGCGCAACATTTCGTTCGAGCTTCATAAAGGTGAGATCCTGGGGGTAGCTGGACTGGTCGGCAATGGCCAGGCCGAGCTGGCCAGGACGCTATTTGGAATTGATCAAATCGATGCAGGTGAGATCATCATCGATGGCAAGCATATAAAGAGTCTCGATCCCCAAACAGCGGTTGACATTGGGATAGGGCTGGTCCCCGAAGATCGCAAGACCCAGGGACTGGTCCTGAGCCTGTCGATCCGCAAGAACATCACCATGCCAATCCTGGGCAATCTGACGCGTATGGGGATGATTGATAACCAGCGGGAGACAGGGATTGTTAATCAGCAGGTCGAGGCTCTGGAGATAAAAACGCATAACCTCGACCAGGAAGTGCAGAACTTAAGCGGCGGAAACCAGCAGAAGGTGGTGCTGGCAAAGTGGCTTAGCACGCAGCCCAAGGTCATCATCCTGGATGAACCCACACGGGGCATCGACGTCGGCACGAAGATGGAAATGTACAATATCATGCGCAGCCTCGCCGAAAAGGGAACCGGGATCTTGATGATCTCATCCGAGTTACCCGAAATCCTGGGGATGAGCGACCGGATCCTGGTCATGCGCGATGGTGCGATTGCCGGCGAGCTGAGCAAGGATGAAGCTACCGAGGAAAGCATCCTGCGACTCGCCATCGGAGAAGAATAATCCCGGTTGGGGTGCAGATTAGCACCGGTTTGGAAAGGAATGGCTGAATGGCAACGATGGTTGAATCAAAAACCAGCTCGAAAATCCAATTCCAGCGGGCTGTCAGCGAAAATTCACTTGTGCTTACGATCTGGGGGGTGGTGTTAATCATGATGATCGTGGCATCGATTGTCTCGCCGGATTTCCGCAGTACCGGCAACATGATCAATCTCTTGAAACAGGCGACGATCCCCGGCATCCTGGCGATCGCCCAGACGATCCTGATCCTTTCCGGTGCAATCGACCTTTCCATGGGAGCCGTGGTGACTTTTACCAGCCTGATCACCGCCGGGCTGATGGACAGCCGGGAAGAGCTGGTCCTCCCGATCGTCGTGTTGGGTCTTTTCATCGGAACCGGGATTGGTTTTATTCATGGCTTGCTGACCACCAGGGCCCGATTGGAACCATTTATTGTCACCCTGGGTACTTATTCAATTATCCTGGGAATCGGCTACTGGTACACGACAGTCCCTGTTGGCGGGATCGCCAGCTCGTTGAGCGCGAACCTGTATTACGGTCAGCTCGGTCCAATCCCGAAACCAATCTTCTATTTCGTGGGGATCTTTATCCTGGCATATATTATGCTCAATTACACCCGGTTCGGCCGGTCGCTGTATGCAGTGGGTGGGAAACCGGAAGTGGCGCGCAAATCCGGTCTGAATGTCGATCGAATAAAGCTCCTGCGTTTCACCCTGGCAGGTTTCCTGGTTGCGATTGCCTCCGTGATCGCAACCGCTCGCATGGGGATCGGCGATCCGCTCGCCGGGCAGGGGATGGAGCTGGACGCCATCACCGCCACGGTCATCGGAGGCATCAGCCTGTACGGCGGCCGGGGCAGCCTGATCGGGACGCTGGCAGGGATATTGATCCTGGGATTGATCAACAACATCATGGTTATGCTCGACGTCAACATGTTTTACCAGCAGCTGATCAAAGGTACGATCGTCCTGTTAGCTGTTGCCATTTACAAACAACGCAACTAATAATGAGGTCTACCATGGAAAAGAATTCGTCCGAGTGGATGGGTGAAAACCGGGGTCTGACCAAAGAAGAAATCGTAGAGTTTCTTTCTGGCCCAATCGTCGCCCGCATCGCAACCGTGAAGGAGGATGGAGCTCCTTACATCGCCCCAATCTGGCAATACTACGATGGAGAAGTGATGTGGGTGATCCCGCGTGAACGATCAATTTTCGTCAAACATATCCGGCGCAGCCCGCGGGTAGCCGTATCGTGCGCGTATGATACCGCCCCCTGGACTCGGGTTCTGATCCAGGGTAGGGCTGAAATCGTTGAAGGCCCCAAACCGGTCGAAGGCCTGATCGCTGAGATCGGTGAACAGATGGCAGTCCGTTATCTGGGCGAGCATGGTGCGGAATATGCCAGCATAACGTGGGACCGGCCGCGCTATTTAATAAAGATCGTTCCCGAAAAAATTACTTCCTGGACAGGGTCGGAATGGGCAAATAAGTATACAAAGTGAAAGGTTTTGAAATGGACGGCGGATTCGAGCGTATCGACGGATATTTACAGGCGAACCTGGAGCGCTATTTGCAGGAGGTTGTTCGCTTGTGCGCACAGCCGAGTGTATCCTCCACTGGACAGGGTGTGCGTGCTTGTGCCGACCTCGTCCATCAGCTGCTTTTGGAGCACGGAGTTGAAGCTGAAATTTATCAGACTCGTGGCAATCCTATTGTGGTCGGCAAGGCGCACGGCAAATCAGACCGCACTCTGCTTTTCTACAATCATTATGATGTACAACCGCCAGAGCCTCTGGAGCTTTGGGACACACCACCATTTGAACCTATCATAACCAACGAAGCGCTATTTGCCCGCGGTGCAAAGGACGATAAGGGCGAATTTATTTCGCGATTGGCAGCGCTTGACGCCGTACGCACTGCGTACGGAGAATTGCCCTGCAATGTGACCTTCCTGGTTGAAGGCGAGGAAGAGAACGGCAGCCCGAATATCGCCCAATTCGTTCTCGAGCACAAGGACCTGTTAATGGCAGATGGCTCGATTTGGGAGGAAGGCGGCGTTGAAAGGGGTAACCTGCCCTCGCTGCTGCTGGGTGTCCGAGGGGTGCTGTATGTAGAGATGACTGTAGAAGCGCTGAAGATGGACGCGCATTCCGGCTATGCCCATGTCCTCCCCAACGCGGCCTGGCGAATGGTCCATGCCATCTCCCTTCTGAAAGACCGCAACGAGCGCATCCTGATCCCGGGTTTCTACGATCGCGTGCGAACATTCACATCGGCTGAAATGGGGGCGTTCGATGCCTGGCCAGACATCGAGCCGGCATTATCCGATACATTCGGCATCGATAGGTTTCTGCGTGGAAAAAATGGGAACGACCTGCGGAAAGCCGTCTTTGAGCCGACCTGTAATATCGCCGGCTTAGGATCCGGATACCAGGGTCCTGGAACCAAGACAGTGATCCCTGCCAAAGCGATGGCGAAAGTCGACTTCCGCCTGGTACCAGACCAGGACCCCGAGGACATTTACACCAGGCTGCGCTCCTACCTGGATCAAAATGGACTTGAGGATATACAAATCCAGGTACTGGGTAAAATGTGGCCGTTTACGACGCCGATGGATGATCCGTTTGTGCAGCTTACCGCGGCTCTTGCCCAGGAGGTTTACGGCAAAGAAACATTGATCGGTCCGATCACCGGGGGGAGTAGTCCGATTTATGCTGTTGGAGGCCCGCTCGACATCCCGGTGGTTAACCCCGGCATTGGTTACTGGGATAACCGCGCCCATGCGCCAAACGAGCATATTCGTATCCAGGATTTCCTGAATGGATCGCGTCACATCGCCCGCATCCTGGCGCGGTTTTGAAACGGTACAGTGGCACGGGAAACTATCCCCAGAGGTATTTTCAGGAGGTCTTGGTGGCTTCCAAGGTTAGCTACAATGTACGTGCGCTGGATCGGGCGATCCGCATTCTAGACATGCTTGCAGAGGGGAAAACACTCAAGCTAAATCAATTAAGCCAGCAGCTCGGGATGAGTACCAGCACGACGTATCGAATCCTGGAGACTTTGACCAATCACCAGTATGTAGCACACAATGAACGAAAAAGGGGGTACAGCCTGGGCATCCGCTGCCTGGAGCTGGCAAGAGAGTACTATGCGAACAACGATATCCGGCTGATAGCCTCCCCCGAGCTGGTAATCCTGAGAGACCAAACCCGCGAGACAGTACATATGGGTATCCTCGACCAAATGTGGGTGGTTTACCTTGAGAAGCTCCAGGGTCTGCATGCAGTTGGGATCATGTCCTCGCGCATCGGAAGTCGCTCTCCGGCATACTGCACAGCGCTGGGAAAAGCCCTCATCGCCTACAAGGATGTCGAGGAGGTTCGTAGTCATTACCAACAGGCTGGGCTGAAGGTCTTTACGCCCAGCACCTTAAAGACGGTGGAAGAATTGCTGGCCGAGCTTGAGCGAGTTCGGGAGCAAGGCTTTGCCCTGGATCTGGAAGAACATGAACCAGATGTGGTGTGTGTCGGTGCACCCATTTTCAATGAGCAGGGCAATGTATGCGCGGCGATCAGCACATCTGGACCAGCAAGTCGATTAGGAAAGCTTAAGGAAGATCAGAAATTAATCGATTGCACGTTAGAGGCTGCCCGAAGGATATCGAGAAAGCTGAAAAACCAAATCAAAGATGGTATAGTTTTTCCCGACTAACGATTTCAGTGTTGTATCAATGGAGACAAAGATGAAACTCTATATCCTGCCGGTTGGAGCTTGTGACGATGACAAAGGCAGAGTGTTCACCCCCGGATACGGTGAAGGTTTGCGCGTGGTCGCCCCCAATTGGGCGGGACTGGTGCAGGTCGATGGGTTGAACATCCTGATCGATACCGGGATGCACCCAATTCACATTCAAAAACCGGAGGCGACCTTTGCTGGGACTCCCTACGAAACGCTGATCCTCCCTATTATGCGCGAGGAGGATACTGTAATCCACCAGCTCAAGCGGCTTGGGTTGGAAGTGGAGGATATTGATATTGTGGTAAACACGCATCTGCATTTCGACCACTGTGGCTGCAACGCGTTTTTCCCAAAAGCCACATTTTACGTTCAAAGAGATCACTACCAGTTCGCGCTCACCCTTCCCGAGTCGTTTCCTCCGAAATATTTCCTGATCCCCGGGCTTAACTACAACTACCTGGATGGGGAATTGAGCCTGGTTCCGGGATTTGAGCTGATCCGCTGCCCAGGACATGTACCGGGGATGATGTGCATCGTACTGCGGCTCAGAAATTCAGGCACAATTGTCATTGCCAGTGACGCCATCTCGCTGAAAGAGAGTCTGGACGAGGACCGTTGGGAAGGTTTCTGGAATCCAACCCTGGCGCGCAGCAGTGGCCGCCGTCTTGCTGCAATTGTGCGGGCTGAAGCGGGCAGTTTGTTTTTCGGTCATGACCCGAAATGGTGGGAATCGGTGCGGGTGGCTCCGGAATATTACGATTAAAACGCATTGAAGGAAAAAAAAGTGAATCATTCAATCAAGCTTATGATACCTGGCCCGATCCAGCCGGAGGAAGTGGTGCTGGAGGCGATGGGACAGCCGGTCCGGGCTCATTATGGCACGGATTGGACTGCTTTCTACAACGAAACGGTCCAGGATCTGAAAAAGATTTTCAAAACGGATGGCGACGTGCATATTATGGTGGGGTCTGGCTCGACGGGCATCGATGCCTGCCTTGGAAGCTCATTGTCAGGCGGCGAGCGGCTCCTGGTAGGGGTTAACGGCTTTTTCGGCGAGCGGCTCAAAGCCATTGCCGAAAGTTATAGTCTGGAGGTGACTCCGGTTGAATGCCCCTATGGCGAAGCTCTGCAGGCGGCCGACTTTGAAAAGGCAATGGACAGGCATCCAGAAGCAAAGGCAGTTGCAGTAGTCCACCTGGAGACCTCCACCACCATCCTCAACCCGATCGAGGAGATCGGCAGACTGGCTCGCGAACGAGGTTTGCTCTTCTTTGTAGATGCAGTCTCGTCGCTAGGCGGCGTGCCGTTCAAAATGGACGAATGGGGGATAGATCTTTGCGCGAGTGCATCACAAAAGTGTCTGGGCGCGCCTCCAGGACTTGCCCCGGTGGCGATTGGCAAACGCGGCTGGGAAGCAATCGACCGCAATCCCCGCAAAGGGCATGGGTGGTACCTGAACCTGCGAACCTGGCGCCAGTATTCAATCGACTGGGGCGATTGGCATCCATTCCCTGTAACTATGGCGACGAATAACGTGGTCGCACTGCATACCAGCTTGAAAGGTTTATTGAGTGAAGGGGTTGAAAACCGGCTGAAGCGCTATAATGCCCTGGCACTCCGGCTGAGGGCAGGACTGCGGAAGATCGGCATGCCTCCTTTCACGCCCGACGAAATGATGGCCCCGGTGCTGACGGCAGCTTATGGCCCGCCAGGAGTTCCCACCAGTCGAATCGTCGATTACCTTTATGAGATCCACCAGATCAAGATAGCCGGAGGATTGGGGACGTTGAAAGACAGGATCTTTCGGATCGGGCATATGTCCCCAGATTTTGTAGAAGGCGATATCGATGAGGTGCTTGAAGCGCTGGCGCAGTTTGATGAAGAGAAATTAGGAGATTAAAATGTCCCTGCAAGCGCGCGCCGCTGCACTCAGCGAGCTGCATCATCGTCTGCGCGGCTGCCGGCTGTGCCTGGAGGTAGGATACGACGTCTACCCGCGCGCCATCTTCTCCGGTGGTCAGGGAGCCCGTATCATTCTCATCGGCCAGGCGCCCGGGATCACCGAAAAAGAGGCCGGCAGGCCTTTCAACGCCGGCAGCGGAACGCGCCTGTTCCAGTGGCTGGGAAAGGCGGGCATCGAGGAAAACTGGTTCAGGCAAACCCAGTATATTTACTGGGTGACTCAATCAGTGATACTTCACTGCCGTCCAGGACGCCCATGAGCACGATTCGACCATTGGAATAGGTCACTGCCTTATCAACCAGGGCTAGTACTA
>Ga0154795_1098_pt1 | contig 17800 bp, 15 predicted proteins | sample Rifle2008BG16ft_FD_105803 | JGI IMG/M metagenome (GOLD analysis project Ga0154795, IMG submission 105803) | Chloroflexi bacterium RBG_16_54_18 | reverse complement strand
GGACAGCGAAGATGCAGACCAAATCCGCAAGGCGACGGAAGAGCTGACACAGGTGCTGCAGCAGGTGGGCACGGCGGCTTACCAGGAGACACCACCGCCAGCGGAAGCGGAGGGAAGCAGCGGACCGCAAGAAAGTCCCGCGAGTCCCGGCGGCGATGAAGACGTGGTGGACGGTGAGTTCAGCAATACCTAAGCGGTTATGACCCAACGCGATTATTACGAAATCCTGGGAGTGCCGCGGGGCGCCAGCCCGGACGACCTGAAGGCGGCGTTCCGACGGTTGGCGCGCCAGTACCATCCCGATGTCAGCCAGGAGCTGGATTCCGAAGAGCGCTTCAAGGAAATTAACGAAGCCTACGCCGTACTATCCGATGCAGATCGCAGAGCGGCGTACGACCGTTTCGGGCATGCCGGCGTGCGCGGACCAAGCGGCACTCCAGACTTCACAGTGGATTTCTCGGACTTTGCCGATATCTTCGGCGACCTGTTCGGTTTCGGTTCATTTGGCCGCTCTTCGGCGCGTTCCCGCAATGCTCCGCGCCGGGGCGGCGATCTGCAATACCGGCTGGACCTGTCCTTTGAAGAAGCCGTATTTGGGATCGAGAAAGAAATCGAGATCAGCCGCGACGAGCACTGCAACCGCTGCAACGGCAGCGGTGCTGAACTCGGAAGCAAGCCGGTGCGCTGTGGAACCTGCAATGGTGCGGGTGAAGTGCGGCAGGTGCGGCAGACTATATTGGGCTCGATGGTGCAAGTATCGACCTGCCCGCAGTGCGGGGGCAGGGGTGAGACGATCGGTTCGCCCTGCAGCAGCTGCCAGGGTCGCGGCCTGCAGCGCGCCACGCGCCGCAAAGTGATCAGCATCCCGGGGGGAGTGGACACGGGAACTCAAATAAGGCTGGCAGGAGAGGGTCAACCCGGGATGAACGGCGGACCTAACGGAAACCTGTATGTCGCCATCCAGGTCAAAGCGCACAAATACTTCCGGCGCAGGGAGAACGATATCCTGCTGGACCTGAATGTCAACATTGCCCAGGCAGCCCTGGGCGCGGATGTGGAAGTGCCCACCGTGGATGGAGAGGAGAAACTGCGCATCCCGGCTGGAACGCAGCCCGGGAAGGTGCTGTACTTGCGCGGCAAGGGCGTTCCCAAGCTGCGCGGCTCGGGGCGCGGCGACCAGGTGGTGGTGGTGAACGTCGAAATCCCGGCGCGCCTTTCCGCCGAGCAGCGCCAGTTATTCGAACAGCTGGCAGAAAGCCTGGGCAGTGAAGTCCGGCCCCAGGAGCGAGGTTTCCTGGACTGGCTGCGAGAAGCCCTGGGTGGTTGATAACCTGAATTCGGCGGAACTTCCGCCGAATTTTCTATTAAAAAAGTTGTACACGGATTTCATAAAAAAAATTTACCTTTCAAAAACCGATGAGACAATGGCTGGAAATATCACTGGAGGTCGATGGCGAGCTGGCTGAAGCCGTGGCAGAAGTGTTGAGGCGCTTCATACCTGATGGAGTGGTGATCGAGAGCACATCGATCATCTCGCAGGCGGATGATACAGAGGGAAAGCCAACCGGCCCGCTGCGGGTTTACGGGTACCTGCCTGTTGATGACGAGCTGAAAGTGAAGCGACAAAGCCTGGATGAGGCGTTGTGGTATTTGGGCCGCATCCGCCCTCTCCCGCCTGCCCGGACACGAATTATTGAAGATCAGAACTGGGCCGAATCCTGGAAGCAGCACTATCAACCTATCCTTATCGGTTCCAGACTGCTGATCATCCCTGCCTGGCTGGAAGCTGCAGACCGGGAGCGCATCCCCATCCGCATCGATCCCGGGATGGCGTTCGGCACCGGCACTCATCCCAGCACGCAGCTGTGCCTGGAAATCCTGGAGGATTTATGCCAGCCCCCCGAGACCCGCGGATACCAGGATTGGGAAGTGATCGATCTGGGCTGCGGCACGGCCATCCTGGCGATTGCCGCATTGAAACTGGGCGCTTCTCAGGCACTGGCTGTGGATACCGATCCGCAAGCAATCGCAGCTGCACGCCAGAATGCGGAAGCCAACGGGGTTAGCGACAGGCTGGAGCTGGGTTTGGGGTCGCTGGCGGAGATCAGGGCAGGTGCGCATTCGATCCACCGGGCGCCGGTGGTAGTGGTGAATATCCTGGCACCGGTGATCGTGCGGTTGATTAAAGAAGGGCTGGAAGAGCTGTTGGCTGACGACGGACGACTGGTGCTGGCGGGAATCCTGGAGGAACAGGCTTCTGAGGTGATCGAAGAAGCCCGGCGCGCAGGGCTGTCCCTGAGCGAGCAGCGCCAGGTGGGAGATTGGGTGGCCCTGGTTTTTTAGGGTAGAGACCAGATCGTGAAATCGGTGTAGCCGGAGGAATCTCCTGCAAATTCAGTCGCCGGGTCACCATACATACCGGTGGCTATCCAGACCGTTTCCAGATCGGGAATATCTGCCATATTGACTTCGGAGACTAACCGGTCGTTAATATAGAGCCATCCCTGGTCCCCCTGACGAATGAAGCGAACCAGGTTGGAGTCGTTCTCGCCGGTCAGGATGCCATCAAAATAGCCATCAGCAATGCTCTGCTGGGGAGCATCGTTGGGTGGAAAAAGATCCACTTCCCAAAATGTATCCGATCCGAACACAAAGCGAATCTGGTTGTCATCGGTGCCGTTAAAGACCAGCCCGCTGGCCCAGGCGCCCTTCGAAGTGGGGTAAGGATTTTCGATGCGCGCTTCGACCACAAAATTTGTCACACTGACGACGGCTTCCAGAAGCTCAATCGAATCGTCAGCGGTATCGTGAACCAGGCTGCCGCTGGTTGGTCCGTAAATCAGGCTGCGCCCGGCAAGCAGGCTGGTGATATAGTCATCTGTCGGATTTGGAGTGGGGAATGAAATGGCGGTCTGGGTGGCGTCCACCTGGGCGGTGAGAGTGGCTTCTGCCCTGGCAGTGGCGGCGATGACCGGCGCGGCTGTCTGGGTCAAAGCAATCTGAGCATTGGCAGTAATCAGGGCGCTGCCTGTAGAGGTGGCCTGGGCCATTGCCAGCGCGGTCGAAGTATTGCGTGCTTTTTCGGTGGCATTGGCGGACATCTGGTTTGAGACGATCAGCCAGCCACCAAGCCCAATTGCTACAACCACCAGCAGGATGACCACGATTGCTCCACCACCCAGCATGAGCAATTTGGTGCCAGAACCTGAAGCAGGTCGCTCGGCTCGAGCAGCACCGGTATAAGCCCTGGACTGCGCCTGCGGTATCCTGCTTTCCTGAACTGCGATGGTCCTGGGAACTCCTGCCACCGCCGGGCGTCCTACCCTGGCAGCAGGTCCCTGTACCATCACGGTTTGACCCTCTGTGAGAGCATTCTTGAATTCGGCCGCGGTCTGGTAGCGCTGTCCAGGATCCAGAGCCATCGCATGTTCGATGACTTTACCGATGTACGCGGGGATGATCGGGTTCACTTGAGACAGCGGTGGGATGGCCGCGCCTGACAGGCGCTGCACACTCTCGGGCGGTTCGATGCCGGATAACACCCTGTAGAGCGTGGCGGCCAGGGCGTAGACATCGGTGCGGGAGTCGGTACTGCCGCGCCCGTACTGCTCGGGAGGTGCGTATCCAGGAGTGATTGCCCGCGCACCTACCGTGGTCTGGGCATGCGGCTCGGAGATTTTAACCAGTCCGAAATCCACCAGCATCGCCTGACCCTTTGGTGTGATGCGAATGTTGGCGGGTTTGATATCGCGGTGGAAGATGGGTGTGTCAAGAGAATGCAGGTAGACCAGCGCGTCGGCAACCTGGGAAATCCATTTCAAGCCCTGGTCCAGCGAAACAGTATTCTGGCGTTCAACCAGGCTGGCCAGGTCCTGGCCTTCCACGAAATCCATCACCAGGTATTGTCCCTGGTCGGTGATGAAGAAATGATCGATGACGCGCGGCAGATTAGAATGGGAGATATTGGCCAGGACAGTTGCTTCACGAGCGAACTGGCGCTCTGCTTCTGTCGAAATCTGCAAGTTTTCTTTTACCGCACACCAGCGATTCAGGTTGTTATCCCAGGCCCGGTAAACTGCGCCGAAGCCACCACGTCCGAGCTCGATCTCGATGCGGTAGCGTCCTTGAAGCATCTGGCCGGGTTTAAGAGAACGGAGTGTGGGTTGGGAAGGAGTTGGCAATGGCAGCGTTGTGCCACATTCGGAACAAAACCTGGCGTTGGTGCGATTAGCTACACCACAATTTGGGCAGATAAGCTGGCTCATAAGCTCTCGATCGTATTTCCTTACGGAAGTATTTTGCAATTCTACTCGATTGCTTTCGTTATGACCAGAGAATGTCAATAAAATTTGTCCACGATTAGACATGCTGGACTTAGATTGTGTTAAAATGAAATTAATTGAAAACTGTCTGCGGTTCGTTTAATTCAGCGAGAAAACCCGGAAGTAAAAGCAATGCAGAGTAAAGTGGATATCCGCCCATCCCCAATTGCAGGGCAGTGGTACCAGGCAAATGCAGAGCGGCTGGCAGCACAGATCGACCGGTTTCTAGCAGAAGCCGAACTCCCTGAAATCGACGGTGAGATTGTCGGAATCATGGCTCCACACGCCGGGCACATATATTCCGGCGCAGTAGCAGGCTATGCCTTTGCCGCCGTACGCGGCCTGTCGCCAGATCTGGTGGCAGTTATATCCCCCATGCATTACCCATATAACGAGCCAATTTTGACGAGTGCCCATTCTGCCTATGCCACGCCATTGGGAACACTGCCAATTGCTGAAGAGGTTCTGGATCAAATAGACCGCCAGCTGCAAAGCGAGATTGGCGTTCGGGTAGGGCGCATCTCAAATGATTCGGAGCATTCGTTGGAGATTGAGCTGCCCTTCCTGCAGAGGGCGCTGGCTGGACCGCTGCGACTGGTTCCAATCATGCTGCGTGATCAGAGCGAACGCATGGCAAAGGCGCTCGGGAATGCGCTGGCGAAGGCGCTGTCCAGAAATGTAATGTCCAGCTACCTGCTGGTAGCCAGCACAGATTTGTCGCACTTTTACCCACAGAGAACCGCGAACATGCTGGATGCTGAATTGCTGCGCCAGGTGGAAGCCTTTGATCCAGCTGGAGTCATCCAGACCGAAGAGCTGGGAAAGGGGTTTGCATGCGGTCGGGGAGCGCTGGCTGCAGTGATGTGGGCAGCCAAAGAGCTGGGAGCCCGAAAGGCGCAGGTGCTGCAGCATGCCACTTCCGGCGATGTGACGGGCGATTATGATAGGGTTGTTGGTTATGGGGCAGCGGTCTTTATCCGGTAGCTGCTCACCTGCTGGACAAATTTACTCACAACCGCCCAGTACAATTTAGACTGCGATAAGCAATAAATGCAAGAAACACTTCCATTCGACCTGCTTGGCATTGTCCTGGTTGTCTTACTGGTCTTAGCAAACGGATTTTTCGTTGCGGCGGAATTTTCCCTGGTGAGCGTCCGGCGTACTCGCATCGCAGAGCTGGTGAGCGCTGGAGTACCTTCTGCGGAAGCGGTTCAGGAAGCGCTGCAAAATCCAGATCGGGTGATCGCCGCCACCCAGTTGGGAATTACCATCGCCAGCCTGGGATTAGGGTGGGTAGGAGAGCCGGCCATTGCACACCTGATCAGCCCACTGGTCGCCATTCTTCCCTTTGGCCTGAGCTCAGAGATCTCACACACCCTTTCGGCCGTGTTTGCCTTCCTGGTGATCACCTTTTTGCACGTGGTGGTGGGAGAGCTGGCTCCAAAATCGATTGCACTGCAAAATCCCGAACGCACCTCGATGGTGGTCGCCCGACCCACTTTGTGGACTGAGATCATTTTCAAGCCGTTCATCTGGGCTTTGAACGGCACCGGCAATGCCTTATTGAAGCTGGTGGGAGTTCAGCCAGCCTCCGGGCACCAGCTGCTGCACTCGGTCGAAGAACTCAAAATGCTGGTAACTGCCAGCGCACAGGGCGGTGTGGTCGAGGAAGATGAAGGTGAAATGCTGCACGCCATCTTCAACATGGCGGACCTGATGGTGAGGCAAGTGATGATCCCGCGCACTGAGATGATCGCGGTCGAAGCAGATACTCCACTGGCAGAAATCATCGACCTGGTTTCAGATACCACCTATACCAAGTTTCCTGTTTATGAAGACAGCCTGGACCAGGTGCTTGGTATTGTACATGTCAAAGATCTGCTTCAGGCAATGCGCGGTGAAGATTGCGTGGACTGCGTGGCGCGCGATTTTGTACGCGATCCGCTCTTTGTTCCCGAGACCATCACTGTCAGCGCTTTACTTCGTCAATTTCGCGACCACCGACAACATATCGCCATCGTCATGGATGAGTACGGCGGCACCTCCGGCCTGGTCACCCTGGAAGATTTGCTGGAAGAAATTGTCGGCGAGGTGAGCGATCCATTCGACATTAAAACCCCCGAATTCCAGCTCCTCGAAGATGGCTCGATCCTGATAGACGGATTGACTCTAATTGAGGAAGTCAACGAACAACTGAAGCTAAACTTACAGGATACGGATTACGATACGATTGCCGGCTACGTGCTAGGGAAGCTGGGGCGAATGCCGAGTTTGCAAGACTCTATTGAAGTGGAGGGAGTAAAGATCCGGGTGGAGGAGCTGGATGGGATGCGGATTGCCCGCCTGGCTTTTTCGCGCAAGGAGTCATCGCCGAACCTTGAGAACGATTCCCCCTCAATAGATACAGCCACATAACCCGCTTATACGATGCCCCTCTTCGCTGAAATCGCGGTAAATATTCCCCAGATCACAGGAGTATTTACTTACCAGATACCTGCGGAACTTGAAACGGTGCTCAGAAGCGGGCACCTGGTGCTGGTGCCTTTCGGTAAACAGACTGTACAGGGCATCGTATTTAGAATCAGCGATCATTCGACGGTACCTGAGACCCGATCGGTGATCGAGCTGGTCGATTCGCAGGCGGTGCTGACGGGTGCTCAAATCCGCCTGGCAGCGCAGTTATCTGAGGAATGCCTGGCTCCGCTGGCTGACTGTCTTGGCTTGATGCTGCCGCCCGGGCTTGAACAAAAAGCAGACCTGCTGTATTCGCCTGCAGGGCGAATGCCAGACAACCTGACACCAACCCAGTCGCGCATATTGAAAATGCTGAACGAGCGCGGCCCTTTGCGTGGGCAGCAAATTGATCACGCAATGCCGCGCATAAACTGGCGTGCAACCCTGGGTTCCCTGCAGCAGCGCGGGCTGGTCACCGCACAGCCAGTACTGCCCACGCCGAAGGTTCGCCCGAAGACCGTGCGCACGGCAAAACTGGCGTGTTCACCCGAAGCTGCGCAGGCAGCACTGCCGGATTTGGGCAAGGCTGGTTCACAGGCACTGCTGCGGCGCCAGGGGATCATACGTTTTCTAATGACGCAATCCGGACCCGTAGAAGCTCCCTGGATATACGCCCAAAGCGGGGGGAGCTCGCAGGACCTGCTGTTCCTGAGCCAGCGCGGGTTGATCGTCCTGGGAGAAAGCCAGACCTGGCGCGACCCGCTTGGACAGGCGGAATTCCAGCCGTTTGACGCGCCGATTTTGACTCGTGATCAAGCCCTGGCATGGGAAAAGGTCAGGGAGTTATTGGATGCTGCCTTACTCGGTCAACCGGTATCTCCGGTGCTGCTGCACGGCGTGACCGGTTCGGGAAAGACTGAAATATACCTGCAGGCTGTGCGGTATGCGCTTGAGCTTGGGCGCCAGGCAATCGTCCTGGTGCCTGAAATCGCCCTGACGCCCCAGACTTTGCGGCGTTTTGCAGGCCGTTTCCCAGGCCAGGTGGGCCTGGTGCATTCCGGTCTCTCACCTGGAGAACGCTACGACACCTGGAGACGAGCGCGCCAGGGAGAGCTGGGCCTGGTGGTTGGGCCGCGCAGTGCCCTGTTCACTCCATTCGAGCACCTGGGCTTGATTGTGGTCGACGAAAGCCATGACGATACCTACTACCAATGGGAAATCCAGCCTCACTACCATTCCCGGCAGGCTGCGATCGCTTATTCACAGCTGGTTGGAGCGGTCTGCCTGATGGGTACGGCGACCCCTGATATTACCAGCATGTACCTTGCAGAGCAGGGGAAATACCACTACCTGCATCTTCCCGAGCGCATCCTGGCTCACCGTCAGGTAGTTGAGGAACAGATGCGGCGGATAACCAGGCAGGGTGCGGATGTTGCCAAAAAGGAAACGCGTTTTCGCCCCCTGGAAGCCGAAGTTGAATTCAGCGAGCTGCCTCCGGTCTCGATTGTGGACATGCGCCTGGAGCTGAAGTCTGGGAATCGCTCAATTTTCAGCCGTCCGCTGCAGCAGGCCCTGAAAGATGTACTGGATCAAGACCAGCAGGCCATCCTTTTCCTCAACCGGCGTGGATCGGCGACCTTTGTGTTCTGCCGCGACTGCGGGCATACATTGAGATGCCCGAGATGTGAGCTGCCATTGACTTTTCACGAGACGGAGCAAGTCCTGCGCTGCCACTACTGCGGCTACGAACGAAAAAACCCAAGCAACTGCCCGCAGTGCGGCAGCCAGCGGATCCGGCACTTCGGCACTGGCACACAGAAGGTAGAGAGCGAAGTCCAGGCGTTATTCCCTGAGGTACGCACCTTGCGCTGGGATTATGAAACCACGCGTAAGAAAGGTGCGCACGAAGCTATCCTGAACCACTTTGTTGCTCATCGGGCAGATGTGTTGATCGGGACACAGATGCTGGCGAAAGGCCTGGATTTGCCCCTGGTGACACTGGTAGGGGTGGTGCTGGCAGATGTTGGCCTGAGCCTGCCGGATTACCGGACGAGCGAACGCCTGTTCCAGGTTATCACCCAGGTAGCAGGACGCGCAGGGCGCAGCCCATTGGGTGGCCAGGTGATTTTACAATCCTTCCAACCCGAACATTATGTCATCCAGGCTGCCGCCAGGCACGATTACCTGGGTTTCTACCGCCAGGAATTGGATTTTTGTCGGCGCCTTGATTATCCACCTTTTACGCATGTGGCCCGGTTGGAGTACCGCCATCACGACCGGGAGAAGGCTGAGAATGCAGCCCGCCAGTTTTCCGTCCGGCTGCAAGGCTGGCTGGATGAAGAAGGACGCAGGAAGACCAGCATCATCGGCCCCACTCCCTGCTTCTTCTCACGGATGGGAGGCCAGTACCGCTGGCAGATTGTCCTGAAAGGCGCAGACCCGGCTGCGGTGCTGCGGGGAAGGAATCTGGGGGATTGGAGAATTGAAATTAACCCACCGAGCTTGCTATAATTGGAGAAAAAGGAGCAGGGATGCAACCGATACGCAACGAGATGTTGACCTGGGAAGATGTGGATGAATTAATTGACCACCTGCTGCCACAATTTGACCAGGAATTCGATGCCATGGTGATGGTCACGCGCGGGGGGATTATCCCCGGAGGTCTGCTGGCAGAAGCCATGGGCATCACCCACATGCTGACCGCAGCGGTGGACTTCCCGGCGCAGATGGAAATGGAACAAGCCAAGCTGATGGCCTGGCCTCAATATATCCAGTTCCCCGAGGATAAGGTATTACGCGGCCGGAAAGCCCTGGTGGTCGACGATGTGTGGGGGTCGGGCCGCACGATCACCTCGGTCAAGATCCGAATAGCCGCGGCGGGGGGATTTGCCTTCACCTGCGTGCTGCATTTCAATCCATACCGCAACCTGTTCGGCACATCGCGCCCGGATTATTATGCTGCGACAACGGATGCGCATATTATTTATCCCTGGGAGGTTGACCGGGACCAGGATCGGTTGCTGAGCAAAGCAAGGTGAGGACTGAGTATTTACTCTCTGGGATTTCAGGATCATCTATAATTCCATATTTTTCCTGGGAGTGATTATGGGGTAAAGTAATCCGCATAATAGCCCCAGGTTCCATAAAATCCCGTCTTGAAATTCGAAATCGATTTGAATCCAAATGTGTTTTTCAAGCGATCTCGATCAAGTAATAAAATTGGTGTGGAATTCCAGCTATTTTCGTCTCAGGTAATCAATCGCGACCTTAAAAAATTCTTCCGCCCATTCTACCAGCTCTTCGGCTGCATTAGTAGCGACGTCCTTGTTGATGCCATAATCACCGATTTGCCGGGTGTCTTGTGCTGCGATCAAATAGCGGTGAAATTTTGGATCAAGGTCATTTGTTCGTGAAAATTCTTTGCCAAATGCAGCTATGACCGCCGAATGGCTGGAGAAAGTCAACCCGCGATCTAACAATAGGGCTTCAGCTACGTAAAACAATGCGTAATAGGCTCTGGAGGCGGCAATATTGGGTAAATCTTCGAGTATCAATATTCTGGCTGCCTTAAACCTCTCTTGAGCCCGTTTGAATAGCAAATCTTGCTCGTTCAAACCAAAATTCCCTCTTGTTTGATATTTATCAAGAAAGGTGTGCGCAGTTGATCGAATTCCTCCTTGGTTATGAAAGCGCTCGATATCACGACCCCGTATTTCAAAGAAATTTCAGACGTGAGATAAGAAACCTTATTTACCATTTGGAAGTAATCAAAATCGTACAGTAATATAATCAGAATATCTATATCTGAGTCAGTTCGAGCATCACCTCGAGCGTGCGAGCCGTAAAGAATCACTGATTCTAATTGCTCACCAAACAGATCGCTTACTTTAGCTCGCAATTCGTCCAGAATAATTGAAAGCATGATTTGACTCATCTCTAAAAGATCCGTGACTTTACAACACCTTAACTGTTATCAAAAACTTTTAGGGTGTTGTTTAATATCACAAAACTGAGACTGCCTGCGACACCTTTTTGCGGAAGTCCTTGCGAACGAAGTGACGCCAGGCAACGTTGAATGTGGCCATCAGGTGGTCGCGCTCGGCGCGGCGGTAGTCAAGGTAGGCGACCACCGACTGCAAATCTACATGTTCTTCGACCGGCAGTCCCACCTGGAGGGCTTCAGCCTCTTCGATAAATTTTTCAACGATCTCCGCAGCTACCTGGGCATCTGTCATATCACCCAGGTGATCCTGGATCGTTTTCAATTCTTCGATGACCTCTCCGGCCTGAGGTCCGAGCACTTCGCGGAAATACTCCACGGTGTAGCGCAGCTTTTTAAACTCGATACGCAGAGCGTGTAGGCGCTCGATGGGCGCATTCTCCAGCCAGGGCCCGTAGGCGCGCACCGCCGCCAGGCGAGTGTAAATCATCATGGGGGCAACTTCCAGCACCAGGTCAGGCACTGGTTGGTCTTTGGGCAGTGGACGCCTGCCAGAGTCGGGTGTGTTCACGAAAATGTTGAATTCGCGTTTGAAGGTGTGATATTCTGGGCTGATAAGAAAGCTCAGCATCTTTTCGCGCGCGGTTTCGCGCTGCTCATGCCAGGCATTTAACAGAATTTCAAGGTCATTTCTTCGCTCAGGCGGCAGAGTGTCAAGGTAGGCCTGAGCTTTTTCCATGAAGACGTCCAGGTCGCGTACAGCTCCAAGCAGCCGGCCAGTCTGGCGCAGTCCTGCCAGGTGGCTTTTCAAGGCGCGGCGCTCGAAGGCCTCCCCAAAAACTTCGAAGGAGGCGCGCATTCGCCGGGTGGCAACGCGCATGTCATGTAGAGCTTCTATGTCCTCGCCCTTGCGGGTTTCTTCTTCGCAGCTGAGCATCCTGGCGAAGTTGAAGAGCATTACCTTCCGCCCGGCTTCGGACATGGCATCATCCGGCAGTATACCGATTTTCTCAGTGGGTTCTGGGAAGGGCACGCGGATGGCTGCCGCTTCTTCTTCTCTCATCACCTTGACATCTGGATAGCCGATCTTAACCCACAGGCTGGCGACGTGCTGGGCTGCCGTGGCGTCTACATCCGATTGCGGGCCGTCGACAACGATCCACAATTCGTCCCGGCCAACGTCCACCTGAGTGACAGATGTGGAACCGGTGTTTGAAGCATTCAGCCCAGTGGCGATCCGCAACAGTGCGGCGATGGTAAGGGCTTCGCGCTGCTGGACCGGCGAAAGATCCAGCTGGTCGAAATGCTTGCGCCGGATTTTACCGCGGTGATAAGCGAGTACTGCGGCTAACACCTTGCTCTCTTCGGGGCTGAACTCACCTGCGAATTGGGAGCGCACCAGCTCGCGCGCGGCACGCAGAGGCTTCTTTTTGGTTGGTGGCAGGGGTGTGTCGTGGAGCAGGGCAGCGGTTTCGAGGACGCGGCGGCTGGATTCGCTTAATTCGTGCAGCGGCTGCGTGTAATCAAAGATAACGAGTGCCTGCTGGCGGGCATGTTCAGCAGGACTGAGCCTGGTTTCAGGAGAGGTCGGCTCGAGGTCAGCTGCAGGCTGATCTGGGTCGACGGCTTGCTTGAATTCCGGATCCCATTCGGCAAGGAGATGCCCTTCGGATAGCGGTTCTAAGCGCGGCGTTGATTCTTCGGCGGGCAGCTGCTCCATTCCAGGCTGCTCGGAACCGGCTGAAGGCAGTGAATTATTATCCATTTTCTCTCCTGTGGCTAAATCAAGCTCTTCCATACGGGTGTTGCTGCTGACTTATATTTTTTGGTATAGATTGATCAACCATTCCTGTGGGTTGACCAATTTTTCATCCGGTTTCGGCGTGATGAAGCGGTACTGGCCATCCTCGGTCATCTCACGGACCTTCACGTTGGCTTTGAAGTAAGTCCCAAATACTTCATTGCGAAGGTGTTGGACCAGACGAATATCCTGGACAGGGAACAGGACCTCTACCCGGTGGTTAATATTGCGCGGCATCAGGTCGGCGCTGCCCAGGTAGATTTGTTCCTGCCCATCATTGTGGAAGTAATATATCCGGCTGTGCTCGAGGAAGCGGCCAACTACGCTGAGAACGTGAATGTTATCGCTGACATTTGGAATGCCTGCTCGCAAACAGCACATACCACGCACCAGCAAGTCGATCTTCACACCCGCCTGGGAGGCTCGATACAGCTTGCGTATCATGGGAGGGTCGACCAGGGAATTCATCTTAAAAATGAGGTGCCCGTTTCCACTGCGGCGCTGGTGTTCGATTTCGCGGTCGATTAATGCCACCATGCCCTGGCGCAGGTTGATAGGCGCGACCAGCAGCTTGCGGTAATCCCTGATGGCTGAATATCCAGTCAGGTAGTTAAACAGATCCGTAGAATCAGCACCGATATCCTCATCGCAAGTGAACATACCGATATCTTCGTAAACCTGGGCGGTGATGGCATTGTAATTGCCAGTGGCCAGGTGGACATAACGGCGGATGTTTTCACCTTCTTTGCGCACCACCAGAGCCACTTTGGAGTGTGTTTTCAACCCCAGCAGACCGTAAATTACATGCACGCCTTCTTTTTCAAGCGTCCTGGCCCAGCCGATATTGCTCTCTTCGTCGAAACGCGCCTTCAGCTCAACCAACACGGCAACCTGTTTGCCATTTTCGCGCGCTTCCAACAAAGCCTGGACTACGGGAGAATTGCGCCCAACCCGATACAGGGTCTGCTTGATCGCCAGGACATCTGGATCACGAGCCGCGATACGCAGGAATTCCTCCACTGGCTTGAATGAGTTGTAAGGATGGTGGAGCAGAATATCTTCCCGCCGGATGACCGCCAGCAGGTTGCCATCTTGCGATTCGCTGCGCAGGGGTTGGGGCAGGGCAGGTTTGAAGGGGGGGTCTTTAAGATCGTATCGATCGAGGCTGTGCAAGCTCATCAGATCGCCCAGGCCCAGGGGGGCATCTACCGTGTAGATATCGCGGCGATCCATTTCCAGGTTTTCAATCAGGATTTCCCGGATGCGTGTAGGCATACCCTCCTCAACCGTCACGCGTACGACGTTGCCGAAGCGGCGCTGGCGCACGCTGAGCTCCATGGTCTCGAGCAAGTCGGATGCTTCCATTTCCTGGATCATCATGTCGGCATCGCGCGTCACACGGAAGGGGTGAGCTTCGATTATTTCCATCCCCGGGAAAAGCCTATCCAGGTTTTCACCGATCACCTGTTCGAGCCAGACGAAGTAATGGTTTGATGGAATTGTGCCGTCTTTACGTGTGCTCCCGGAGGATTTCTTCAACGGTACCAGGCGAGGTAGAGAATCGGGCACTTTGACCCTGGCGAACAGCTCGCGCCCGTCCTGATCGCGAATCACGACTGCCAGGTTCAGGCTGAGGTTCGAAATATGCGGGAAAGGGTGTCCAGGATCGAAAGCGAGAGGAGTTAATACTGGAAAGACAACTTCTTCAAAGTAATTGTTTACAATTGTCTTCTGGCGCTCATTCAATTCCTGGTAGCTCAGGATATGGATGCCGGCCTGTTTCAAGCGCGGCTGAAGATCGTTATGCAGGCACTCACGAGCCTGAGACATCAAGAGGTGCGCAAGCTTGCGTATATCCGCCAGCTGCTGTGCGGGTGTCATCCCGTCGGGCGGCAGATCGACCACTCCTGCATCAATCTGTTTCTTCAAGCCTGATACCCGTACCATGAAGAATTCGTCCAGGTTAGAACCCAGGATCGCCAGGAATTTTGCACGTTCCAGGAGAGGATTGTGCTCATCTTGAGCTTCTTCCAACACCCGTCTTTGGAATTCCAATAAGCTCAATTCACGGTTGATGTAATATTGAGGTTCTTTCAGGTCAACCGGCGAATCTCCGGCTGATTCAACGACGATCTCAGCATGCATCGATTATTTACCGTCTTTCCTTTTCTTGTCCTTTTTCCTGGCTGCGTTGGGTTCAAAAGGCGCGTAAGGATCAAAGTCCAGCTCCAGGCTCAGCTTGTCGACGATCGTCTTCAGGATTTTGACCCGCGCATACATTTTCGAATTACCTTCAACGACAGTCCAGGGAGCGGAAATGGTCGAAGTCTTCAACAGCATCTCATTGACCGCCGCTTCATAAAGCTCCCACTTTTCACGATTTCTCCAGTCTTCGTCGGTGAGCTTCCAGGAGCGGATGCGATCTCCCGAGCGCGATTCAAAACGCCTGAGCTGTTCTTCTTTATCGATGTGCAGCCAGAATTTGAACAATATTGTACCAAAGTCCACCAGCTGTCGTTCGAAGGAGTTGATCTCCCGGTATGCGCGTTTCCAATCCATCTCCTTGCAAAATCCTTCGATGCGCTCGACCATGACTCTTCCATACCAGGAGCGGTCGAACATGGCGATCTGCCCGGTTTCCGGCAGCCGCCTCCAGAAACGCCACAGGTAGTGGTGGGTGGCATCATCCCCTTTGGGAGCAGCGATGGGGTAGACAACAAAACCGCGCGGGTCGATTTTCTCGGTTACCCTGCGGATCGCCCCACCTTTCCCGGCTGCATCCCAACCCTCGAAGATCATAATCACCGGGCGCTGCTGAACGTAGATCTGGTAAGCCAATTTATAGAGGGCCACCTGGTACTTGATCAGAGAACGCTCATATGCCTCTGGTTCCAACGTAAGGGAGGTGTCGACGGTGCCTAACATTATTCACTCCTCCTGGCTGCGGGTTTCCTGTGGAAGCGGCAGATTCCAATCGTCTTCGAGGATATCACTATCTGCCCCATCCTCCGAATCCGTCTCGCTATTGATTTCATCAAGCTCTTTTTCTTCCAGGGCTTTTTCGATGGCTTTATGTTCCTGGCTGGGATCGAGGGCCTCTGGCTGAGCTTCAGGCAGCTCGGCGGAAGTCAACGGTGGGAATTTGATCTCCAGCTGGTCTGAAAGGCGGTTGATCAGGGTCTGGTAGATTTTTACCCAGGTAAAACGCCGATCAGTTGCTTCGACGATCGTCCAGGGACCCCATTCAGTCTCGGTGTGCTCAAAGGCTTCTTCATAAGCCAGAAGCCAATCATCATAACGGCGGTGGTGTTCCCAATCTTCAGCGGTCACCTGCCAGGAGGTCATTGGATCTTTGGAAAGCTTATCGAAGCGGCGCTTCTGTTCCGATTTACTGATATGCAGGAAGAATTTAATAATCTGGCAACCGTCGTCTGCCAATGTACGCTCGAAGTCGACGATATCGCGGAAGGCTCGCCGCCATTCGGTTTCTGGGATCAGGTTCTCGACACGCTCTACCATGACACGCCCGTACCAGGAGCGGTCAAAAATCGCCCATTCGCCGCGCGCGGGCAGCTTCGACCAGAAGCGCCACAACCAGGGGTGTTTCTTCTCGTAGGTGCGGGCAGCACGGATCGGATAGAGCTTGTAACCGCGTGGGTCCAGCGGGCGAGTCAGCATACCGATCGAGGTGCCTTTGCCGGCGGCATCCCAACCCTCATACAGGATGATCACCGGGATACCGGCATCCCAGGACGTTTTTTGCACGACATACAGCCGGTTGCGAAGTTCAGGCATGATGCGTTTGAAAGTCTTCTTATCGAGCTTCTGATTTAGATCGATTTTATCGAGCATGATCAACCGCTCCTTTCATGGACAGGCAGGTTGGGATAAAATAGATAACTCCTGTCTGTAATTGTACGTCAAATCTAGCGGTAGCACCAAGCGAATTACCGGAATCCCTCTAAGAACGGCTTATAATCTCAAACATGCAAACCCTGATCGTAAAAAAGGATGAAAAACTCCGGTTTCTGAAGGAGAACGGTTATTTCCGCGGCCTGGAGGGAAAGGCCCTGGAGGATTTAAGCCAGGGTACCCATTTGCGGCGCTACCTGCGAGGCGAGATCGTGTGCTGGCAGGGAGAGCCATGCTCCGGATTGTTCATGATCAAACAAGGGAGCGTCAAGCTGTTCAAGCTTTCCGCAAAAGGGAGGGAATTGATCATCAGGGTTTTCGAAGACGGCGCAAGCTTCAATGAAGTGCCGGTCTTTGACCGGGGAACCAACCCGGTCAACGTAGCCGCATTGGAAGAAAGCGAGATATGGACTGTTGACAGCCAGGTCATCCAGCGGGCGATGGACGAATACCCCGAGATGGCCAGGGCGGTTATCAATAATCTATCTGCAAATTTGCGCATGCTGGTGGCAGCAGTAGAGGAGCTTTCATTTTTCCAGGTTACCAACCGCCTGGCGCGGCTGATCAGCCGCCTGCCGCCCGAACGTTTGACCGGCGAGTCAAACACACGCGTCACCCAGGACCAGCTGGCAGCCCAACTGGGCACGGTGCGTGAAGTGCTGGCGCGCTCACTGCGCGAGCTGGAGAGAAGCGGGGCGATCGAAGTGAATAAGCGCCAGATCCAGGTGGTAGACCAGGCCACATTGAAAGAATGGGCGCAGGAACCATTTGAAACGAGTGATGGTCTCCCTTAGGTTCTCACTGGCTGGCCTGCTCACCGCCGGAAGCCTGTACGGCGAGCAGCTGCGCCTGGCGGGCCAGGTCGGTGGCGTTGGCCAGGATTCGCAGGGCTTCTTCTGGGTTATGGAAGCCCATGCTGTTTTCGGCAGCAATGAAATCCCAGCGTAATTGTGCTTCGCGGTGCAGGTTCTGCGCCTCGGCCAGTTTAGCCGTATCCACACCGGGAGAGGCCAGAGCCGCTTCGATAGCAGTGATGGCGTCGACCAGAGCATCTTCGGCGGCGTCCATGGTCTGGCGAACCTGGGACTGGATCGTGCCAACCCTCCCGGTGACATAAGCCACATCGGTATGGCACTGCCCGCAGGCAGCCTCGGCGTTCAGGAGGGGGCTCTGCACATTGTGGTTAGAGAACTTGGCTGCCCCATCGCGCGTGTAGGGCATATGACAGTCGGCGCAGGCGACTCCGGCCTTGAAGTGGGTGCTGTCGGCGGTGAAAACCTCGTATTCCGGGTGCTGCATCTTGATCATGGCGGTTTTAGACTGGGGGTGTTCCCAATCCTTGAATCCGAGCTCAGCGTAATAGCTGGCGAT
>Ga0154795_1026_pt1 | contig 17830 bp, 14 predicted proteins | sample Rifle2008BG16ft_FD_105803 | JGI IMG/M metagenome (GOLD analysis project Ga0154795, IMG submission 105803) | Chloroflexi bacterium RBG_16_54_18 | reverse complement strand
CAAGTCACTGAGCGGGGGTTATGTGCCCGTTGGCGCAACCGTCACCCGCCGCAGCATCCACGATAAAACCTTCAGCCGCCTTGATCGCTGCCAGGTGCATTCCACCACCTTCGGACAGAACGATATGGCCATGGCCGCCGGACTGGCTGCCCTGCGGGTCATGGACGAAGAACGCCTGGTCGAGCGCGCTGCTTTAATGGGTAAAAAATTGATAGCAGGTCTGGAGGAGCTCAAAGGACGGCACCCGATGATCTCCGAGGTGCGCGGCAAAGGCCTGATGATCGGCATCGAATTCACTCCGCCAGCAGCGACTGGAATCCGCCTGGCCTGGTCTGCTGCCGAAGCTGCACAAAAGGGACTGTTTGCCCAGCTGGTGGTGATGTCTTTACTCAGTGACCACCGCATTCTGACGCAGGTGGGCGGTCCGGGAGTGAATATCATCAAGCTGCTGCCTCCCTTGATCATCGGCGATGAAGAAGTTGAATTGATCATCCGTGCCTTCGACCAGGTGATGGGCGATGCCGCCAGGCTGCGCGGCAGGGTTTGGGGGCAGAGCAGCAAGCTGATCAAACAGGCTCTTTCACAGTAATGTTTCTGCACCCTCCCGCAGGTTTCTTAACCTGCGGGAGGGTGAACCCCATCTCAAGCGGAGTGGATCATGCGTGTATTTGTCACCGGTGGTACTGGTTTTATCGGCAGCGCAGTGGTGCGTAAGCTATTAGCTGCAGGTCATGAGGTTCGTGCTCTGGTGCGCCCTGGAGCGGACACCCGCATGCTGGAAAATCTGCCGGTCGACCGCGTAACAGGTGACCTGTCTCAGGCAGAGGTTCTTGCAGAAGGGATGGCAGGTTGCGCCTGGGTTTTTCACGTGGCTGCCCTGTACAGCTATTGGGGGCACAGCTGGGAGGATTTTAGACGCACCAATGTCGACGGGACGCGCAATGTGCTGGAAGCTGCCTCCCGAGCCGGAATCGAGCGGCTGGTTTACACCAGCTCCGTTGCTGCTCTGGGGTTGAACAGGGATCACACGCCGGCCAATGAGCGAACGCCCAGCTCTCTGGAGGATATGATTACTCCTTATAAGCGCTCCAAATTCCTGGCGGAAGAAATTGCTCGTGATTACGCCAGTGGTGGCTTGCCGGTGGTGATCGTAAACCCCAGCACCCCGGTTGGAATTGGCGACCATAAACCCACCCCCACCGGGCAGATCATCGTCGATTATCTCAACGGGCGTATGTTTGGTTATGTGAATACCGGTCTCAATCTGGTCGATGTGGATGATGTCGCAGCAGGGCACCTGCAGGCTGCCGAAAAAGGCCGTCTTGGGGAGCGGTACATCCTGGGAGGTGAGAATCTTTCGCTCAAAGCAATGCTGGATCTGCTGGCGGATGTATCCGGACTGCCCGAGGTGCGCCTGCGGATTCCACATGGGGTAGCCATGGCGTGGTCTTTCCTGGATGTCTTTCTTTCCCGCATAATCAAAGGGCGCCTCCCGGCTGCGACACCGGATAAAGTGCGGCTTGCCTACCACTACGAGTTCTTTGACTCCACGAAAGCCCGCACCGAGCTGGCTGTACCCATCACACCGGTTCATTCAGCCTTGCAGAAAGCAGTCACTTGGTACCGTGAGAATCGATATGCGCCGGGGGGACGCGAAAAGAACGAGACTAATTTGGCTTAAAAGAAATGCAAATGAACCTGACAAATTCATTATTCCTATCCTTCAATAATCACGCTAAACTGCCTCGATTAATGAGGAAATCATGAACACACCTACCGATTCCCGTGGAAGAGATTTTACGAATATCGTTACTAAGACGAAAATCAATGCAGTGATCCAGACTGTCCGGGAGCGCATCGAAGGCACGATATACGTGTTCCCTAGTCGGCGTTTGCTGGATGAAGTCAACATTGCCTCAGGTTTTATCGCCGTTACAGGTGCCAGGATCATCGAAGGAAATATTACCCAAACTGTTGATTTTGTTGCCGTAAGTGTTAATCATATCGTATGGATGCTAGAGGTAAAGGATGAGCAATCTTGAAGTATTGAGCAGGGAATCTTGTTACTCTCGACGGGGGAATCAATAAGTGCACAATAACAGTTCTTGTAGACTTAAATAATACCGGGAGCGTCCATCTCCAGGGACGCTCCCGGCACTCGTAGTTGAACTGGAAATTTTACCCGGGTCTTTTACCTGCAAATAATATCCTAAAGGTGTCGCCCACCTGGTTCACCACCTGGTCCAAAGGGTGGCATGCCATGTCCGGGCAGAGCCTCCGTACTGAGCAGCAGATCTGCCTGGGCTTGGGTGATCACGCCGTCTGCAACTGCCTGGTTGATCAGCTGCTCATAAGCAGCCTGCACCGCATCCTGGAATTCATCCTGGGTCAGTCCCTGCTCTTCGATCAGGTCCGGTATGAATTTACCCTCTTCACGTGCAGCCTGCAGCTCTTCAACGGTCATCCCCAGGGCCTGTGCTTCCAGCGCACCACGGTCGATGGTGCCTATCAGGGCCTGGCGGGCGCGCATCAAATCAGCTTGCTCCTGGGTGATATCTCCGCTGTCAATGGCAGCCTGCAGGGCGGCTTCGGCAGCTTCAGTTCGTGCCGCATGCAGCTCTTCTACCGAAATACCGAGCTCATCAGCCAGCAAGGCCTTCATATCAAAGGCATTCTTTTCACCCAGCCACTCTCCAAGAAAAGAACCTCTGCCGTGCATACCAAAACTGCGCTCTTTCAGCCATTCAGCCTGTGCTTCGGTCAGCAATCCCTGTTCGAGAGCCTGGTCAATGCCGTTCTGCCAGGCGGCGGTATATGCTGCCTGCAGTTCTTCAACGGTAATCCCTAAGGCGTCAGCCAGGTAAGTGTTTTTTACTCCATTTCCCGTCTTTCGATCGCCGCCGGGGAAACCTGGTCCGGGTCGGTTGGGCCTTTCTAGGCCGTCCTCACCCAGAAGGGTATCATATGACTCCGCCTCCCTTCCGGTCCGAAAATCGTTCGACTGAGCGTGAACAATTCTCGTAGACGCGAACACTGCCGTCCCGACGACTATCGCCAGTGCGCATGCAGCGCCTGCCACCAACATCAGCAACTTCTTATTCTTATACATCATTTCACTCCTTATATACCCTGTTTTTGAAATTCTGTCCGGAAGAAAACTTGCCTCCTGGAGCCATTATTAGGATAGCAGGAGCATGTAAAGAAATTGTTAAGATGGGATTTTGAAATGATTTGGATTGCTTGAAGGCATGTTTTGTTAAATTAGGACCTCACAGGTTTCAGAAACCCTGGACACGTCCGTGAGGACTAGCCTGTGAGGTCTGAGCTGTGCAAATTTAGAAATCAAAATTATTTAATCCGAATTCACGGTCATGCATGCGAAGGTTCAGTCCACGCGCCTTCAGGCAGCCTTTCTCCGGCGCGCAAAGCAATCTTCAAGCGGTTTTCGAGAGGCGTCAGCGGGCATGACCATCTTTCGTTGTAGGCGCAGTAGGGGTTATATGCCAGATTGAAATCCACCAGGAATTTACCTCCAGGGAGAGACTCAGGCTCCAGGTACCGCCCCGCCGGGTAGGTCTCGACCCCCGCCATTGCATCCACAAAAGGCAGGAAATAGCCGTGCTCGTTGGTATAGATAGTGAGCTCAGCCGGCTGACCGCCAACGATAAACCGGATTCTCCCAAAACGCAGGTATTTTTGAATATCACCGGTTGATGTTTGCATTTCGATCTCTTCCTGCTGGTCGAATGGGAGTACATCGATTTCCAGGCGCAGGTCAGGATTCTCTTCGTAATAGTTCAGGCCTGAAAAAACCTTCTTCTGTTCACCTGTCAACGGACTCTGCGGATGGCGAGCGAAGAATTCATCTTTCTCTTTGCGTAATCCTTTTAATGCGGTCATGTTCGATGATCCCTTTTTATCTGTCAAAATCTTGGACGCTGTTGATTCCAGCTTTCTTACTTTTAGTACTATTTACCCATACTTGGAAAGGATACTTATTAGAGTTGAATAGGTATAATGTCGATCTGTTTATGGTTCTAAAACAATAATTTCCGAGTGTGTTAAAAGGAGGTCCGAGTTTCGATAAAAATGTCTCGATTCCATCCCCGAATTTTACATTATTCACACGACACATATGGTTTGGGTCATCTCCGGCGCACAATGGCAATTTCGAACCAGCTGGTAAAAGACCGGCCGGATACCAGACAGTTGATCCTCACGGGATCTATGGTAGCGGGGGCATTTGATCTTCCACCCAACCTGGATATCATCAAGCTACCTGCTTTGACTAAACGCTCAGACGGCCAATATTCTGCCCGGTCACTGCCACTTTCCCTGGCAGCAACTATCGCCTGGCGTGAACAAATGATCCTCCAGGCAGCGATTGCCTTCGAGCCAGACCTGATGCTGGTGGATAAAACCCCTGCAGGAGTACATGGCGAACTGCTGCCAACCCTCCGCTTTCTAAAAACCTGGAAGCCGCTGACGCGGCTCCTGTTGGGGATGCGGGATATTGAAGACAATCGTGAGGCAACCCGTGTCGAATGGGAAAGTAGTAACGCTCGTCAGCTACACGAAACGGTATATGATGGCTTGTTATATTACGGGGAACGGAAAGTGTTCGACCCCGTGAGCGAATATGGTATGTCCCCTCGGGCAGCCAGCAAACTGATATCCTGCGGGTATCTGGCGGGCGCACAGCCGACTCGGTCGCGCGAAATTCTCCGTAAGGAATTGGATGCCTGTGACCGACCGTTAATCGTGGTTACCGTGGGAGGTGGGGGAGATGGATTCATCCTGCTCAAAACTTATATCGATGCTTTGGAGTCCGACCTCGAACTTGCCGATGCACAAAGCCTGTTGGTTACTGGACCATTGATGACCCGCAGCGATCGCAAAATCCTGAGCAAGGCTGCACATACGAGTCACTTGCAGCAGCTAAAATTCACCCCCGATTTGGTCAGTTACCTTGCTGCTGCGGACCTGGTCATCAGTATGGCTGGATATAACACGGTGTGCGAAATCCTTTCTCAGGGAGTACGATCTCTTTTAGTCCCACGCGTGAAACCTCGTCAGGAACAGAAGCTGCGCGCTGAGCTCCTGGCTGAACGTGGCCTTGTGCGGATACTGCTCCCCGATATATTAACACCTGAACGGCTGGCAAATGAAATACATGCTGCCCTCGATGCACCGCCGCCGAAGATTACGCTTAAATTGGATGGATTGCAGCGAGCCAGCCAAAATATCCTTAAATTTATTGACATCGGGCATCCGGAACCTTCCTTGGTCCTAACTTCTACCAACCATGGTCAGCGTCACTGGGACCATAATTAATCCAGGAGAGTAAAAACAATGCGCGTCGGTTATGTGCTGAAGCGCTACCCGCGTTATTCAGAAACTTTCATCGTTACAGAGATCCTCGCTCATGAGGCTTCTGGGATTGAGGTCGAGATTTTTTCTTTAAAACCCCCGGATGATGCCCACTTCCAGGATGCCATCGCTCGCGTAAAGGCGCCTGTGCATTATTTATCAACCGAAGGATTGAAGTTAGTAGATTTTTGGGAGGCTTTACGTACAGCCAGCCAGGCATTACCAGGCATTTGGAACGCGCTCGGCACTGCCCGAGATCAGGATGTGCGCGAGGTATACCAAGCCGTCCAGCTGACGCATATAGCTTACCAAAAGAATATTGACCATATACACGCACATTTCGCCACATCCGCCACATCCGTCGCCCGGCTGTCGAGTTTGTTTTCAGGGGTACCGTACAGTTTCACTGCCCATGCCAAGGATATTTTTCACGAGAGTGTCAGTTCGAAGGATTTTCAGGACAAACTGGACGATGCTGCTGGCATAGTTACTGTCAGCGAATACAACGCCAGTTACTTGCGTGAAAATTACAGAATTGCGGCTGATAATATCCGCTGTATCTATAACGGCCTGGAAATTGAGCGATTCCCTTACAGTGACTCTTCCGTTCGCCCTCCCCTGGTCATTGCGGTCGGCCGCCTGGTTGAGAAAAAGGGATTTGCAGATTTAATCGAAGCCTGTGGATTGCTGGATAGACGGGGCTGCAATTTCACCTGCCAGATCATCGGCACCGGGGAGCTGGAAGATTACTTTCGAGCAACCATCGACAGCTTGGGTCTTAAGGGAAAAGTAACCATGATAGGCGCAATTCCTCAATTTGAAGTCATCCAGCGTGTGATGCGCGCCGCTGTTTTAACGGCGCCGTGTATAGTCGGGACTGATGGCAACCGAGACGGTCTGCCCACTGTCCTGATCGAAGCCATGGCGTTGGGCACCCCGTGCATCTCCACTGACGTTACGGGAATTCCGGAAGTGGTGCAGGATGGCAAAACCGGACTTACGGTACGGCAGCACGATCCAGCAGGCCTGGCTGCAGCAATCGAGCGATTGCTGAGCGACCCACCTTTACGGCGTGAGCTGGGAGTTCGGGCAAGAGAGATGGTCGAAGAGAAATTTAACTCGAGAAACAATGCCGAATCACTGCGATCGGTATTCCTGGCCGCCGCGCCGGTGAAAATTCCTGTCAATCAGGAGGCATGGTGATGCGCATTGCGTATATTTGTTCTGACCCTGGAGTGCCAGCCTTTGGTCCCAAGGGTAGCTCAATTCATGTCCAGGAAGTCATGCGGGCACTCGTCGGGCTGGGTGCTGAAGTGGAGCTCTTTATCGCGCGGGTGGGAGACGATCCTCCACCGGACTTTATGGATTTGAAAATCCACGCCCTTCCGGCCGCTCCCATGGGCGACCTGTTGCAGCGCGAGCTGGCTGGGTTGGCTGCCAATAAGAATTTGAGCGAGGCTTTAGTACTCTCCGGGCCTTTCGATCTCGTTTATGAACGTTACTCCCTGTGGAGCTACGCAGGGATGGAATATGCGCTCGCGATGTGTATTCCTGGAATGCTTGAAGTTAATGCCCCATTGCTTAAAGAACAAATGCTATATCGCGGTCTGGTCGACTGCCAGGGTGCCGAGCAGGTTGCCAGGAAAGTCTTCGCTACTGCTGCCTGCCTGGTCGCGGTATCGGATGAAATTGCTAGTTATCTCGAAAGCTTCCCGGATACACGAGGTCGTGTGCATGTGATTCCGAATGGAGTCGATCCCGAACGATTTTCAAAGGAGTTCAAGCCAGCCCTTCCGGCTCGACCAGGGACGTTTACGGTTGGATTTGTTGGCTCACTTAAACCCTGGCATGGATTGCCAGTATTAGTAGAAGCCTTCGCCTCGCTGCTCCACCGGTATGCAGCCTGCAGACTGCTGATTGTCGGGGATGGCCCGCAGCGAATTAATCTCGAAGCCCAAATAGAGTCACTCGGCATATCTCCAGCTGTCCATATGACCGGATTTATACCGGCTGACCAGATTCCGGGGATGCTAGCTTCGATGGATGTCGGTGTGGTGTCGTTTCCAGGAAGTGAGGAATTCTATTTTTCCCCGTTAAAGGTGTTTGAATACATGGCAGCTGGTTTGCCCGTCATTGCTGCTCGTACAGGCCAGCTCACAAAAATCATCACAGACGGCATCAACGGACTTTCCTTTCCACCGGGTGATGCATTGGCGCTGGTTGACCTGCTGGACCGACTGCGACTATCACCTAGACTTCGACACCGGATGGGAGAGTCTGGACGTGCTGAGGTCGAGCGTGCTTATACCTGGCAGAGTGTCGCAAGGCGAATCCTGGCCCTGGCTGAACTATCTACCAGACGTCTTTCCCCTGCGGACCTGGGAGCGGTTTAGATGGGACGGTCACAATCCCTGAAACAGTCATTGCCGAGCTTGCGGCGAATTGTCGAACGCTTTTGGCCTTATATTCGAGTTGAGCGCCGTTTGATTGCCGGTTCTTTACTGGCGCTGTTCTTGGGTGTCGGTTTAAGACTTTTGGAACCCTGGCCATTGAAATTCGTGATCGACCGAGTATTGGGTGTTAAACCAACCCATACTTTTAATGGACTCCAGTTCGTCGAAGCCCTAGATTCTCAGGTTTTACTTTTTCTCGCCTCCATTCTCCTGGTGCTCATCACCGGGCTGCGCGCCCTGGCAGATTATTACAATACCATTGGTTTCTCCCAGATCGGCAATCGGGTGCTCACCCGGGTGCGCAATGACCTGTACCGCCACCTGCAGTGCCTGTCAATGTCTTTTCACACCCGCGCACGCAGCGGTGATTTGATAGTCCGTGTGATCGGCGATGTCAACATGCTGCGGGATATTACTGTGACTGCCGCATTACCGCTGGCAGCAAATGTGCTTATTCTAGCCGGAATGGTGTTTTTTATGTTCTGGCTGCAATGGAGATTGGCTATAGTGGCCCTGGCTACACTTCCCGTTTTTTGGCTGGTTACGCTGCGCATCTCCCGCCGCATCCAGGAATCAGCCGGCCGACAGCGGCAGCGGGAAGGGGCAATGGCATCAACCGCTGCAGAAACCATCGGTGCGATAAAGGTCGTTCAGGCTCTTTCCCTTGAAAAGAGGTTTGGGCAGGCATTCTTCAGCCGCAGCCAGCAAAGCCAGAATGAAGATGTGAAAGGCAGCCGGCTGATGGCTGGTATGGGGCGCACCGTGGATGTCCTGGCTGCCTTTTCTACCGCCATAACGTTATTTTATGGAGGATGGCTGGTTCTGCAGCAGGCTATGAGTCCCGGAGACCTGCTGGTTTTTCTGGCCTATCTCAAGAGGGCATTGAATCCATTACAGGATTTTGCTAAATATACTGGCCGCATGTCGAAAGCCGCCGCAGCAGGCGAACGCGTCCTCGACCTGCTGGACCGCACTCCTGAAGTCCGGGATTTCCCCGGCGCGATTTGGGCTCCTGCGTTTCGTGGAGAAGTACGCTTTGAAGATGTGAGTTTTGCTTACGAAGGTGGAGCACAAGTTCTTGAAGGCATAAATTTCGTGGTTCAGCCTGGCCAGTATGTCTCGCTTGTGGGACCCTCAGGTATTGGGAAATCGACTCTAGTCAGTCTCATTCTGCGTCTCTATGACCCGGTTCACGGCCATGTAAAAATCGACCGCCGTGATATCCGCTCGTATACTCTCGAATCACTGCGTACCCAAATGAGTGTAGTCCTGCAGGACAGCATACTTTTCGCGGCCAGCGTATGGGATAACATCGTGTATGGAGCTCCTTCCGCGACCCGGGATCAAATCGAGGCAGCTGCCCGAATGGCAAATGCCCACCAGTTTATTGAAGCGCTTTCTCAGGGGTACGAAACTGAACTTGGCGAACGCGGAGTCACGTTATCTCACGGCCAGCGCCAGCGCATTGCCATTGCCAGGGCTGCCATCCGCCAGGCCCCCATCCTCATCCTGGACGAGCCCACGGTTGGGCTGGACGAGGAAAATGAGAGTGCGGTGATCGAAGCTCTCGAACGATTAGCCTTTGATCGAACTACTTTCGTAATTACGCACGACCTCAAGCTCGCCGCACGCGCTGATTTGATTCTCTACCTGGAGAATGGTCATTTGCTCGAGTCTGGCACGCATTACGATCTAATGCAAGCGGGAGGCCGTTATGCCACTCTATTCACGATGCAGTCCGGGACCAACGGTAAAAATTCGACAGCAGCCGCGCATAATTCAAGAATTGAAACGCAGTCGGTTGACGGGAATTTGATGTATCACCTCAATAAAGAAATTGCCGAGACTCGCCAGCTTGTTTTTCGGATTAATTCTGGTCTGCGGAGTTTACACCTTGATAGTGAGAAGAAAGCAGTTTCGTTGGAGTCTTAATATGGCTCGAGTTCAATACTCGTTCAAATCCAGTTTATTAGAATAAGGTCATAAATGGGCAGTTTAAACAAGCAGAATGAACTTTTCCCAGACGTCTTACTTGGCTCAAGGCGGAATCCCTATCTTTTCGTGGTTGGTTGCCCCAGGTCAGGCACTACCCTGCTGCAAAGAATACTCGACCATCATCCCCTGGTGGCTGTAGCGAATGATTCGCATTTCATTCCCCACGCCATCGCCGGAACAGCTGTTGGGATGGATCCAAAACTCACACTGCAGCAGGTGGATTGGGTGCGCAGCTACCACCGGTTTCATCGCCTCGGACTTTCGGGGGCTGCAGTTGAGGAGGCAGCGGCAATGTCGCAAACTTATGGGGAGTTTGTGAGTGCATTGTATAGCGAATACGGCCAGAATCATGGGAAGCTGCTGGCAGGTGAAAAAACTCCAGATTATGTTCGTCACCTGCCCCGCTTGCACGCACTTTTTCCATGGGTCAAGAGTATTCATATCATCCGCGATGGCCGCGATGTTGCATTATCTACCTTGGAGTGGGCAAAAGAAGATAAAGGTCCGGGTAAATACCAGCTGTGGCATGAAGAACCCACCGCCGTTTGTGCCATGTGGTGGCGCTGGCAGGTCAGCTATGGTCGTCGTGATGGGGCATTCTTATCTGCAGACGCCTATACTGAAATCCGATATGAAGGCCTGGTATCGGATCCTAAGGAAGTGCTTCGGAGACTGGCAGATTTCCTGGAATTACCGTTTTCGGAAGACATGTTGAACTATCACCATGGGAAAAGGCGGTATGAGCCAGGATTATCGGCGAAAAAAGCGTGGCTTCCACCAACTCCAGGATTGAGAGACTGGCGAACCCAGATGTCAGATCGTGACATCGAGCTTTTCGAAGCACTTGCCGGTGATCTGCTCTCAGACCTCGGCTATGAACGCCAAGTCTCTTCCTTCTCGCGTGAAATCATCACTCTATCAGATAAATTCCGGAAACAATGGGAATTTGAATTAACGCAACATGAAGCTAGCAGGTATCCAGACTTGAGTTCCATGCAGAACCAATTCTCCAGCCGTATTCGGACCAATCCCCCCCAGCTCACAGCCCGACAGAGGCAAAGGCTCGAAGCCCTTCCACTAGAAGATAACGAGCTGATTCAACGCGATCCTGGTTTACCTGGATTGAGTGTCGCCCTGAGTCCACCAGCTCTTTCGGACCTGCTGCATGACTTGCTCCCATATGCAGACCTGGGAATAATCCAGAACGGATATGTTCGTTATAAATACGGGACGAGCTGCCTGGCAGCCTATGAACTCGAGCTGGGGGGTATTTCTACATCTCTGTATGTGAAAGCTTACCAGTTCCAAGGACAGATCAAGCTGGGGCACATCCGCAACCTTTCAATCAAGCCGGGGAAATTCGATTCAGGGCAATTTGTGGTTGACCAATTGGCTTTAGCGATATTCATCTTCCCAGTTGACGCCAAATTGCCCGCTTTATCCCTGCTTTCGGATCCTCAGACGCGCCCGATCTTGTTACACCGACTTTTCCCGGAGAATCCAGGGATGTGGGAGAGCAGCCTGCATACACTGGCTTATAAGCCTGAGAGACGTTTTGTTGCTCATTTACTCTCTGATTCGGGGGAGCAAGTTACCGCTAGGCTGTACCGCGACAGCGACTTCGATCCTGTCTGGCAGAAAACAGGATCGCTGCAAAGTTCTTCTAGACTACGAATTGCCCACTGCCTGGCTCATTCATATCGCCACCACCTGCTGGTATCGGAATGGCTGCCAGGGATTCTGTTAAGTGAATTAATTTCGACAGGTTCTCCGGATTTACAGGCTGTGGCAAATACCGGCGCAGCACTGGCAGAACTTCATACACAACCTTGTGAACGATTACATCAGTTTGCATCCCAGGCTGAGGCAAGACGACTGGTCGAGCTGGCTGGCGGATTGGGAATCCTCAGCCCTAGCCTGGCAGGCAAGAGTTTGGAGCTGGCCCAAAAATTAGGCGCACGCCTCGTCCAGATTCCCACTGAAGGGATGCCTATTCACGGAGATTTCTACCCGGCACAGGTACTGATCGATGGCGAACTGGTAGCTTTCCTGGATCTTGATGAGGCGGTGTGCGGCCACCCTGCGGCAGACATCGGCAGCTTCCTGGGTCGTCTGCTTTACCAGGTAATCAATGGAAAATACTCTCACCAATTCATCGATCAAGTACAGGAAGCGTTGCTTAAAGGATACCAGCAGGTCGGCAGTAGCCCAAATCCGGATATCATAAACATGTACACCGCAGCCAGTTTGTTTCACCTGGCCCAGGATCCTTTCCGGTATCGCGAACCTAACTGGTCTGCACGCATCCATGCGATCCTGGACCATGTCGAAGCTGTTTTAGAAAGTAAGCCGGGGCGTGTCCAGGTTCATGCAGAGAAACTTGGTTCAAGTGGATAGGATCTTGCAGACAGCAGAGACTGTAACGGTAGTCGATTCTTTCGGGATTTCGAGGGATTCGCAGATGCTCGTTTTGACGAGAGCGCTGGATCCGGGGACGATACAGGAGCAGTTTGACCGACATTTAAAGCATCCTTATCAGCAGAGTTCTCGATTCCGTCTGGTCTCTATTCGTGTGACAAGACACAAAGCAGGTCGGCGCTGTTTGATCGAGTACGATGTCGAAGAGGATGGATGCAGCCATCTGGTCACTCTGGTCGGTAAAGCCCGTTCCAAAGGAGTCGATCAAGCAACATTCCACTTACAGAAGGTTCTTTGGAATAATGGTTTCGGGAGGGAAGAACTGGACACGGTGCGAGTGCCAGAGCCTGTAGGGATAATACCTGATCTTCATTTATGGCTTCAGCGAAAAGTTCCTGGTCAGCCAGCGTCATTGCTCCTGGCTGGAGAAGGGGCAGAAGAATTAACCCGGCGTATCGCACGGGCTATCAATGAAATTCATCAAGCAAAAGTGCCTGCCACGCACCGGCATACCATTTCCGATGAGCTGCATATCCTGCAAGAGCGCCTGTGTATCGTAGAAGGGATGCATCCTGAGTGGTCTATCCGTTTAAAAAAAATCTATTCAGGTTGTGAGAGGCAAAGCCGTTTAATTACTGATCCACAAAACACTTACATCCACAGGGATTTTTATCCCGAGCATGTTCTCGTGGACGGTCAATTTCTCTATTTGCTAGATTTCGACCTTTATTGTGCGGGTGATCCAGGATTGGATATGGGCAACTTCATCGGCCACCTGACAGAACAGGCGGTGCGTACCAGGAGAAATCCCGAAGCGTTTAAAGCAATAGAAAAAGCACTCGAAGATAGTTTTACCGAGCTGGCCGCAGAAGACGGTCTCTCCGTTTCTACGATCCGCACATCGATCCAGGTTTATACACTTTTGACCCTTGCCCGTCATATCTATTTGAGCACCTGCTTTCCTGAGCGCATGGCTTTTACTGAAGATCTTATCGATCTTTGTGAGCAACGGCTCACGTGAGTTTATCTCAGCTTGGCAAGAATAAATTCCCTCGACAAAAACCATTTCAGTCTAATATAATAGCACCGCAAAAGTGGTGTAAATGCTGTGCAGCCATTATAAATACCTGTAGGAGTCAATCCATGCTTGGTAAAGCTCGGGAAATTACATCTCAGTTAATTGCCTGGCGTCGCGACTTCCACCGTCATCCAGAGCTGGGCTTCCAGGAAATTCGCACCGCCGGCCAAATGGCTGCAATTTTGGAGAATTTGGGATGCCGCGTGCGTACCGGGGTGGGCAAAACCGGCCTGGTAGCTGAGTTGGGTTTGGGAAGCCCGCTAATCGCTATTCGCGCCGATATGGACGCCCTGCCAATCCTGGAAGCCAATGAATTTGAGTATGTTTCTGTAACACCCGGTGTGATGCATGCCTGTGGGCACGACGCACACCTGTCTATCGCCCTGGGTGCGGCAGCCCTGCTTTCGCAGGAAGATTTCCCCGGGACAGTTCGTTTATTGATCCAGCCTTCAGAAGAGGCCAACGATCCCGAAGGATTAAGCGGTGCGCCGCGCATGATCGCCGACGGCGCCATGCGGGGTGTCGATTGGGTAATTGCGTTGCACGTTGACCCAATCACGCCTGTGGGCCAGATTCGGATCAATGCCGGGCCTTTCTCGGGCGGCGTGGACTCTTTTTTTGCCTCCATCCATGGCACCGGTGGTCATGGCGCCCGGCCTCATGAAGGAGTGGATCCGATCTATATCACCGGGCTCGTCCTGCTGGCTCTGCACGGCATCGTCTCCCGCCGTCTGGATCCGGTTGCTCCTGCGGTGGTCAGTGTTGGCAGCCTGCATGGAGGGCAGGCCGAAAATGTCATACCCGACCAGGTGGACCTGTCCGGTACCATTCGCTATATGGATCCCGCTGTGCGAATTCAGATTCATACGGAAGTGGAGCGCGCGCTCCAGATTGCGCGCACCCTGGGTGGCGATTACAAACTGGAGATCGAAACCGGCACCCCTCCGATGATCAACGATCCCGCCGTCGTCGACCTGATCGAGCAGGTGGCTGTCAGCCTGTTAGGGAATACAGCCATTCTTCCCCGACTGGACGGGCTGGGAGCCGAAGACTTCGGCTGTTTTTCGGAAATTGCCCCGGGAGCTATGTTCAGCCTGGGCTGCCGCAAGATAGATCAACAGCGCTTCCTGCACAATCCGAACTTCGATCTGGACGAGCGCTGTCTGGCAGTCGGAGCGGCCATTTTTGCTGAAACCGCACTGCGTTTTCTCCACCAGGGCGCCTGAGCACCTTTTCTTAAGCCCTGCCCGACAATAGTCCGTCCAATGTGATTCGAGTCGGCAGGGATGGTTGTGCCCCGGGGAGGGTAGCCGCAAGCGCTCCGGCTGCGTTTCCCCACCGGACAGCCTGGAAAACATCCAATCCCTGGGTCAATGCCACTGCGAAAGCGCCTACAAAAGCATCACCTGCAGCTGTAGTATCTACCGCTTCCACTTTGAACGCCGGTATATGGCGCGATTCTTTATCCTTAACTACCATTGCTCCATTTTCTCCCAGTGTGACGATCAGGTTCTTCACCCCAAGCTTCTGTAAATTTCCAATCCCGGTCTTAAGATCATTACTTCCGCTCAGCAGTGCCAGCTCATGCTCGTTAGGGATCAGGTAATCAATTTGTTCCAGCAGCCTGGCTTCCAGAGGTTGAGCCGGAGCCGGGTTCAGGATGGTTTTTACTCCATAATGGCGCGCGAGTTCGATCGCCCTGCTGATCACCGGCACCGGAGATTCCAGTTGAGTGACCAGTATTTGCGCAGTTTGAAAAGCCGCCTCGGCCGCCTCCAGGTCCTGGATACTCAGGCGGGCATTCGCCCCTGAGGCCACGACGATCGTATTTTGCCCTGCAGCGCTCACCGTGATCAAAGCCACTCCGGTTGCTGCGGCTGTATCGCGTGAGATATACTGCGTATCCACCCCATCATGCATGAGGGTGTTCAGCAGGGCATCTCCAAAATTATCCGCTCCCAATCGACCGATTATTCTGACTTGTGCACCCAGGCGGCTGGCGGCAACCGCCTGGTTAGCCCCTTTCCCTCCTGGAAAAGTGCAAAAATCGTTTCCCAGGATCGTTTCCCCAACAGCTGGATGGCGGGGAGCCTGAACTACCAGGTCCATGTTCAGGCTCCCCACCACCAGGATGTTTCCCCGGGAATCGGATTTCTTATTCACTCTTCACCCACAATGGCACCCTCCATTGCTACCAGCTCTCGGTAGGTCAGCGTCCATGTGCTGGAATTGAAGGTTTGCAGCAGGCCACTCAGGAAAGTCGTGGGTACGATGATGATCAACATCAATATCGGCACTCCGATTATGGCTGCCACGATCCAGGGCGTGTCTCCTTCCATGAAAATCCCGATCAGCGCGCCGACCAGCAAGGCCGGCAGTCCGGCGATAATGACTCCAGCCACCGCCAGCATGATGAACACCGGGATCATCAAGATAACAAAAACCAGGCCTACCGCGAACAGGATGACGCCCATGATGAAAACATCCACGATGCGTCTGCGAACCAGGTTAACTCCCCGGCGGATGGCCTCGAACACGCCCAGCTGCTCCAGGATGCAGGCCCTGCGGATGAAGTGGATCAGCAGTGCGATGATGATTCCTACCACGACTGCCAGGAAGAAAACCAGTATACCCATCCCGACCGACGCAGCAGTGCCAACTACCCTCAGTGCTGTGTTATCGATCAGCCAGACCAGCAAGGGCGCCAGCGCAAATCCAAAAAGTAGCAGGAAGACCACCGCAGTGATGATGCCTATCAGCAGGTCGATCAGGAATATCGACAGTGCAGCGCGCGACCAGCCCATTCGCCAACCCTGGCGGAAACCCACTTTTTCCCCGCTGCTCTCATGGCTGTCCACCAGCCGGATCAGGGCAGTCTCAGATACGTAGCGTACGATGGTGCTTACGACTGCCAGGAGTAAGATTAAACACACCAACCCGATACTCAGGGCAATCATCGTGCTGATCAGCTGGCTGGAAATGTCCGGGAAAATCCTATCCAGGTCGTCTGGAAAATCGAAATCTCCTGGATCGGGCAGCGGTTGCGTCCAGTTGCTGCCTCCCCCGCTCGGAATCCGGTAATTTGCTGAGCTGCCTCCACCCGCGCTGGTTAATGCCAGCAGGATGCCGAAGATCCACAGCATCCTGTAGAAACGGGTGATCTCAAACGCCCTTTTCACAATTTTAATGTGGTCCATTTTGTCCTTCCTTTCAATTATTTATACGGGTTTCCGGTGGATTCTTTTCATTGAATCGGAGTCGCTCTGTTCGGATAGTGCAGTTATTTCAATTTGAGCCAATCATAATCCACTCTGATATACTCGGAGGGTGCAATTCAGGCAGCTTCATGATTGGGATGTCAATCCTCAGCAGGCCATCGCCATACAGGAGCAGCTGCGGGACCAGGTCATTCGCCAGGATCAGTTTGGTGCGATACGTGCTGTAGCAGGTGTGGATGTCGGCTTTATATCCGGAAATCAAGTTGCCCGCGCAGCTGTTGCTGTTCTCCGTTTTCCAGCGCTTGATTTGCAGGAAGTCTCACGAGCGGAGAATACGGCAGGTTTTCCTTATGTACCCGGCCTGCTCTCCTTTAGAGAGATCCCTGTAGTCCTTGAGGCTCTTTCACATATTAAGACGCTTCCCGATCTGCTGATATGCGATGGTCACGGTCTCGCTCACCCGCGCCGTTTCGGCCTGGCTTCTCATTTGGGCTTGATCTGCGGTCTGCCATCGATTGGAGCAGCCAAGTCGCTTTTAATTGGCCAACACGCTGCAGTCGGTGCGCAGCGTGGCGACTGGCAGCCGCTGATCGACCATGGCGAAGTAATTGGCGCAGCAGTTCGCACCCGCCTGGGTGCCAGGCCGGTGTATGTCTCCATTGGTCACCTTCTGAGCCTGGATTCAGCCATCGATTTCGTATTGCGTTGTACAAGAGGTTTCCGGCTGCCTGAGACCACCCGGCACGCCCATCGCCTGGCTTCAGGCGAAAATAACCGATATAATCGGGCACAGTCCAGCAGTGAAATGACCAAAATATGAAAACAATTTGCGTATACTGCGGTTCGTCAGACAAGATCCAACCCATATACTTTGAAGTTGCCCGCCAGATGGGAGCTGCAATCGCCAACCGCGGCATTCAGCTCTGGTATGGGGCAGGTTCTACCGGGTTGATGGGCGCCTTGGCCGAAGCGGCGCTGGTTGCAGGAGGTGAGGTGATTGGTGTGATCCCTGCCATGTTTAATAACCCGACCCTGGCTCACTACGGTCTTACGCGCCTGGAAGTGGTTGAGGGAATGCATGAACGCAAGCAGCGCCTGGCCGAGCAAGCCGATGCCTTCGTCGCCTTACCGGGCGGATACGGGACTTTCGAAGAGTTATTCGAAATCCTGACCTGGGCTCAAATCGGCCTGCATTCCAAGCCAATCGGTGTATTAAATGCTTTCGGTTACTACGATAAGCTGCTGAAAATGATAGAGTTTGCCCTGGAACAGGGTTTCATTTATAATGAACACCGTCT
>Ga0154795_1144_pt1 | contig 17975 bp, 15 predicted proteins | sample Rifle2008BG16ft_FD_105803 | JGI IMG/M metagenome (GOLD analysis project Ga0154795, IMG submission 105803) | Chloroflexi bacterium RBG_16_54_18 | reverse complement strand
TTTGCTTCCTGTCCTTCGCCGATGACCAGGTCTTTATATTGCAGTCCTGATGCGGTTGTGGTCATCCCTTCATCAATTGTCATTCCTTCCTCCAATTCCGTTGTAGTTGTGGTGGACGCATAGACCAGGTACGCGATCGCGGCCAACAGGATCAGCAAACCGGCCGAAATGAGTATTCGTTGGTTGCGTGTTTTATTAGCTCGCCTTTGAGCCCGTTCTGAGCGCAGTGTCATACTGGTTCTCCTGGAAAGAAATTAACGCCAGAAATATATCATAAAAACCCATCCAGTTCATTTTTTATGCTAAATGAAGTAAAATAGACCTAATTGGTCACCACCACACAGTACATATTCAATAACATAAGGAGGACAAGATGAATGGTAGGATGCTTTATTGGATTGTCATGTTAATAATTGCAAGCCTATTTTTGAGTGCATGTGCACAACCAGCAGCAACACAATCCCTCCCGACCGAATTCTCTCCGACTGAAGCCCCAACAGAGATAATGGAAGAGCCAACCGAAGCCCCGGCTGAAACCGAAGAACCTGTTTCAACCGAAGAGCCAATGGCAGAAGAGGCAACCGTGGTAGTTGGATTTACCTCTTCGTTAACAGGCAACCAGGAGGTTTCATCCAAACGGCAGGTGAACGGTTTCACATTATGGATGAATGAGGTCAATGATTCTGGCGGTATCGCCCTGAGCGATGGAACGATCGTAAAATTTGATTTTAAGACATATGACGATGAGTCGAATACCGAACGCGTTCAGGAACTTTATGCCCGCTTGATTACTGAAGATAATGCAGATTTCTTGATCAGCCCGTATTCCTCAGGGCTGACTTCTGCCGCCTCCATTGTGGCAGAACAGAATGGAAAAGTAATGATCACAGCGGGAGCGGCTGATGACGCAGCTTACCAAACCGGTAACACCAGTCTATTTCAACTTTACACTCCCGGCAGCCTTTACATGGTGAGCACCGTTGATATGCTCAAGGAATTAAATCCTGAGGCCAAAATCGCACTTGTTCATGAAAATGACAAGTTCTCTACCAGCGTTGTCGAAGGTATCAAGCCCTATCTGGAATCGAACAATTTTGAAGTTGTGCTTGAAGAAGCATATGCTACGGACACTGCTGATTTTGGTCCGATCGTAAACAAGATTGCCAGCTCTGGCGCCACCATACTGCTCGGAGGAGGGCACTACAATGACGGTACTGCGCTTGCCCGTTCCCTCTATGACCGCAACATCGGTCTTGAATTTGTTTACTTGTTAGTCGCACCCGCGGACACCAAATTCCTTGAACTTGGAGATGCTGCTCTTGGGATCGCTACCTCCAGTCAGTGGGAACTGGATGCCACCCATACCGAAGAAGAAGCGAACAATCTGGGTATTGAATGGTACGGTCCTACAGGTGAAGAGTTCGCCTCCGCCTATCAAGCTGCCTTTGGGGATCCGCCTACGTATCATGTAGCTGGTGGTTATGCAGCTGGACTGATCTTACAAAAGGCAATTATTGATGCCGACTCCATCGAACCTGATACCGTCAGAGCAGCATTGAACGCCATGAACATCATGACTTTCTACGGCGGTATCCAGTTTGACACCTCCGAAGAAGCTCATGGTTTACAGATTGCCCACAAGATGGTGGTTGCTCAGTGGCAATTGAATGAAGCGGGTGAGCTAGTCCGAGTGGTTATCGCACCTGCGGATGTTGCCATTGCTGAACCTCTCTATCCAATTCCAACGCATTAGTCCTTCCACAAAACCATCCCCTCTGCAAGTTTGAGGGGATGGTTTTCAACTCGCCGTTGAGTTTTCGAAGCATAACTCCAACGAGTAGAACAGGAGTAGATATGCAACAACTCAGCTTGCTTCTTGCATCCCTACCGGATGGAATACTTCTTGGATTTGTTTACGGTGTAGCTGCAATGGGCCTCACCCTGATCTGGGGAGTTATGAATGTCATCAACCTGTCTCATGGACCAATCATCGCGTTAGGGATGTTTGGAACGTTTTTCCTCTTCATTCGTCTGGGCATCAATCCCTACCTCGCATTAATACCAATTGCAATCTTTGGGTTACTGTTAGGGATTGTTATCTATTTTGCTGCCGTACATCGGGTTATCAACGCCCCTCATTTATCATCCTTACTTGCAACTTTTTCAGTGAGCATGATCATTATCGGTCTTGGAACCGCCGCATTAACAACTTCGCCTTACAATGTAGACTTCAACATGGGCAGTTTCCGGCTTGGTTCGACAACAATCCTTGGTACCCGGTTGATTGCAGCGGTCATAGCTATCCTGATCGCAGGCGGGCTTTATATTTTCTTGTATAGAACACGTCCTGGGAAATACATACGCGCTGTCGCAAACAATCGCGACGCAGCAGAATTGATGGGTATTCCCTCCACCCGTATACTTGCCCTAAGTTTTGGTTTGGGAACTATGCTGGCAGCCGTTTCTGGAGCAATGATTGCCACATTCTTTCCATTTAACATCCTCTCAGGGGGCAGCTATGAGTTGAAAAGTTTTGTGATTGGCGTTTTAGGCGGCTTAGGAAATCCGATAGGCGCACTGGCGGCCGGATTGATCCTTGGAGTCCTCGAAGGCATTATTCCAGCTTTTATGGAATCCTCCTGGGTTCCAGTGATCGAGTTTGGTCTTTTTGTCATCATTCTTTTATTCCGCCCACAAGGACTCTTTGGGTCAAAAAGATGAGAAACTGGCGCAATCACTCCGGTCTTATATTACCGATCCTGACTGTCGCTGGCCTGGTGCTGTGGCCAGTCATCACTAATAACCTATCCAATCGAGAAATTGTCTTTACGATCCTGAAGGCTATTGCTCTGGCATCCAGCTTGAATATTTTGCTTGGTTATACTGGTTATGTCAGTTTTGGCCATATTGTGTTCTATGGATTTGGGGGATACGTTGGGCTATATGTGGTCAATGACCAGGGTTGGTCGATCTGGCTTGGGGTTCTAACAGGTGGTATCGCAGCGGGCGCATTCGCCTTTTTACTTGGTAAAGCCATTCTTCGCTTGCGCGGCGCTTTCTTTGCGCTGGCGACGATTGGTGTCAATGAAGCCATGGAAGCCTTTATCAACAACTTTGATTTGTTCGGAGGATCGATCGGTATCACTCTTAATTTCTCGGTATATAAAACTTATGGAGGGGCAGCTCAGGCATTGAACCTTACATTTTACATTATGGCCGCGTTGACGTTTGCTGCTGTCCTCATCAGTTATATTGTACGCACTTCTAAGTTCGGACTTGGATTAAGAGCCATCCGGGAGGATGAAGATGCGGCGGAAATCATGGGAGTTATCGCCCCGGATGCCAAGAACTGGGCGTATGTTCTCTCAGCCATCATTCCTGGAATGGTGGGCGTGTTGTTCTTTTTTAAGAATGGCAACGTTGAACCCCATGTCGCGTTTCCTCTACATTCCTCAATCGAGCTATTGGTAATGGTAATGTTAGGCGGTCAAGGCACGGTGTTTGGACCAATTTTAGGAGCAATTGCTTACCAGGGAATGCGCGGCTACCTTTTAACCAGCAGCTTCTTCAAGGACATCCAGCTTTCCGTTTCTGGGGTACTGCTGCTTATTATTGTGCTTTTTATTCCTGAAGGAGCTGTCGGTTTTCTCCGCCGGCGATTCCCGCCTTTAAGGAGAATTTTGATATGATCCTTAAAATTCAAAATGTTTTCAGATCTTTTGGTGGTCTTCAAGCACTGGCGAATGTCACGTTTGAAGTCCCCGAAGGAGAAATTCTTGGCCTGATTGGACCGAACGGTGCAGGAAAGACTACGCTGTTTAATGTGATAAATGGAGTGTACGAACCCAATAAAGGCAATATCATTTTTAAAGATGATGATATTACCAGTAGAAAACCATACCATATCTCTCGTAAAGGATTGGCCCGTACCCACCAAATTGTTAAACCATTGAAGGACCTGACCATTTTAGAAAACGTAATGGTTGGAGCTTGTTTCGGTCGTGAAGGACATAGCCTTGCCGAGGCTCGGCTGATCGCTGGTGACGTGTTGGATTTTGTTGGTTTGAATGTCCCATCTGACCAGCTGGCAGGTATCCTCAATGTAGCCCAGAAGAAGAGGTTGGAGTTAGCCAGGGCTCTGGCTTCCCGCCCATACTTGTTACTGCTGGATGAAGTCTTGGCTGGACTTAATCAATCGGAAATTCAGACCATGGTAGAAACGGTAAAGGCGATTCGCCAACAAGGTGTAACCATCATAATGATTGAGCATGTTATGCATGCCGTGATGAATGTATCTGACCGAATTATCGTTTTGGATTACGGCGTACAAATAGCAGAGGGTAGTCCGAGTGAGATTGCCAATGATGAGAAGGTGATTGAAGCTTATCTTGGTGATCCTAAATTAGCTGAAAAATTAAGCGGTATAGATTAATGCTGAGAGAACAAAAGGTGGTCCATGGCAATCCTGGAAATACGTAATGTGAGTTCGGGATATGGTGAAGTGCAGATACTTTGGGATGCCAGCCTACAGCTTGAAGAAGGTAAGCTGACATCTCTGGTTGGAGGAAATGGTGTAGGAAAAACAACTTTGCTGCGAACAATTATGGGACTTGTACGACCATGGACCGGCTCCATATGGTTTGAAGGGCTAGATGTAAGTAATGCACAACCGCACCGGAAGGCGGATATGGGCCTGGTACTCGTTCCGGAGGGCCGCCAGCTATTCACCGATATGACAATTTCCGAAAACCTGGAGATGGGAGCCACCTCTCAGCGCGCGCGCAACAAGCTTGAAATTAATCTGGATCGGGTTTTCACGCTATTCCCGCGACTCAAAGAGCGAAAATCTCAGAGAGCAGGCACCCTCAGCGGCGGTGAGCAACAGATGCTCGCCGTTGCCCGAGGGATAATGTCGGAACCTAAAGTTTTAATGATCGACGAGCTCTCATTGGGACTTGCGCCGGTTTTAGTCTTATCGCTTTTCGAAACGCTCCGGCAACTTAAAGATCTTGGAATCACCTTATTGCTAGTCGAACAGAATGTTCAGATGGCACTGGTGGTAAGCAATTATGCTTATGTCATTTCTCAGGGTAAAATCGATATGGAAGGTCCCAGCCGGGAACTAATTCGGGACGAACACATCCGCGAGGCATATTTAGGTTTATAATAATCCAATGCCTCGGGGCGGTGGCGGAACTGGCAGACGCAGAGGACTTAAAATCCTCCGGAGGTGATACTCCTTGTGGGTTCGATTCCCACCCGCCCCATCGTACACTTTTTTCTAAAATTGCGTCCGGTCTCGCCTGTCCTGGACTTACGGACAGTCCAGGGTTCTCTTACAGGTGCCAGGTACGCAATTTTTGATCAGGCGTCCCGTAAATAACAAAACAATATGAAACCTGGCATTGTATTCATGGGTTCACCGGATTTTGCGGTTCCAATCCTGGAGACCCTGGCATCCAATTATTCCATAGTTGGCGTAGTCACGCAACCCGATCGTCCGGCCGGTCGCGGGCACCGTTTGACTCCTCCCCCGCTGAAAGCGGCTGCCATACAGCTCGAGCTGCCAGTCATTCAACCTGAGCGTCTCCGTCAGCCCGAAGCCATGGAACAACTGCGCCGCTGGAATCCTGAATTGATCGTGGTCGCCGCTTTCGGGCAAATATTGAGGCCGGACGTGCTGGGTCTGCCGCAATTTGGCTGTCTGAACATCCACGCTTCGCTCCTGCCGCGCTGGCGCGGCGCCGCTCCCGTCCCGGCCGCCATCCTTAACGGCGATGATGAAACCGGAGTCAGCCTGATGCTCATGGATGCCGGTGTGGATACCGGACCACTGATCAGCCAGAAATCCACTCCGATTCTTCCAAGTGAGACTGCCGGCTCTCTTTTACAGCGCTTATCGTTTATGGGAGCGGAGCTGCTGCTGGAATCTCTTCCAGGGTACCTGCAAGGAAGACTGCCCCCAATCCCACAAGACCATTCACAGGCCACCAAGGCGCCGATGCTCGCCAAAAAAGATGGATTATTAGATTTCTCACTTTCTGCTGTTGAGCTGGTTCGCCGGGTGCGAGCCTTCAATCCCTGGCCGGGAACATACACCTTTTGGAATGGGGAAATCCTGAAAGTCCACCGGGCATCGAGTACCGCTCAGGATCAGTTTTTTCATTCCCTGCTTCCAGGGACACACGTGATCCAGGATGGTTTTCCTGCCATAACAACTGCCGAGGGAACACTGGTGTTGGAGGAAGTGCAGCCAGCCGGTAAAAAAACAATCCCCGGAAAGATATTCTTGCTGGGAGCACGCAATTGGGGACATGAAAATCATGACGGAGGATAAACAGCCGCTCCGTGTCCTCATATTTGGCGCGGGCGCTATCGGAATCTACCTGGGGTGCAGTCTGCATCACTCAGGCTCCGCTGTGGCGTTTGTCGAGAAACAACCTGTAGTCGTCGAACTTCGAAAAAGAGGTCTCCATTTATCCTTGCCAGGCCAGGAACTGGCTGTACGCGATCCCCAAATTGTTGAGTCCGTTGAGCAAGCCCTTGAAATCGGTACTTTTGATGTCAGTATTTTCGCCTTGAAATCCTTCGATACAGGTCCGGCCCTGCAAAGCCTCCTGCCGTTCAAAGACAGGCTTCCGCCAATTCTTTGCCTCCAAAATGGAGTCGACAACGAGGGACTCCTGGCGGCTGAATTGGGAGCAGAAAATGTCATCGCCGGGACGGTCACCAGCTCGATCCTGCGTCGATCAGCTGGCAACGTGGTTTTAGAGCGCAAGCGCGGCATTGGTGTCGCTGCAACCCACCCAATCGCAGCCGGTCTGTGCGAACACATGGACAGGGCAGGGTTGAACGCCAGGTTATTCGATCGACCACTCGATATGAAGTGGTCCAAATTGATCATAAATTTGCTTGGTAATGCAAGCTCAGCGATTCTCGACATGCCCCCCACACAGGTTTACGCAGACCCAGGCCTCTTTCACCTTGAAGTTTCACAAATCGAGGAAGCCCTGGCTGTCATGCAGGCTCAAAAGATTCGGGTCGTCAACCTTCCGGCTACACCAGTCAGGTTATTGTCGCTGATTATCCGCAGATTCCCCTTATGGCTGTCCAAACCGCTCATCCAGCGCAGCCTGGGTGCAGGCCGCGGTAGAAAAATGCCTTCTCTTCACATGGACCTGCAAAGTGGGCGAAAATACAGCGAGGTTGAAGACCTTAATGGTGCAGTGGTGCGCTACGGACGAAAACTCGGCATCCCCACTCCAACGAACCAGCTCCTCTATCAGACTCTACTCCAGCTGGTCAATGATGAAATCCCCTGGAGCACCTTTCGAAAACAACCTCAAGCCCTATTAGCCCGTTGGAACCGGTGAATGAATAGTCCCGAAGATACCGTAGATTTAAGGTTTAAGTGACTCATCTTCGTCCTGAACTACCCCATAAAACAAAGGAAGAGGTTCGACTGGTTGGTCGCTCCATTGTAGAGCCTCGAGCAGCTTCTGTGAAGCACCGCTTAGCAGGCTCGCATCATTAATGTGAATACGGAAAAGAGGGTCCCCCTTGCTGACATAATCACCTACTTTATGATGTAGCTCAATTCCCACCGCTGGGTCAATGATGTCACCTTTTTTCTCTCTCCCCGCTCCAAGCAGGACAGCAGTCTCACCCACCTTCTGGGCATGAATCTCCTTCAGGAACCCTGCTCGAGTTGAGGTAAGTGTTTCGATTGAATTAGCTCCAGGTAATCTTCCCGGATCATCCACGCAGCGCGTATCACCACCCTGGGCTGATACCAGTGCTCTAAATCGATCCAGAGCTCTGCCATCCATGAGAGCGCTTTCCGCCATTCTTCTTGCTTCCTCGATATCACTGGTCAATTTGCCCATCACCAGCATGTAGGCTGCGATCATCAGGCAGTGTTCTCTGAAATCTCCAGGACCATTTCCCTTCAATGTTTCAATTGCTTCTTTAACTTCCAAAGCATTCCCTACCGCCAGACCAAGTGGCTGGTTCATATCGGAAAGCAGCGCTACGGCTCTGCGCTGGCTCAAATGGGCAATCTTAACCATGGTCTCGGCTAATGTGCGAGCATCCTCCAGGTTCTTCATGAAGGCCCCCAGGCCGACTTTAACATCAAGCACAAAAGCTTGAGCCCCGGCTGCTATCTTCTTGCTGATAATAGAAGAAGCGATTAATGGGATTGACTGCACTGTTCCCGTCACATCTCTGAGGGCATACAGTCTCCCATCTGCAGGAGCCAGTCTGTCGCTCTGTCCGGCTAATACCAGCCCGACTTCGCGCAGCTGCTGCATAAATTCAGCAATCGATAGATCCGTCCGGAAACCGGGTATAGACTCTATCTTATCCAGCGTACCTCCACTGAAACCCAGTCCTCGTCCAGACATTTTCGCCACCGGCAAGCCGCATGCGGCTACAGTCGGTTCAACCACCAGGGTAGTCTTGTCACCCACCCCCCCGGTGGAGTGCTTATCAACCGCGATGGGAACAACACTGGAAAGATCCAGGATTTCACCGGAGTTAGCCATAGCCAGGGTCAGATCGGTAGTCTCCCTCATCGACATCCCAAGCAGCATAATCGCCATCGCCCAGGCTGATGCCTGGTAATCCGGAATATCACCGCGAGTGAAACCGTTAATGAAGAAATCAATCTCTTCTTTCGTCAGTTCATTGCGATTGCATTTTCGCGTGATAATATCAACAGCGCGCATATGGACTCCAATCATGGCTTCTATCTTTGTTAAAATCCCGCTTGAATTATAACCTTTGCTGGTTTCAGCCCATTTCGAGCAGGTAGTTCCTATGAAGGTTCCTTAAAATAGAGGCAATTTTCACACTTTTATCACTAATTTCTAAAGTATAATCTTCAATAGGAGTTGTCCTGACAAGGAATTAGAAGGAATCCGGACTGCTCACACCTCATATCCGGCAGTCCCAGACAAATTGCCTTTAGATGTAGCAATAGCGATTTGCGCCTTCAGAACGATCCGAACAGGGCGATGGGACCAGGGGAACCATGGCAGATTTGACTGAAGACGCAAGGGAAATTCAAGATGCTTATCCCGGATTCAATGAAATCAGTTTGGTGCAATATACGAGAGAATTGGGGGCTTTACAAGAGGCTACTGCTGCGCTTTTAACCACCCTGGATTTGGAGCAGCTTCTCGGCAAGATCCTTGATTCCGCAACCACTGCCATACCCGCCTCCGGGAAAGGCGCCATTCATTTGTTGGCACCCGAAACAGGCCAGCTTGAAACCCGTGCTGTGCTTGGATATAGTGATGTGGATCCACGCATTCACCAACTTGCCCGCTCCCAATCCTTTCCTTACATTGACAAAGTGGTCAGGCGGCGCGTCCCGATTTTAGTTTCCCCATTAAATGTCGATGCCTTGGAACATTCAATGATCGTCGCTCCGCTCATCCTCGATGGGAGCGTTTTAGGAGCGATATCTCTTGAGGCAAAAAATCATTCGGTTTTTTCTCAAAGAGATTTAAGCTTCTGGCCAGTTTTGCTGTGACCGCTACCGCTGCGATTCGAAACGCACAGCTGCACGCTGAAGTTCAAAAACAGGCAATTACCGACCATCTGACAGGATTGTACAACAGGAGAGGATTATTTGAATTGGGAGATCGCGAGGTAGAACGCGCCTGGCGCTATAATCGCAGCCTCGCGACGATTATGTTGGATATCGATGATCTGAAAACGATTAACGACACTTTTGGGCACGCATATGGAGATAATGCAATAAAATTTATCGCCCACATCTGCCAATCGAATACTCGCAAGATCGATGTCGTTTGCCGCTATGGTGGTGATGAATTTGTAATCCTGCTGCCTGAAAATGACCTCTTTGCTGCTGCGAAGGTGGCGGAGAGATTGCGTCTCACTTTTCTGAGCTCGCCGCTGCGAGATAACGATCAGATCATTCCGATCAGCGTAAGCATGGGTGTCAGCAAAGTATCAAATGAAATAAGGGACTTGAAATCCCTTCTCCAGGTGGCAGATGAAGCGCTCTATCAGGCGAAAATTCAGGGCAAGGATCAAATAGTTATCAAATAGATGACATGAAGACTCATCCGGATCAGGTCAACCAGGAGGAGATACCTGATGCTGTGATATTAATCGATCAAGCCAGTCAAGTGAAAGGCGGGAGTAGATCAGCGCGTCGCTTGTTCGGCTACACGAAACCCGTCTTCTCTAAGCTTTTTCTCCACCAACTGCTCGCTAAAGATATCGATCTATCTGAACCATTGACATTAAGCGACCTCTCCAACGAGACCAGTGATTCTCAGATTGCATATGCTCGGCATAAAGCTGGGGGATCATTTAGCGTGGGCTACTTTTCCCGTAAAATCGAGGATTCAACCAGTTTTCACTTTGTGATATTCCTTTACTTACCTGATCCGAAAGCCTCTGGCGTAGGAAATCCTGCCTTTTCCCGAATGAAGGTCATCAAGACAACCGAAGCGGAACGCAAGCTGCGCAAGCAGATTGAAACATTACGTGAAGTTGTTCGAATTTTGATTTCAAGCCTCGATCCGCAAGTTGTTCTGGAGCTCATCCTGGATCATTTACAACGTGTTGTTGAATACGACAGCGCTTCTATCATGCTGCAGTCGGGTGATAGCTTATCAATCGTTGCCCAACGGAAATTGCAAACTGCTGACCAGCTCGCCATTCACTTCAAAATCCAACGCCACGATCACATTAAAGAAGTGGTGGAAAGCAGGCAGCCAGTAATCATTCCGGATACGGAACTGGATTCTCGCTGGGAAAGTCTCCCGCATTCCAACTATATTCGCAGCTGGCTTGGGGTCCCTCTGATTGGGAAAGAACGGGTCATCGGACTGTTGAACTTGGACCGCAGTAGACCCTGGAGTTTCACACAGGAAGACGCCGAATTAACTGCAGCGTTTGCGAACCATGCTGCAATTGCCATCGAAAATGCGAACCTGTATTTAGCTGCCCGCCAGGCGGCTGACCGCAGGGCAATCTTGCACCGGGTCAGCCAGGAGATTGTTGCTGCCGACCTGGAGGCTGAAGAGATTTATACAGCTGTCCACCGTGCTGCAGCTCAGCTTATGCCAGCGGAAGCATTCGTAATCGTTCTTTTCGATGATGAGAAACAAGCCTTTGAGGCTGCCTATTTAATTGACCGGAATGGTAGGATCCCAGCTCAAACTTTACCGGCCAATCGCGTTTTAACGGCACAGATTGTCAGCTCCGGGCATTCCATTTATATCGATGATACTTCGGAACCCATGAAGCTGGATGAGGCTGTCCATTTCAGCGAATCGCAGCCCGTTCGTTCCATTTTGGCGGTTCCCATGTATTTACGAGGAAAAGTGATTGGGATGATCTCCGCGCAATCATACAATCCAGCAGCCTATTCCGATGAGGACCAGAATCTACTGGAAATGCTGGCATCCTATGCTGCTATTGCGCTGGATAATGCCGCTCTTTTCAAGAGCATAAAGCATCTTGCCGCGATTGACTCCCTGACCGGGATCTACAATCGTCGCAAGCTGTTCGAATTAGGACGCAGTGAGTTCCACCGGGCTCGTCGATTTCACCGGCCTCTTTCCATCCTGATGTTTGACATCGACCATTTTAAACGCGTAAACGATACATTTGGCCACTCAATCGGTGATTTGGTTCTTAGCAAATTCGCTCAACTTCTGAAAGTGGGTATCCGGGATATCGACATTCTCGGCAGGTATGGAGGAGAGGAATTTTTGATCATTCTCCCCGAGACGAGAAAAACCACTGCCGTAGCTATCGCCAACCGCTTGCGTACCCAGATATCCGCAACTTTTAAGAATATGTATGATGGATCGATTTCTTTAACTGCCAGTATTGGTGTTGTATCGATGAAAGATGATACACATTCATTCACCGGATTGATTGAAGAAGTTGACAATGCTCTATATGGTGCGAAAAATCTGGGCAGAGATCGGATTAAAGTCTCAGGTAATTGATCAAAGGGACATTCAGCCCTACTAAATGATCAGCATCGCATCGCCGAAGGAATAGAAACGATACCCCTCCCGGATCGCCAGCCTGTAGACTTCCAGGATTCGGTCCCAACCAGTAAATGCACTCACCAGCATGATCAGGGTTGAACGCGGTAAGTGAAAATTTGTAATCAACGCATCTACTACCTGAAATGAGTAACCAGGTAATATAAATAAATCTGTCACACCGGTATAACTCCCAATAATATCCTGCCCCAGTGCAAATCGAGCTGCATTCTCCAGTGCACGCACACTGGTTGTACCAACAGCGATGATCCGGTTTCCCTTTCGATGTGTTTCATTCACCTGCGCTGCAGCAATCTCATCTACCTGGCACCATTCAGTGTGAATCAGGTGTTGTTGAGGATATTCTTCGGTCACCGGTGCGAATGTATCCAGACCGATATGTAGAGTGATCTCGCAGCTCTTCACCCCCTGATCGCGTAGATTTTCCAATAGTTCGGGAGTAAAATGCAGACCGGCAGTTGGCGCAGCTGCCGAACCTGTAGGGACCGCATAGACTGTCTGGTAACGCTGCTGGTCAGCTAATGGTGAATGAATGTATGGCGGAAGAGGCACATGCCCAAAACTATCCAAATCCGCTTCGATGGGCCTCTCAAATCTGATCAACCGGCGTGAACCACCCAGGTCCGCCGCAACCACTGCTTGAGGTCCATCTTCGACCTTCAAGGTCTTTCCCGGAGTCAATCCTTTTCCTCCAACCAGGGCTTCCCAGCACAGCGAATCTCGCTGGTTCAGCAGCAGTACTTCTATCCGCCCTCCCGAAGGGACCTTGCGAGCGTATAACCGTCCAGGGATTACTCGGGTTTTATTTAATGCCAGCAGGTCACCATGCTGAAGAAACTGACCAAGATCCTTAAAATAGGCGTGTTGGATTTCGCCGGAATCCCGGAAATAAACCAATAAACGCGAAGCATCGCGCGGTTCAACCGGCTCCTGGGCAATAAAGCCTTTTGGGAGCTCGTAATCGAAATCTGAAGTCTTCATCGTTGTCTGTGAATCTATATTCGCCTCAGGATTCATCCTGAGGCCGAGATTATTTATTCAAGAAACGGGACAGGATATTCATAACGACTGTGAGCAGCACGGAAAGCAGGATGCTCAATCCCAAAGCAATGACGCACGTGAAATTCTCACGCACGATCGTAATATTGCCAGGCAGGTGTCCAATTTGAAATCCCGATCGAGCGAACAGGTATATTATCCCGCCTAGTAGAACCAGGATCAGTCCGAATAAAACCAATGATTTTGCCAGGGAGACCATTAATGTTTGGGATTCACCCTATAACAGGTGTGGCTGGTCGTCTCTCGGGTAAGTCCATCCGAGATGGTCGTACGCCTGTTTGGTAGCCATGCGTCCCTGGGGTGTGCGTTCAAGAAAGCCCATCTGAAGCAAATAGGGTTCAACAACATCCATGATCGTATCTGGCTCTTCGCTCACCGAAGCAGCGATCGTGCTCAACCCAACAGGCCCACCCTGGTATTTTTCGATAATCGTCATCAGCACCCGGCGGTCCATTTCATCCAGGCCGAGTACGTCCACGTCAAGCAATTCAAGGGCGTCCTGGGAAACCTGCCGGGTGATGACGCCATCGGCGCGCACCTCGGCAAAATCCCGCACCCGCCTTAACATGCGCAAAGCAACGCGCGGGGTGCCGCGGCCGCGCCGCGCGATCTCATCCATACCATCGACATCCACATCCACTCCCATCACCCGCGCAGCGCGCTCAACAATCGCTCTCATCGATTCGAAATCATAATAATTTAGGCGGTACACCGCTCCGAAACGCGCCCTGAGCGGTGCAGTTACCAGCGCCAGGCGAGTTGTGGCTCCGATGATCGTATAATGTGGCAGCTTGAGGCGGATCGAGCGAGCTGAAGGTCCTTTTCCAATCACAATATCCAGTGCGAAGTCTTCCATCGCAGGATAGAGAATTTCTTCTATCGCCCTGCCCAGGCGGTGAATTTCGTCGATGAATAAAATATCGCCGGCCCGTAAATTCGTTAAAATCGCTGCCAGGTCTCCGGGTCTTTCAATCGCCGGTCCCGAAGTGATTTTGATATTTACCTGCATTTCGTTAGCCAGCAGATGTGCCAACGTGGTCTTCCCCAATCCGGGTGGGCCATAAAACAGGACATGGTCGAGTGGTTCAATTCTCTGGCGTGCAGCCGATATCAGAATCGCCAGGTTTTCTTTCACCCTCTCCTGACCAATTAATTCAGACAATGATTTAGGACGTAAAGCTTGATCTAGTCGATCATCCGTATGTGATTCTGGATTTATGAGCCGCTTCGAAGCCTCATCCATGGAGGCGATTATAACTCGGAAAAGGACTATAATTAACCAGCCGCGATCAAGGAGGAAAACCATGGAAAACGTATTCCCATCTTCCCATCCTCTCGTCTCCCACAAGCTGACAAAACTCAGAGATAAGAATACCGATCCCAAAAAATTCCGTGAGTTGGTGAGGGAAATTGCCGGCCTGCTTGCTTACGAAGCAACTTCAGACATGGTGCTCATACCGGCCACCGTGGAAACGCCATTGGCAATAACCAGGGGAGCAGAATTGAAAGAAAAAATCGGGCTGGTACCCATACTCCGGGCAGGACTGGGAATGGTGGAAGGCATCTGGGGTCTCATGCCGACGGCCGAAGTCTGGCATATCGGCCTGTACCGGGATGAACGCACCCTCAAACCAGTCGAATATTACAATAAGCTGCCGGTTGAGCCAACAGTCTCCGTATGTCTGATCCTGGATCCAATGTTGGCAACCGGAGGGTCCGCAGTTGCGACTGTCGATGTGTTGGAGCGGTGGGGAGTGAAGAAAATAAAATTTGTTGGCCTGATTGGTGCCCCCGAAGGGATTGCCCTGTTGCGCCAGCGGCATCCTGAAGTTCCCATTTACCTGGCTGCCATCGATGATCGGCTGAATGAACATGGTTATATTTTGCCAGGTCTCGGCGATGCGGGCGACCGTCAGTTTGGCACTGGCTGACCGGGTGGGACTTTTTCTCGCACACATCTTCCAGCCTGACAGATCGTGCATATCAGACCCAAATGCACTTATATCCATGTATAATAACGGATTGTGAAAAAATCCATGCCGAAAGAGTCCGTAATTTACTCGGCAAACAGCTGGCAGCATATTTTCATACGCATCCACCTGGACAGTATTTAGTTGTTGTTTTTGGAGAATTATGACTGATCAAAAAATCGGCCGTTACGAAGTAAAAACCGAGATTGCCAAGGGCGGAATGGCTACAGTTTTCCAGGCCTATGATCCCAGCTTCGAACGCGATGTGGCAATAAAAGTCCTTCCGAAAACCTTTCTGCATGACCCGCAGTTCCGTACTCGCTTCGAACGCGAAGCGAAAATGATCGCACTCCTCGAACACCCGGCTATCGTTCCGGTATACGATTTCGGCGAAGACGATGGGCAGCCGTATATCGTGATGCGCTACATGGCTGGCGCCTCGCTTACTGAACGGTTGGATCAAGGACCCGTTTCATTATCAGAGACTGCCCAGATGATCGCCCGCCTGGCACCTGCGCTGGATGCAGCGCATGCACGCAGGATAATCCATCGCGACCTGAAGCCGGGCAACGTTCTCTTTGATCAATACGGAAATGCCTACCTGTCAGACTTCGGGATAGCCCGCCTGTCTGAGCAGGTTGGTGTCACACTCACTGGCACCAGCATTGTAGGCACCCCTGCTTACATGAGCCCCGAACAGGTCCAGGGTGATAAAGAGATCGACGGGCGCAGTGACATCTATTCGCTTGGCGTGGTCGTCTTCCAGATGCTCACAGGACAGACGCCATACCAGGGTGATTCGCCCGCTAAAGTGATGATGATGCATGTCCTCCAGCCAGTCCCCAGCATGCGGATTGTAAAACCGGATCTTCCCGAAGCTGTCGATGCGGCTGTACAAAAATCGATGGCCAAATCACCCACCGATAGGTACTCTACAGTAGACGAGTTTGCCAAAGCCCTGGATGCCATCGCCCACAATACTTTTCAGATCCCGCAGTCTTCGCTGTCTGAAACCGTTTCAGCTGCCGGCCGCGGCATACCCGCCTCCGAGATGGCGACCGCCTATGCTTCAGGGCCCACAGTGATGAGAGGCGCGCCTGCCGCAGCAGGTAAAGAAGGCGCTGCCCAGGCACCGGTCAAGCGCGGATTACCGATCACGGCGATCATCGCAGGTGTAGCCGTGGTAGCAGTCCTGGCAATTGCCGGGATCCTGGCAGCCAGCGGCAGCCGGGGAAGCGGCCCGCTTGCTTTCCTGGCAGGTCCCAACTCAACTGCAACTTCCCAACCTACCGATACCCAGGCTCCGACGGAGGCTTCTACCGCCACCACGATGCCCACCCAATCCCAGGGAGGACAGGTTACCCTGGCGGCGACGGGCACCGAGGTACCCGTTACACCCACCGAAACCCTGCCTCCTGAGCCAGTAGCGCCGGTCATCGGCGGAGCCGATAAAGTCGCATTTCTTAATGAAAGCGATATTTGGATCGCCAACCTGGACGGTAGCGAGCTGGTACGGCTGACCGAAGACGGCACCGAGAAAAGCCAGCTGCAGTGGACTCCGGATGGCAAGGCAGTAAATTACATCTCAGGCAAGTGTATATTTGCCGTCCAGATCGACAGCGGCCGCAATGACCTGATCCTGTGCTTGAATTTTGTCTCAACCCTGAAGGAATTTGAGATTTCTCCGGATGGAACCCTGGTCTCCATGAGCGTCGATAACCAGATGTTCATGGTACCTTATGATCTCGAAAAACTCAACCAGGTCACCAGGCGCTCCGGCCTGACAGAGCTGGCAGAATGCAAAGATTGGGCGCCCTACTTGCGGCACTTCGTCAAATATGTACGCTGGTCGGATGATATGACCAGGCTGGCAATGGTGATCATGGCTGCTGGTGGCGACCTCGTGACGATCATCGACATCACGCAATGCACACCCGAGCCAAAAACCGTCGATAATTTTCCCCCACCCCGGTTCCGCCCGGAGGACTACACTGCCAATCCGACCATCCTTAATTTTGGGTGGGATGGGACCAGCCTTTTTTCCATGAATACTTACATTCGCAACACAGGTTTTGGAAATTTGGACATTTATAACTCGGATCTGTTCAAGGCGAGCGTCAACGTAAACCCGATCAATGAGTCCTGCTGCTATCGTGATTCGAACTTTACTCCGGATGGCTCGCATCTTTTCTTTGCCTTCCAGCAGTATCCCGGAGGAGATGGCTCGATCGTGTTTTACATCATCCCATACGGCACGATCGGTACCGGCGTGGTATACCAGCCGATACCGCTGCCCCCGATCACAGATCCAAAGACAGCACCCGAGGCTGTTTTACGTCCGGCAAAATAACCAGGCACCCTTGACTTAATTTGAATCCGTAGTAATATGAGTGAGTGCTCACTTGTGAGTGAGTGCTCACTCTTTATTTGTTTCCTTGTAACCCGCGGGAGGTGTGCATGTCTGCATTCGAATCCAGTTCCAGGCGGCAAAAACAACTTGCGGAGCGTCTGGACAAGATCCTAGAAGCCGCCTCCAGCCTGTTTGCCGAGAAAGGCTTTCACCGGACGACTACGAAGGAAATTGCCGAAGCCGCCGATGTCGCTGAGGGCACTTTATATAACTACTTTGACAACAAAAATGACCTGCTCTTCGAGATTATCAACCGCTTAAGTGAGACTCAGGGAAAGTTGCCGCTGCAGGATGGAAATATCCTGCACGATCCTCGCCAGTTTTTCTTCTCCATGCTAAAATCCCGGCAGGTCACCTCCGGACAAAACACGGCCATGCAGCAAGCTATTATGTCAGAAATCCTTGTGGACAAAGAATTACGCCAGCAATACTTCTCGCGGCTGGTCGAGCCGGTAATGACTATGCTGGAAAAGC
>Ga0154795_1065_pt3 | contig 18031 bp, 17 predicted proteins | sample Rifle2008BG16ft_FD_105803 | JGI IMG/M metagenome (GOLD analysis project Ga0154795, IMG submission 105803) | Chloroflexi bacterium RBG_16_54_18 | reverse complement strand
AGCCGCACTGGCGCTCACCGTTCACTTTCACCACGACCGCGGTCCAATGCAGCCCGACGCAGGCTGCCTTTACCTCGCCATCGGACAGCGATTCGAGAATGGTTTCGATGATCATTCTTTACAGGTATGCATCCGTAACTTCACGAGCACAGCGTACAAAGTCCAGCACTACAGGGATGTTCTTCATGAGAAGTACCATGCTGCCTTTTACACTGAGTTTGCCTGTCATGAGCGCCTGCATCGGCTCCCATTCCCCCAATAACACCTTGAGAAAATTCGGGTAAGGTGATTTTAGCGTGATTGCGGCTGACCTGGCCTCATTTCCTCCATCTACAATTACAGCCTGCCTGCACTTGCCGTGCCACAGGTCCAGGTAGAAAACGATCCTTTCCGCCAGGGGACCTCCCTGCTCAACGACAAAAAGCAGGTCTCCTTCCCAATTCCTGGCGATTCTGGCATACTGTACATCGGTATTCAGTTTATCATTCAAGGCATTAACCCAATCGGCGGTGGGAAATTTGGCCAATTTTGTGTTCTCCTTTCCCCAGAACTATTTTTCGATTAATATTATACACAGTGAAAGAGCGCTGCTGAACCCACAGAAATTCGGTTAAAAAAAGAGTGCGCTGGGTGGGAGTTGAACCCACACGCCTTTCGGCACATGGCCCTCAACCATGCCTGTCTGCCAGTTCCAGCACCAGCGCAATCGCAGAGGTATTATAATCGTAGGCGGTACATTGTCAAGCTGAGCCATTTTTTCCGGTTTGGGATTGATTGAACGAAATACAGCTCACTGTAAAATATCCGGGAGATATTGATGAAAATCGTCTTAGACGCCATGGGAAGCGATGACTGCCCAGAGCCAGAGGTCCAGGCTGCGGCTGAAGCAGCACGGACCTGGGAGGAAGAGATCATACTGGTAGGCCCAGCAATGTTATTGAACGAGAAGCTGTCGAAGCTGGATTATCCTGAAATGCTAATCAGGGTAGTGGATACCCAGGACACAATTACGATGGAAGACAAGGGGATAAAGTTGGCTTTGAAAGCCAAGCGCCGAGATTCAAAGACTTCGATGGCCGTCGGAATCGACCTGGTGAAAGCCGGCGAGGGGGATGCTTTCGTGACTGCAGGCAACACAGGAGGCGCCCTGGCGACGGCTTTTTTCCGGATGGGAACGTTGGCAGGAGTGGAAAGGCCCGCTCTGACCGCCTTCTTCCCGGTGAAGGACGGTTTCTGCGCGGTGCTTGATATCGGGGCCAACCCGGAATGCAAACCAGAACACATCCTGCAGTTTGCCATCATGGGCACAGTCTATTCGCGGGAAGTAAGACATGTGGAATCGCCGCGCGTGGGCCTGCTCTCGAACGGAGAGGAAGCCGGAAAGGGCAACGAGCTGGTGAAGGAAAGCTACCCACTGCTGGCTGCCAGCGGGTTAAACTTCATCGGCAACGTGGAAGGCAAAGAACTGTTTGGGGGCTCGGCGGATGTAGTCGTTACGGACGGATTCACAGGCAATATCCTGCTGAAGAGCAGCGAGGCGGTTTCCAAGTTACTGGTCGATATTTTACGCCAGGAATTAACCAGCACATTACGCACTTCTGTCGGCGCGCTGCTGGCAAAACCGGCTTTCAACCGGCTGCGGGCGATGATGGACCCGGCTGAAGTCGGTGCGGCACCTTTATTGGGGATCAACGGCTTGGTGTTCATCGGTCACGGCCGCTCGGATGCGCGCGCCATGCTCAGCGCAATCCGCACCGCCCGCCAGGCGGTGCAAGCAGAGCTGCTTACGAGTCTATCCAGAGAGATCCAGGAGAACCTGCAGCCTAGTGAACGGGTCGAGCCGCAGCCAGAACTGCAGGAGCTGCCAGAATGAATGGCGCAGACTGCCGCAGGAGAGTGGTGATCACCGGTTTGGGAGCCGTTTCGCCGCTCGGCTCTTCCGTTCAGCAGACCTGGGAGGGCTGGATTAACGGTGTATCAGGAATCCGCCGCATCACCCAGTTCGATCCAGAAGAGCTGCCGTGCCAGATCGCTGGGGAAATCCCGGATTTCAACCCGGAAGATTACCTGGAGCGCAAGGAAGCCCGGCGTGTACCGCGCTCGAGCCAGATCGCACTGGCCAGCGCGATCCAGGCGGCTGTCGATGCGGGTTTATCTTCTCCCTTCGAAGACGGTGAGCGCTGCGGCGTGGTATTCGGCACAGCGATCGGCGGGGTCGACCGGTTGATCGACGGTTACCAGACCTATTTGAGCCAGGGATTGGAGAGGGTGAATCCCTTCACACTGCCGTCCGGCATCCCCAACCTGGCAGCCTTCATGATCGCCAAGCAGTTCCAGTGCACCGGGCCGAACAGCACCATCGCCACTGCCTGCGCCACGGGTACACAAGCGGTGGGAGAGGGCACCGAACTGATTCGCAGAGGCTCGGCTGACTTGGTGATCTCTGGCGGAACAGAAGCCCTGATCCGCGATTTCAGTATCGGCGGATTCTGCGCCATGCGGGCACTGCCGGTCAATTACAATTCAAACCCTTGGGCCGCTTCACGACCGTTTGACGCGCTGCGAGAAGGCTTTGTTTTTTCCGAGGGGGCGGCCGTCCTGGTCCTGGAGGAGCTCGAGCACGCCCTCAATCGCAAGGCGCGCATCTACGCTGAGGTGGTCGGGCAGGCTTCTTCAGCAGATGCCTACCATGTCGCGGCGCCGGACCCCGAAGGACTGGGTCCCGCCAGGGCAATGCGCTGGGCCCTGCAGGATGCCGGCATTTCACCCGCGGATATCGATTATATTAATGCCCACGGCACCTCGACGCCATTGAATGACCTGGGTGAAACCCGGGCGATCAAGATGGTGTTGGGAGAGCACGCTTATAGAGTGGCGATCAGCTCCACCAAGTCCATGATTGGACATGCCATGGGCGCCTCCGGCGCATTGGAAGCAATGGCCTGCGCACTGGCAATCACCCACAGCCTCCTGCCGCCGACCATAAACTACGAAAATCCCGATCCGGATTGCGACCTGGATTATGTCCCAAATACTGCTCGCAAGCAATCGATTGACATCACCCTCTCAAACTCATTCGGTCTGGGAGGACAAAACGCCTGCCTGGTCTTGAAAAAATACAAGGATTAGATGAATATCATACGAAACGAAAAACTGATTAAGAGAAACAGCCGCATCGCCCAAATCACGGTTGTCGCGGGGCTGGCAGTGTTGGCTGCCGGAATGTTTATTTCCTTCCGATATAAGGAACAGGTCACGCTTTCGATGGGAGCCCTGCTGGTGGGTTTCCTGCTCTCGCAGATCGGGATCTATTTCAGCAACCGCTGGGGGCGCCGGCCGCGCCCGGATGAGCTGCTCGACGCCTCGCTGAAGGGATTGGACAGCAAATACACGCTCTATCATTACTCGACTCCTGTCTCACACCTGCTCCTGGGCCCAGCCGGGATGTGGCTTTTGCTGCCCTACCACCAGCGCGGGACGATCACCTTCTCGAAAGGACGCTGGAGACAATCCGGCGGCAACCTGTATCTGAAAATTTTCGCCCAGGAGAGCCTCGGACGCCCGGAAATGGATGTCCTCAACGAGATGTCGCGCCTGCAGAGTCACCTGGCAAAGAACTTACCCGAGGAACAATTACCGGATCTGAAAGCAGCCCTGGTTTTCACCAACCCCAGGACGGTCATCGATGTTCCGGATGATGCTGAAGCTCCTGCTGAGACAGTTACCCTGGGGAAACTGAAAGAAACGATCCGCAAACAGGGGAAAAACAAAGGCTTGTCGCCAGAAAAATTGAAGCTGCTGCAAGAAAGCTTCGGGACTGCCGAATAAAAAGGCGGGAGCCGAGCTCCCGCCTTTACGGTGGATCAACTTACATTTATTTGTCGAGAAATTTGAATTCGGTATCTGCCTTAATAATTGGAACCAGGCAGAACCAAAATTAGCTGCCAGCCAGGTATGCTTCCAGCGCCGCTTTGCTGATCCGGAAAGCGCTGCCGATCTTGCGCGCTTTAAGCTCACCCGCCGTGATCGCAGCCAAAACGTCTTCTTCGGAAACCTTCAGGAAAGAAGCGACCTCAGATGGAGTCATCACGTCGGTCATAGCAGCGGGCGACGGGGTGGCGGAGGGACCACCTGCCGGAGTGTAAGCTCCCGCGCCGGTCATCCCGGACAGGGACTGGCTCAAGACATTCCCGACACCCAACCCCGCACCGATGCCTGCGGTGAGCCCTGCGCCACCGCTGGGATTTTGAGCTGCGTCGCGCAAAGCGTCGGCCGCCTGAAGCTGGGTGTAGGTGGCCATGTCGAGCATACCCATGGCTCTCAGCTCTTCCGCCGATTTGCTGGAAGGTTTCAAGTTTTCGACGTAGAAAACCTTCAGAGTCAAGCCCAGGGCCAGGAAATCATCCTGGGTCTTGGCCCGCACACCGGCACTGATTTCATCGGTTAGCCCGATTAGCTCGGGAACGCTGGTTTTAGCGGCGGTTTCTCCGAGCAGGTCCTGCAGCTTGGAGAGCAGCATCGAGCGCAAACGGGATTCGATATCGCCGGTGCGATAGATGCCCTGCGCGCCTACCACCTGGGTGACAAACTGCTGGGGGTCGTTGACCTGGAAGCTGTAGGTGCCGAAACCTTGCAACAGCGCCACACCCAGGCCCATGTTCGGATTGCGCACGATGATCGGCTGGGGTGTACCCCATTTACGATCGGCAAATTCGCGCATCGCTACAAAATAGACTTCAGCGGGGAATGGTGAGCGCTCATTGAAAAGGTTATCAAGCACATCGATCAACAGCGGCACATTGGCCGTGACGATGGTGTGCCTGCCCGGACCGAAAACATCGAGAGCATTCCCATCCCTGAAAAATACCGCCGATTGAGATTCACGCACGATCACCTGGGAGCCGATGCGGAAATTCCCTGGACCTGCCTCGGGGAAGCGGTGGACGATTTCATCTTTCATCTCATCCGGATATTCGACGACATCAAATACTCTAGCCATGGCTTTCACTCCTGCTTATCAAGATATTGATTGGTAAACTAATGTATGGTTTTCCAGCCGTTCAGGCCGGGTTCTGCGCGCGCATCGCCTCGTCGCGGCGGTTGTAGGCATCGATGCACTGCTGAGATACGCTGGTCAGATTGCGGATGGCGGCCGGGAGCCCGTCGCTGCCGACCGATGATTCCACGTTGTCGATCGCGCGTGCCACCTGCTCGCTCATTTCCAGCAGCGATGCGTCGTACTGGTACAAGAGTGCCAGCTCTTTCTCGTTTATTTTCTCGGCATCGAATAATCCCGAATAACCGCGCCGGGCTCTGCGGATGCGGTCAATGAAAGTGCGCAGCTTGATAGCAGCGGCTTCCAGGTCATCGACATATTGAAGCTCGCCCTGGTTGATGAAATCGCGCTGTAAGGCCGAGATGCGCTGCCACTGTTGATCGAAGCGATTGGCGACCGTTTCGCGCAGTATTTTGTCAGAATCACGTCTCTTCTGCCGCTCGATATAACCTTTGAAGCCGGGGATGACGGAAAGGATCTTTTTGAAGGGGTCTACATCAGAGCTTACTTTATCGTAATACTGGTCGGTCATTGGTTTCTCCTTGGGAACCTGAAAAGCATTAATAGGAGGCAGTTTGACCTGATTATAGCTTGTGTTCACTGGATGTGCAACTTTTTCGGGTGATTCTGCTCTCCTGGGAAGGCGCAGGTTCCACAATCATTCTACGCAGGTTATCTATGAAAGTTGCGTGATGAGGGTCAATGATATAATCCGAGGACAAAATTACCCACAGGAGCGTTCGAAATGAGTCAGAAATTATTAGATGATATCCTTGCGCTGCTTAATCACAGCATTACCATTCAAAACGGCAGCGTTGAAATCCTGGACGAGCAAACATTACGCGAGAACATCCACATCTTGGCCGAGATTTCCGCGCTGGAAAAAGGGGAACGGCAGGGGATGGCACGCTACGTGACCCGCATGGCGGCTCTGGCATACGGAACGGCCCCGGCATCCATTCACGAGCTTTACCTGGCACGTGGGCGCGGCGAGCTTCCGACCAGTTTTACTGTCCCGGCGATTAACCTGCGTGCTCTGACTTTCGATGCGGCGCGTGCGGTGTTCCGAACTGCTGTGGCGATGAATGCTAGCGCGTTTATTTTCGAGATCGCCCGCTCTGAGATGGGCTACACCGACCAGCGTCCAGCCGAATATGTGACCAGCATCCTGGCAGCGGCGATTAAAGAAGGATATAAAGGACCGGTCTTCATCCAGGGTGACCATTTCCAGATCTCCGCCAAGCGCTACTCCAACGATCCAGACGCCGAGATACAGGCGCTGCGTGAATTGATCGAGGAGTCGATCCAGGCGGGCTTCTACAATATTGATATCGACACTTCCACGCTGGTGGACTTATCCAGAGATACGATCGCCGAACAGCAATTCCTGAATACTTATTTATCCGCCAAGCTGACCGCCTACATACGGTCACTCGAGCCGCAGGGCGTCACCCTTTCGGTGGGTGGTGAAATCGGCGAAGTTGGAGGGCAGAATTCTACCGAAGCTGAGCTGCGTGCCTACATGGATGGCTTTAAGTCCGAACTGCAGGCCATCTCTCCCGGCCTGACCGGCATCAGCAAGATCAGCATCCAGACCGGCACTTCGCACGGCGGCGTGGTCTTACCAGACGGCAGTATCGCACAGGTCAGCGTGGATTTCGACACCATGCTGAAGCTGAGCCGCCTGGCTCGCACGGAATACAGCCTGGGCGGCGCGGTACAGCACGGCGCTTCGACGCTGCCGGAAACGGCTTTCGGCAAATTCGTTGAAGCCGAGGCAGTTGAAATCCATCTGGCGACCAATTTTCAAAATATGCTCTTCGACCTGGTACCAGCCTCTCTCCGCACCAGCATGTACGCCTTCCTGGATGAGAAATATGCCGCTGATCGCAAACCGGGAATGACGGACGAGCAGTTCTTTTATAAGACCCGCAAAAACGCCATCGGCCCGTTCAAAAGCCAGACCTGGGGACTGGTGGAGGATGAACGTGCTGCGATTAGTAAGGCCTGGGAATTGCAGTTCACGAAATTATTCACCCTGCTCGGGATACGCGACAGCCGCAAGCATGTCGAAATGACCATTCGGCCCGCGGCGGTCACGCCATTAATGAGCATCTATACTGGAGAGGAAGTTGAAGCGGGAGAAGTATCCGACCTCGCCGATTAAAGTCACGCGACACCTTTTCCCTTAGACTGCGTATATATAGCATGCTCGATTAATCTTCAATGTAATTTTCAGACCTCACAGGTTTAAGAAAACCCTGGCCAAGTACGCCAGGCCCTGCAAAGACCGCAGGACTTTGACTGGCCTGTGAGGTCAAAGAAACAGCGTCTATTCGACAGGATCATTTGAGCTGGAGGGAGAACCAGAATGTCTGCGGAAACGAAGAAACGCCCGGTACCCTGGTATTTATGGCCTTTCTGGGCCACCTGGCGTTTGATCACCTGGATCGTTGGTCTTACGGGGCGAGTGCTGGCAGTCGTGCTCGGCCTGGCAATGATGGTAGCTGGTGTGCTGGCAAGCCTGACGGTTATCGGAGCGATTGTCGGGATACCGCTGTTCCTGCTGGGTCTGCTGCTGGTATTCCGCGGGCTGTTCTAGCTCACCAGAAAAATCACGGTTCTCCCTGTGCGGGCAGGGTGAAGTGCATCAACCGGCTGTTTCCTGTATCGCTCACCCACACCCCACCCATTCCATCCGTGGCAATTGAGCCCGGCAGGCCAAACTGGCCCGGACCAACCCCGAAATCACCCCAATAAAATAACGCCTGGCCGGTATCCCCAAACCATAGAATCCGGTAGCCTTCTGGTTCGACGGTGAAGACATTGCCCTTATCGTCGACTGCCAGGAAAGGCTTGTTATCCAGGGACTGACCAAACCAGGCCACCAGGTCCCAGGATGAGGAGGGTGTGAAGGCATTCGGAGAGGTTTCGGTGAAGACCTGGATCCGCTGGTTCCACGTATCGGCGACGAACACACGCCCGGCCTGGTCGATGGCAATGCCAACCGGCTCGTCAAATTCGCCGAGGTTTGAGCCGGTGGTACCAAATTCGGTCAGGAAATTCCCCTGTCCATCGAATACCACCACCCTTTTGTTGCCTGTATCGGTGATGAAAACCCGTCCATTACTGTCCACCGCAACATCTCGCGGCCCCCAAAAGGCCTGGGGAGTCTCCGCCTGTCCAAAATAACCCCACATGGAGATGAATTCCCCATCGGGAGTGAACTTCTGGAGGCGGTGATTCCAGGTATCAGTGACGTAAACCGATCCGTCTGGGGCTACGGCGATGCCCCAGGGCTGGTTGAAGGATCCGGCAGGCGCCTGGCCCTGCGTGATATCCCCGAATTGACCCCAGACCTGCAGCACTTCTCCATCAGGAGATAGATGTTGGATGCGGTGATTCTCGCTGTCTGCCACATACAGGCTCCCGTCCGGTCCTAAAGCCAGGTCGCGCTGGCGCTGGAATTGGCCTGGCTCGGTGCCGTTGATTCCGATTATGCGGTCTGCGTCGAGCTCGAGGTTTTTCTCTTCTGTAAACGGGTCCTGCGGGCCAAGGTCGATTTCAGACGGCGCTACCCCGTAATTCCACAATTGCGCTGCGACATCTTTGCGGACATACAGGCGCATGCGGGCTGCCGGCGACCAGTTCGGCAGGCTCATGTCCCGCTCCGTGATTTCGCCAAAACGGGTGTAATCGCGGTTCAACCAGATCTGGAAAACCGCCTCCCGCATATTGGGATCTTTCACGAGGTTCCAGATCCTCTCCCAGGTCAGGTTATAGTAATCCTGGTTCGGCCACCACAGGCGGATGTAGTCGAAATGGTGAAAGCTGTTGCCGATGACCGATTCCACTTTGCCGTAATTTGCGTCGCCGGCCAGAATCGCCGTCACATCTCTAAGGCTGCGAGTAGGTTCGGTGCCAAAATACCTTACGTTGGTGAAATTGCGGAAATACCACCAATACGGGTAGGTGGTTTCATTATCGTAGCCGACCGCCAATCCCAGGCCGTTGGTGGTGCGCTGGGAGATCTCTTCGATCTGCGCAAGCGCCTGTTTCACGCCGCCCGAAGAATGAGCGTAAACCAGGAGCTCATTGGCATTGTCATAATTAATAAACGAAGACTGGTAGGCAGTACGCATGTTAAGGACAGCCAGAATCACGAAGAAGGAGATCACCAGCAGGTGCAGAACCTTGCCGATCTCCCAGAGGCGGGTGAATTTCCATAAACCCCAAACCGAAAGGGCCATCACAATCAGACTCAGCAAGAAACTGCTGGTCACCTGTAGATCGTCCAAAGTCTGCCCCTGCAGCGGCGGATTAGGGCCGAGCAGCACACCCAGCACGCCGGCGGTGCTGACCAGCAGCAAGAAGACCAGCACCAGCAGCAGCCAGCCGCGCTTTTCACGGAAAAGAGACCAAGCCATCCCTTCGATGAGCTGGCCGTAACCCCAGGCCGCACACAGGATCAAGGGCAGGGCAATGTGCACCGTCAGCCAGGGCATCTTCTCCCCGGCGACCGAATAAGCCACCAGGCTGGTGACCGCCCAGAATCCGAACAGCAGGAGCGCAGGCACTTTTTCCTCGACTGCAACCTCCGGGATTGGCTCTAGACCAGGCTCTGCCAGGGGCGAGGGATTTATTTCGGAAAATTCTGCAGATCGTTCGAGCTCTTCGACCACTACGGGATTTTCGGGAAGTATAACCGGGCCGTTGCTGGTTTCCGCAGTTATAGAAAGGTCAACGAGGTTCTCCTCACGGGGGCGAAAAGCCTTCTTCCACTCCCGCACGGCTGCGATCCCGAATGCCAGGAAAGTGCCTAATAAAGGCAGGAATTCGTAGACGGGCACCTGGACAGCGGCGTAATAATACCAGGGCTGGCTGCCGCGCTGGACGGGCTGCTGCTGCAGCCAGTAGCCGAGGGAACCGACCAGACCGGTGAAAAATCCCGCCCCGTTGGTGAAAGTGGAGGTGTAGAACAGGGTGAACAACCCGTACCAGATGGCGGCGTTGATCAGCCATTCACGTTTGTTCCACAACAGCCCAAAGACCACCGAAATGATCGTCATCGGTATCACCAGGATAGCGATGTTGATCACATTGGTCATGTTCAATGCCAACACCTGAGTAGCATTGGTTGGGATGGACCAGTTTACGGGATCATTCAACAGCTTTCCGATCCATGAAACCGGAAAAGCGGAAAGCTGCGGCAATACGAGAGTACCCAGAACAACCAGCATTCCAAAAGATCGCTCGCGGCACAGGGCCTTCCAGGTGTAGCCTCTCAGTAAGAAGAAAACGATCAACGCTGCCAAGATCCCGCTTAATCCCATCAAGACCGTGCGGGCCAGCGGCAAGCCTGCCGGCTCCAGCGGCTGCATTTCGGTGGTGGGCGTCGGGGCTTCTCCAAGTGCGGGTGGGGAGACATCGGCAGTATTTTTCTCGAAGAAGATAATCCCACCCAGGATGGTCATCAGGCTGACCAGGAGGAAAAGTGCGACCAGGAAGCGCTCGCGGAATCCGGGCCGTTTCCAAGTCAGGCGGGTGATGCGGGCGATGACGTAGAGTCCGAGGAAGAGCAGTGCTTGCGCGGCGTAAATGAAAGAAGTCTCTTTCGAAGTGAAGTGCAGCACGGTAGCCGCAGTCAGGGAATACATGAAAATGGGGCGACCTGTCTCGAGATATCGCAGGATCGCCCAGATCGAAACCACTCCGAAGAAGGCTACCAGGGATTCATTTCGGGCATACCTGCCGTAAAATAGCATATAAGGCGAGGCAAACATCATCCCGGCTGCCAGCAGCGCGCCAATCCGCCCCAGGTAGCGCCGGTAGTACCACATGAATCCGACCGTCGCAATGCTGAACAACGCGTGCGGCAGACGAGCCGTGAAATCGTTGTCCCCGAATAAGAAGTAAGTCAGGGCGATTAGATGAAACTGCAGCGTACCGTGCATCAGCGGGTCATGCTGCAGACCCATGCCTTTAAAAAACCGCCAGGAATAATACACGTGGGTATTTTCATCATGGCTCATCACGCGATCGCCCAATCCATACAGGCGGGTGATCACCGTCAGAACCAGAATCACGATGAAGACAATTTTTTCTGCATTTAATGAGAGGCTTGCCAGGATCGGGCGTTCCAGCCAGGATTGGTGTTCTTCCTGAATCGACGACATGCAGTTGGTTCTCCGGGATTCTTTCTCGTGTAGAGTTACTGGCGCGAGGTTGGGTATTTTCGGATCTGTTTGCCAGCCGTTTTCTGTGCTACTGGTCGACTTTTGCGGCCTGTAGATTTCTCCCTGACCGCGGGAGCTTTGAGCGCGTTGATCTCCGCCGGAGTCAGGTTACGCCATTCTTTGGGCTTTAAATTCCCCAACGAAAGCGCCCCAATCCGGATGCGTATGATTCTGACGACCGGCAGCCCGGTAAGTGCTCCCATCTCACGCATCTGGCGTTTCCTGCCTTCACGCAAGATGACGCGCAGCCAGGAGCCCTTGCCCTGGTTGGATTCGATTCTTACGCCAGCCGGAGATGTTCGAAACCCATCTTCGAGCACCACACCGCGTTTCCAGGCTTCCAGCTGCTCGCTATCCGGATGGCGCGCTACCAGCACTCGATATTCTTTTTCATGTCCGTAGCGTGGATGGGTCAGGCGGTTGGCCAGCTCTCCATCGTTGGTGAGTAAAACCAGGCCTTCGCTGTCCATATCGAGCCGCCCGACAGGATACAACCGGTGGGTGAAAGGCACGAGGTCGAGGACTGTCGGCCGGCCTAATTCCTCGGAGGTGGTCGAGACGACGCCGCGCGGTTTATAGACTGCGATATAAACAAAATCCTGGGCTGAGACCAGCGGATGGCCATCGAGCAGGATCCGGTCGTTTTCGGGATCCGCCTTGGAGCCCAGGCTGGCGACCTTCCCATTCACGCGCACCCGACCTGAGGAGATCAATTCCTCGCATTTACGGCGGGAACCGAGGCCGGTACGCGCCAGAATCTTTTGCAAACGTTCTTCCACAGGCGGGTATTATAATCGAGTCGCTTCAGGCTGCAGAAGAGATTAGAAATCTGTTATTTACACGCTGCAAAACTTTACAAAACGAACAATACTGAGATTGCTGCGTCGCCCCGAAAAATACGGGATGAACTCCGCCTCCCATATAAAGAACGCACGAAATAAATCCTCGCAATGACATCCCGATCAAAGATTGGATCCCGACCCGACTCCAGACAGCAGATCCTCCAGCTCCAACGGCGGCAGATCCGCCAGCGAAAAAAGTCCGAAATACTGCAGGAATTCGGCTGTAGTCCCGTAAAGAATCGGCCTGCCCGGGCTCTCATTGCGCCCGATTTCCTGGATCAGGCCCTTCGATAACAGGCTTTTCAGCACTCCATCGCTGTTTACCCCACGGATCGAATCGATTTGCGGGCGTGTGGCAGGCTGCCGGTACATAACGATCGCCAGGGTCTCCAGGGCAGCCCGGCTCAGACGGCTGCTGGCTTCCAGGCCTAACATGCGCTCGATGAAAGGAGCCGCCTGGGGGGCAGTGGTAAGCTGGACTCGCCCGCGATGCCGCTGCAATCGCAGCCCGTGCTCCGACTGCTGGGAAGAAGCATAACGATCTTCCAGCTCCTTCAAGCCGTTTTCGATATCATTTAGCGGGCGTTCCAGGGCCACCGCCAGCTGCGCCGGTGTGACCGGCATGGGTGCCACGAACAACAGGGCTTCTAACAGCGCTGTCAGGCTCAACTCCGTCACTGGCAAAGAAAAGCCAATCATGCTATGATACAACCTCCAAATTTCAAGCCCGATATACTTTCATTCGAGTTGGGATGATCGACCAGGCAATATGGGGATTGCTTCGTCGAAAAGCCTGCTCGCAATGACTACTCACAAAAGGAGCGTGATTTTCATGCAACAAAGTCCAAAAAAGGTTCAGGTGTGGCTCGTTCTTATGGCAGGCTTACTGCTCGCCACCCTGTCCTGCAACCTGGTCAACCTGGCGCGGTTTGGCAGCACGGAGCCTTCACCGATACCGGTCTCATCCCAGTCGGTCGACCAACTGGTTACCAATATCGAGGATGCGATGGCAACCGCCTCTGCTGGTGGAACAGTCACTCTGGTGCTGACTGAAGAACAGTTAACCTCCCTGGCAGCAATGGAAATGCAGAATTCTGGCAGCACAGAAATCGAAAACCTGCAGATTCGCCTGAGAGATGGCCTGGTGAAGATCACCGGGCAGGTCAATGAGAGCGGTCTTTCGCTCCGTGCAGCGATCGACGTGAAAATCAACATCGACCAGAACGGAAAGCCGTACTCACAGGTAGTCTCGGCAAAAGTCGGCCCATTTCCCGTACCGGAAGACATGCTCAACCAATTGACCTCGCAATTAGACAAATACCTGCTCGACCAGATCAGCACCAGTGGTAAACAGCTGGACGTCGAACAAATCTCTATAGAAGATGGAAAAATGACCGTAGTCGGTACTCTTAAATAAATCCACTGCCAGCGCAAGGCCAATGGAGGTCTGGGCGGTTATCGGCATATCTGGATTGGGATTATAACACTTGCGCTTCTCCAGGTTCCTGTGCGTATTCTTTTGCCTTGTACAGCTTGCGGCTGGCTGCAGCCAGCCGCAGGCCGATTCTGCCGCTATTGCGGTCGAAATTTCAGCAGACGGCCAGACACAGGCGATAACGGTTCCACCTGGCAGCACAGTAGAAAAGGCCTTGCAGCTGGCAGGTATAGAACTCGAGGCCCGCGACCGGACTGACCCGCAACTACTCGCAATTTTGAATGATGAGGATGAAATCCAGGTTATCCGAGTAACCGAATCATTCGAAGTCCGGCAGGAGATCATCCCTTTTGAAAGTCAGGTGCTGAAGAACGAAGCTCTGCCTCAGGATCAGGAGTACCTGGTTCAGGCGGGAATAAACGGCTTGAAAGAAATCACATACCGCCGGGTATTCGAGGACGGGATCGAACAAACCGGACAGCCGGTTCCGGTAAATACGGTGATCCTGGAAGAGCCGGTGCCAGAGATCCGCATGGTGGGCGTGCAGGCGCCGTTTGCGCCTCTCCAGATTCCAGGGCGAATCGTTTATCTACGAGATGGCAACGTCTGGATGATGGAGAATTCAACCGCCAATCGCCGCGCACTGCTCACGACAGGCGACCTGGATGGGCGGATATTCACGCTCTCCAGGGATGGGGCATGGCTGCTATTTTCCCGCAAATCGACCGCAGAAGGGCAGATCAATTCATTATGGGTGGTAAATCTGCAGGAAATCATCGAGAATGAAGACGGTTTGGAAGCCAATCTGATCGATTTGAAAGTTCCGGACGTGGTCCATTTTGCTGATTTTTCACCAATCTATGCCGACCGGGTGATTTTCTCGACCGTTGAACCGCGCACAGCCGCTCCAGGCTGGCAGGCGAATAACGACCTGGTCGCCCTGACTTACAGCGATACCGGTTGGACGACGGATTGGTCGGTCCTGGTACAAGCGAATTCTGGCGGCATCTACGGTTGGTGGGGGATGGATTTCCTGTGGTCACCGGATGGCAGCGAGCTGGCTTACACACGCCCGGATGGGATTGGCCTGGTAGATTTCGAAACCAGCACCTACACCAACACAATTGATATCACCCCCTGGCAGGCACACGGCGATTGGGCCTGGGTGCCGGGAATTTCCTGGAGCCCGGATTCAAAGACCCTGTACACCGTTGCACACCCGGCTCAGGGCAGCTCAGTGTTACCGGAAGCATCTCAGCGCTTCGACCTGGCGGCAGGACCCATTTCCTCCAATTTCCTGCTGCCGATGGTGGCAGGAGTCGGCATGTTCGCTTACCCGCTCGCCTCCCCTCTGCAAGAACTGGCAAACGGCATCCAGGATTACCAGATCGCCTTTCTACAGGCTCTTTCCAGCGCACAAAGCGAAACCAGCCGCTACCGTGTAGGAGTAATGAATAGGGACGGCACAAACCGCAGGCTGGTTTTTCCGGCCGACGATAACGTGGGGATGTCCCCGGACCAGTATTGGGGAGCCTGGGCGCCAGCACCACTGCCGGAAAGCGGTGATAATGCCCTGGGAATCATTTACCAGGGAAATTTGTGGATCCTGGATTTGAAGCTCAACAACGCCGTCCAGGTGACGGGTGATGAATTAACCACTCGCCTGATCTGGACAATACCGAATACAATATTATCAGGAAGTTAAATATGCGCGCATTGATCACCGGAGCTGCCGGATTTCTGGGTTCTCATCTGTGTGACCGCCTGCTGCAGGAGGGATTTTCGGTGGTTGGAATGGATAATTTCATCACCGGCAACCCAGAAAACCTGACGCACCTGGCAGGTCAAAAAAACTTCTCATTCATCCGCCACGATGTGTCCAGTTTTATTTTTGTCCCCGGGAACCTGGAGTATGTGCTGCACTTTGCCTCTCCAGCCAGCCCAAATGCCGGTTCACCATTCGGTTATGTCAACCTGCCGATCCAGACGATGAAAGCAGGAGCTCTCGGAACTCACAATACACTGGGTGTTGCCAGGCGGAACCAGGCCCGTTTCTTACTGGCTTCCACCAGTGAAATCTACGGAGATCCGCTCGAACACCCACAGAGCGAATCTTATTGGGGTCACGTCGACCCGATTGGGATTCGCTCAGTATATGACGAAGCGAAACGGTTTGCGGAAGCCCTGACGATGGCATACCACCGATTCCACGGCATCGATACCAGTATCGTACGCATCTTCAACACCTACGGACAGCGCATGCGGCTGGATGACGGCCGCGTGGTTCCGAACTTTTTATCCCAGGCTCTGTCCAGGAAACCGCTGACGATTTACGGTGAAGGATCACAGACCCGGAGCTTCTGCTTTGTCGATGACCTGGTCGAAGGGATCTTTCGCCTGCTGGTCTCGGAATTTCACGAACCAGTCAACGTTGGAAACCAGGTCGAGACCACGGTTCTGGAGCTGGCGAAGACCATCAACCGGCTCACCGGCAATCCTGCCGGGATTATCTTCAAAGCCGACTTGCGCGGGGAGAGCGATCCTCAACGCAGACGGCCCAATATCCAGCGTGCCATCGACCAGCTTAATTGGCAGCCGAAGATCAGCCTGGAAGAGGGCCTGCTGCGAACGATTCCGTATTTCAAGGAGAAGTTGGGACTGGGATGACAGCCATTTTCACCAAACCACAAGAAAGAACGCGTTTTATGCGCTTTGCGGTGGTCGGGATCATCGGCGCAATGGTCGATTTTGGGGTGGCGAATATCCTGGTGCACTACTTTCATTTCTCGCTAGTGGTGGGCGGGACAGTATCATTTATCTGTGCAATATTGAGCAATTTCACCTGGAACCGGGTGTGGACCTACCCTGATTCACGCTCGAAGCCGGTCACCAGGCAGCTGATGGAATTTACTATCGTGAGCCTGGCAGGATTGCTCATCCGCGTGCCCATACTGGCATTCGTTGAGCCGATCGCACTGCGACTGTTCGAGCACCTGCCGAATGTATTCCTGCACCTGTCAGACGAAGTCCTGGCAACGAATTTCACACTGGCCATCGCGGTAATCATCGTGATGTTCTGGAACTTCTTCGCTAACCGTTATTGGACTTACAGTGACATCGAATAAAGGCCAATTTTTTTTCATACAGGTATAATGTCAAAATGCTGGAAAGCAGCAGGTTAATCCCGATCTATACCTCCAGGGGAGATCTCGGTGGATTCCTGCAGTACCCGAACCTGTTCTCTCCTGAAGGTGAATGGATCGGCTGGGTTACTCAAGACCAGGAAGTGTTTTCGGTGCGTGGAAGTTATGTAGGCAGGATCACGAAAGAACCACGCATCTTACGCGAGCGGGAATTTCGAAGCGATCAGAGGCGACTGACTCCACCTGAGGCGCCAGTCTCAATCCGGCCTCCTGCCAGGGTCCCTCTTGCACCGCTGATGGCAGAAATCGCCCAGAATATGATTGATGTCCTGGACGAGGCGCCAGACCTTCTTCCACCGATGGGTTTCGACTTGCTGCAAGATGATATGGATTAATCTCCAGCTCGCTGGCAGGATACCCCTTATGAATCCTGGAGTATTGTGAATGGAAGAGAACCTACCTGTCGAAGCCAACACCTCCAATACGCCCCAGAACGTGCGCGAATATCACGAGCGCGGCTGGATTCACCTGACACAAAATGATTTTGCCAGTGCAGAGGCTGATTTTCGCCAGGCACTGACCAAGAATAACCGCTTTGCGGAGGGTTTTTTCGGCCTGGGGGTAGCTTTAAAGCAGCTTCAAAAATACCCGGAAGCTATGGAGGCGTTCGAGAAAACGCTCTCGTTCCTGGGCCTGGAGGCGAAAAAAGAAGATCAGATCCGCCTTTCGATGCTGCGCAGGCTGGCTAAAGACCACCTGGAAATCCTTCGTCGGAGAACATGATGCGAACCCATCGTGAAATCGTAGAAAACAGCCTGTCCGGTGCAGTGATGGAGCGGGTGCCCGCCGCGCTCTGGCGCCACTTCCCGGTCGACGACCAGGATCCTGCTACCCTGGCGCGCTCGGTCATCGCATATCAGAAGAATTACGAGTATGACCTGGTAAAAGTGACACCTGCCTCTTCGTTTTGTATCAAAGATTGGGGAGTGCAGGATGACTGGCGAGGCGACACCGAAGGAACGCGCGATTACACCAAGCCTGTTATCAATGATCCCCAAGATTGGGGTAAACTGGCCACCCTGGATCCTGGCGAGGGTTTCCTGGCTGACCAGCTCAGATGCCTGCAGATCCTGGTAAAGGAATTCGGTCCGCACACGCCGGTGATCCAGACCATCTTCAACCCCCTCTCCCAGGCTAAAAACCTGGTCGGCAAAGGGCGCTTGCTGGTTCACCTGCGAAAATATCCTGAAGCCCTGCATGCCGGATTGAAAATCATCACCGAAAGCAGCCTCCGATTCATTGAAGCGACCTCAGAACTC
>Ga0154795_1048_pt3 | contig 18200 bp, 15 predicted proteins | sample Rifle2008BG16ft_FD_105803 | JGI IMG/M metagenome (GOLD analysis project Ga0154795, IMG submission 105803) | Chloroflexi bacterium RBG_16_54_18 | reverse complement strand
TCACCTGGTCGACTATGAATCAAGAGGATTTCTTACCGGGAGGGCGATCGTTCACGTTCGCGTGAACGCGATATCCAGGATTTCGATGGTATGAAAAACCGGGAGTAATTTACCTAATGCAGAAAGTTGAGCGCGGATCTGCACCATGCAGCCAATATTCCCCATTGCGACTGCTTCAGCGCCGCTCGCCAGGATGTGCTCAGCTTTGCGCCTTCCTAATTCCTTTGCGATCTCAGGCTGTTCGAGATTATAGGTGCCCGCCGAACCACAGCACATGCTGCTCTCCTCGATCTCGATGAGGGATAAATTGGTGATTGCCGAGAGCAAGCGGCGCGGGGAATCAGTGATCCCCTGCGCATGCGCCAGGTGGCAGGCGTCGTGATATGCCACTCGCAAAGGTTGGGGGAGTTCTGGAGCGTAAACCAAACCCAGCTGGTCCAGAAAATGGGACACGTCGACAGCCTTATCGGCGATTGCTTCGCCCTGCTGCTCGTGTTCCAGGCCTTGGAAAAGCTTCCGGTATTCGTGCAGACCTGAGCCGCATCCCGCAGCATTGGTCAGTATGGCATCGACCTCAACAGAAAACGCGCTGAAATTTTTCTGAGCCAGTTCTTGAGCCTGCTCAATTTCACCTGTGTGTATCAGAATCGCCCCGCAGCATACCTGGCTGGGCGGGATGATCACATCCACACCATTAATCGCCAGCACCCGCAGCGTTGCCCAGTTGATTCCAGGATCCAACGCCTGCTGTACGCAGCCAGCCAACAATGCCACACGCGCCCGGCGTATACCCTGCGCCGGTGTGAATTCTGGCAGTGGTGATGCAGGAATCCGCCGAGCTGGCAAGAAATTGAACATTTCTCGGAAACTATCTGGCATCAGACTGCGGAAAGGACGTGCGCTGATGCCTAAAGAAACGGCCCTGCGGAAGCGTCCTGGATTCGGGAAAGTTGAATTTATCAGGTTCTGGCGAATTCTCTTGAATAATGGAAGGGTTGTTTGTTTGCGAGCGTAGGCTCGGAAAGGCATCAGCAGCTCACCGTATTGCACTCCCGAAGGACAGGCAGTCACACAGGCCTGGCATCCCAGACAGCGATTGATGAAGGGCATCGCCTCATCGATAACTAATTCCCCCTCCAGGACAGATTTCATCAGCACAATCCGGCCGCGCGGAGAATCCATCTCTTCACCGAGAACCTGGTAAGTTGGACAGGTTGGCAGGCAGAAACCACAGTGCACGCATGTTTCAACAGCTTTCGCCATATCGTTGACCTGAGATCCAAGGCTGCTCTTCAGTTGGTCAATCTGGATAGCGTGCTGCATTCATACCTCGGTAAAGCGGAAAGCAGGATCCAGGGATTCTTTTACCCTCCGAAGAAAGCTTGTTCCCCGGAGCTCACCCAAATGCGGGAAACCTGGAGGACCCCAAATCACCAAGCCGGACAATCCAATTTCTTTCAACACAGGTTCCAACACGCGTGGAGAATCGTCAAGTGCAATCCACGCCACCTGGCCTCCGGCTGTGTAGCGTCTCAAAAGCGGTTTGCCATCCTGGTATGACTCCAATGCTGGGATGCTCTTGGGTGTTAGCGCAACTTTGATCAAGGTATGACCTTCAGGTACCCAAGAAAACTCTCGCACCTCGTACCAGAAATGTTCATCATCCATATCTTCCAGCAATTGACCTTCACCAATTATTTCCAACAGCCGGCCAATGCGAGATGGAAGGACAGAAGATATTCCGCCAATGCGCAGCCAGAGTGAATAACCCGGATTCTGCGCGTACAGATCCAGCGCTTCCAACGGGATTTGAGCCATCGATGCCCGTCTCATCATTTGAAGGGCTTCCTCAAGGCTGCCGAACGATCTGTGCCAGGTAGCATAAGCCTGTGGTCGAGGGAAGACTTTGAAAGACAATTCCACCAGAATCCCCAGACCGCCAATACTCCCCACCATCAGCTTGGGAAAATCATATCCGGCCACGTTCTTGACAACCTTTCCCCCTGCGCTGATCAGGTCACCACGCCCATCAATAAAACGCACCCCGAGGATAAAATCCCGCACACCTCCGAAGCGATAACGCCCTGAGCCGCTCAAACCCGATGCAGCCGTGCCGCCCAGGGTTGCGCCTCGTTCCACCATCGGTGGATCGAAGGGAAGGTACTGCCCGTGATCTTTTAGGATTTGGACAACTTCCGTAAGTGGCGTACCGGCAAAGGCTGTAAATGTGAATTCTTCAGGTATATACTCGATCATCCCTGAGAAACTGGTCATATCCAGTATCATTTCATCTCTTGCTGGTGTCGATAGGGCTGGCTTTGTCCCCCCACCGCGCGGCAGCACGCGCACGTTTCGCTCGAGCATTTTCTGGATCTGCTCAATCCTGCCGTTCTGTGTTCTCATTACGGGAAAAACACCTTTCCACGATTGGCAATTTCCTGCGGATCGAAGGCTCTTCGCAAGCGCTGCATCGCTTCGATATCTCTGTTATTAAACATGGCAGGCAGGTAACGCCGCTTTTCCACTCCAATACCGTGCTCACCGGTGATCGAACCTCCATGCCGGATGCACATCATCAGAATTTCTCCAGCCAGCTTTTCAGCCATTTCCAGCTCACCCGGACTGCGCCCGTTAAATAGAATCAGCGGATGAAGATTGCCATCACCCGCATGAAATACATTTGCCACCCTTAATCCATACTTCTGGCTTAATTGACCGATCTCTTCCAGGGCTTCCCCTAAACGCCCGCGCGGCACGACTCCATCCTGCACCAGGTAATCGGGACTCAGGCGGCCAACCGCCGAAAAAGCGCTCTTGCGGCCTTTCCAAATCCTCATACGCTCACTCTCATCCTGGGCTACCCGTATTTCCTGTGCTTGTGAAGTATCGATCACTTGCATCAAGATATCAAACTCAGCATCCACCTGATCGCGGTCACCCTCCAGCTCGGCAATTAACACAGCTGCCGCATCAGGCGGGTAACCAGCCTGCACCGATGCTTCTGCGGCTTGTATCGCAAGGCGATCCATAATTTCTATTGCACCAGGCAGCAATCCGGTTGCCACTATCCTGGCGACTGTATCCCCTGCATTTCTCAAGCTATTGTAAGATGCAAGAACGGTGCAGAAGGCTTCCGGGCGGTTCATCAGCCGCAGGGTAACCTCCAGGGCTATACCAAGCTGTCCTTCAGAACCGACAAACAATCCAATTAAATCTGGGCCGGTGCCTTCCAAGGAATCACTACCCAGCTGGACCAGCTCCCCATCCGGCAGAACTGCCTTGATGCTCAGCACGTGGTTGCTGGTTGTTCCATATTTCAAGCAATGTGCGCCACCTGAATTGAAGGCGATATTGCCCCCGATAGTGCAGATAGGCTGGCTGGAAGGATCGGGCGCATAATACAAGCCGTATGGCGCAGCCGCCTTGCTGACATCCTGGTTGATCACACCCGCTTCCACAACGGCGGTTCTTTCTTCTGCATCCACTTTCAAGATACAGTTCAGGCGGTTCATCGTAATCACGATGCCGTTCTTTACGGGCAATGACCCTCCAGACAGGCCCGTTCCGCTGCCGCGTGCCACGAATGGAACTTTGAACTTCGCACAAATTCGGACGGTGTTTACTACCTCGTCCTGCCGCTCCGGGATCACCACAGCATATGGCCGCACCCGGTAGGCAGTCAGGGCATCCGATTCATATGCCATCAGCTCGGCGGTCTTTGTCAGCAGGCGCCCGGTTGGAAAAATACTGGCGAGCTCATTCAAGAATGCATCTGGGGGCCTGGATTCCATGCTATTTGCACTATACTATAAGCAACTATTACGATCTGTCAAACTGGCAAATTACATCTGAGCAAATGTGTCTATCAGCAGACTTACATCTCCGCCTACCGGGTAAAGAATGGGGCAGGTGCAGCCATGTCGGCGGTATTCCCCAACTTTAGCTTTCGCCTCCTGCGGCGTTCCGGAAGCGGTGATACGGCGGATTAATTCCTCGGGCACGAAATGCTTTGCTTTGCGGATTTGTTCCTTGGTCGCAGGCCAACCTAGGGTCGATTGGATCTCTTTAACCACAGTCTCTGAGACGCCGGAGGCTTTCGCGATATGCGGCTGCTGTGCCAGGTATTGTGTGAGCAGCTCGCGAGTGGTATCGATGGCACGCTCGCTATCATGATCCACCGAGCAAACCACGAGCTGAGGCCGGTCCAGGTCTTCCATTTTTCGACCCGCCCTTTTTACCCCGGCCTGCAGGAGCTCCAGGGCGTTGTCGTTGTATTCTGGGGGGACACAGTAATTCAACACCACTCCATCGGAGATCTCACCAGCCAGCTCCATCATCTTGTCTCCTGTCGCGCCGATCATGATCGGTACATTGCGTGGTTCTCGTCTCCCGTGAACAATATCCAGTTCGATCCCATCCACGTGGTGAAATTCGCCGTGAAATGTAACCCGCTCCATGTTTAATAACCGCCGCAGCAGCTCAACAGTCTCTTTCATTGCTTTCAGCGGCTTCCGGCGATCGATGCCGACATTGCGCGCCAGCGGATCCCACCAGGCTCCTATGCCACAGATCACGCGGTTGGGTGCCAGGTCGTCGAGGGTCAGAAATGTCGCTGCCAGCAATCCAATATTGCGAGTCCAATTATTAATCACACCCGAACCGATCTTCAAGCGATCCGTTACGGCAGCATAGGCGGCCATCGGAACGATCGCATCGCGCACCAGGCGCGACTCGGCCTGCCATACGGCTTCGAAACCGCGTTTCTCGGCGTAACGCACATAATCCAATCCATCCCGCAGGTCATGTGCATCCTGCAGATATAAAGCGACCCTTTCGGCCATCATTCCTCCTCATGTTGTTTTAGGACCAGAAATTACCTTCCAAGAACCGGGCTTGCTCACCATAGTATTTTGATTATCGTTCGAGCTGCTCCGCCAGGTAAGTAACAGCCTGTCCTTGACCCAGTTCAGCCAGGTATTTTTCCAGGGTTTCACTCACCATCTGTAAATCTTCTGGAAGATCCATGTCTAATGCCAGCGAGGGCAATTCGCAGATTTCCAATCGAGCTCCCACCTCCAAAGCTCGTTTTGAATGACGATGAAAAGAGTCGGGCCCAAATTCAAAATCGATCAATCCCACCGGGCTAATTAATAAGGCATTTGTTCCCTGCCTGCGTAGGTCTGGAGCGACCACAACCACAGGAGGCAGCACTGCAAGTGCCAGAATGGCGCGAATGTCTTCTGAAGTGAGGAGCGGCAGATCTGCCGGTACAACCAACACGCCCCTGGCAGAGAAATTTTTGGCAACAGCAGTCGCTCGCGCCAGAGCAACATTCAGGTGTGGAGCGCCATTCTCTTTAACGGTGCGCGCACCATAACTCCTTGCCAAGGTCAGGACGTTTTGGTCACGGCTGATCACCAGGATTTGTTCGATCTCCGCGATCGTTGCTAAGGTCGACAGGGTGTGGATAAGCAGGCGGCGGTTAAGATCGGCCCGTTCGTCTGGAGTCAGCACCCCGGCCAGTCGAGATTTTCCGCGTATTAATGGTTTTACCGGGACTATCGCCCAAAAAGTCACGTTAAGATTCCTCTCAGGTTTGAGCCAGGTTTGCTCATGCTCCTTTTCCAACCAAAATTTTACCGAACTCCAGCACTTTGTCAGCCAATCTGCGGCGGTCTGAACGGTCTTTCATAACAATGTTTTCAACCACCACTTCGATCCCGAGCGCTTCGATCTCACCCGCCTGCTCCGCATCCTGAAGATCGATCATGAAACCACTCAATATTCCAGAATAATGCCTGGCAACAGCGGAAGCACTCGGTTGGATACCCATTTCTGCGAACATTTTTGCTGCTGGACCTTTAAGGGTCTTTCCAGCAATAATTGGGGAAACCGCGATCACCTTCCTGGAGGCGATTTCCCGTTGAATCCCTTGAATGGCCAGGATTGGATCGATGCTTACCCATGGATTGGATGGGCAAATCACAACCAGCTCGGCGAGGCGTATGGCATCCAACACCCCTTCGGAGGGTTGAGCATATTCACGCCCGTCAAATCGGAAACCGGTTACGATCGGATGACACTGGTGATGGACAAAATATTCTTGAAATGGCATTTCGCCTTCGGAAGTATACACCCGAGTGGGCACAGGATCGTCACTCATCGGCAGCACCGTGGCATCGATCCCCAGGATATGGCATAAATCGGCTGTAATTTGGCCAAGAGTCTGACCGGCAGCAATACGACGGGTGCGCTCTAAATGCCAGCCCAGGTCACGGTCCCCCAGGCGAAACCAGGTCGGCGCTCCAAGCATTTCCAGTGTCTCCATGGCTGACCAGGTTTCATTTGCCCGTCCCCAGCCATTATTGGAGTTCGCCAACCCCGCCAGTGTATAGCACACAGTGTCCAGGTCGGGGCAGACCAGCAAGTTGAAGTGGCGAAAATCATCCCCGGTGTTGACCACCACCGTCAGGTGCCGGGCATCCAAAGACAGGTTGAGGCCGTCGGCCAGTTTAGCACCTCCAACTCCACCTGCCAATGCAACCACTTTCATGGAAGAATTGTCCATACAGTTTGTTTGACCAGCATCATCCGCATACCGTGTGAGTTCAGGAAATCCAAAAACATTCTGAGTATAAGCCTTAGAGCAGCTCATTCACCTGAACATATCTTCATCTTCAGGCCGCAAGAGCTCCCCCATTTTGCCCTCTCGCAGCATGTAAGGAAAACCGCGTACATGCACCACCGGTGTTCCTTCCGCTGCCTGCCCCATAACCAGGGAGGAAGCTGCAGCCAGCTCATCGGCTGCCCCAACCTGCGTGATTTGTAGCTGAAAACCGAACAGGTCTGGTTGACCGCGTAAATCCACCAGCCCGGGTAATCCGGATAATCCAATCGTCACTCCGGAAGTGCCTAACCGCCAAGCGCGCCCATGTGAATCGATTATCAGAACGCCTATGCGCACCCCACTTGCCATTTCAACTCCCCTGCGCACTTTTTGTGCAGAAGCGTCAGGATCCTCGGGAAGCAGCAGCACCACCTCCTTGCCCCCATATTCTTCTGCCAGTACGTTCGAATGGTCGATCCCTGCACTGGCGCAAATGAATCCCAGGCGGTGTTCGACGATAATCGTCCCGGGACGGACTCTCAGCACCCGGCGGCTTTCGTGCAAGATCAGCTCCACCAGGCGTGGGTCTTTGTTGCATTCCAATGCCAACGAATTAGCTTCCTTCGAGGGAGTTATCTCCGAGAGACTCGTAAACCTGTTTTCAGATTTTGAGACGATTTTTTGAGCCAAAACCAGGATATCGTTATTTACCAGCTCCAATCCCTGGCTTCTTATCGCAGTTAAAATAACCTCTGCCAGGTCGTCTCCTGGCCGGATCAGCGGTATTCCTTGAAGTGGTGTCAGCACCAGGACCATTAGAAATCCGCAGGCTAATCGAGGAATTCCAGACCTGTTACTCCGATTGATGCGGTTTTTATATTGTAATGCTTGTTTATACTGATCAGGAGCGCGGTCAGACCTTCAACAACCACGGCGTTATCCAGACCCCCAGCATAATACCCGCGCATCCCAATCGCTTCGGCCAGCCTAATGACTTCCTCCGCAGCCTTTGGGTCATCTGCACAAACCAGAACATCGGTATCAAGTGAGCCACCAAGGTTTTTCTTGAGCACATGAGACGGCACATTTTGAAATGCTGCTACCACGCGTACATCTTCTCCCAGAATCTGTTGAGCCTGGCGGGCTGCGGAGGGTGGTTGGGGCGGTCGCGGATCACGGAAATCTACCCTGGCAGTCGCATCCACCAGGGTTTTACCTTTCAAATCATTTTTTAAAGATTCCAGGGCTGCCTGGTGTGCCGTCTGCACCACTGTAAGCACGCAGACCTCGGCCTGGCGAGCAGCCTGTGCGTTTTCCAGTCCGAAAACATCGCCGCCACCCAGTGTCAGGTTGATTTCTGTGGCAGCTGCCTGCGCTTTATCCAATTGTCGAGAGCCGATGATCACCCGGTATCCCACCCGGGCCCAGCGCAAAGCCAAACCAGGTCCCTCTTTTCCAGTTCCCCCCAGGATAGCGATCACTGGAAGAGAGACATTGGCCGATGAATTCTCCATGTATACTAATCTCCTGAAATTCCTTCGGATTCACAAATCATGAGAATTGTTGGTTGTAGCGCACCCATACAGCCGGAGCTTGCTCGCGTGCATGCGCTGTTATTTCCACTTCGTCCAGCGTGAGAAGCTTGCGATCACGCATCAAGACTTTCCCAGCGACAATGGTCGTGGTAACCATGCTTTCATTAAAACCAAACAGTATCTGCCACGGCAGGTTACCGGCGTTGAGCGGTGTATGAGGGTGGTAATCGACAAAAATTAGATCCGCTGCTGCTCCCGGCTTTATAACACCGATGGCAGCTCCCGGGAAGAAACTGCCAGCCAGCCTGGCATTATTATAGACTGCAATCTGAACGATATCCTGACCAGGCATCCGCCTTGGATCGCGATTCCAGACCTTTTGGAGTAAATAGGCGAATTTCATCTCTTCCCACATCGTAGAAGAAAAACCATCCGTACCCAAACACACTTTAACTCCCGCCCTCAACATGCTTTCCACTTCTGAAACACCGACCCCATTGTTCATATTAGAACGCGGTTGGTGAGTGAGCCAGGTACCGGATTCTGCCAGCAGGTGGATCTCTCTGGCATCGATGTGAACCCCATGTACCACGATGGAATTCGGTCCAAGAAGTTCATGTTTCTTCAGCCGGTCAACCACTCTTAAACCTGATTTTTCCAGGCTGTCATATTCATCGATTTCATGTTCGGCAAGATGGATATGAAAGCCGACCTCCTCTGGCGCTGCCTGGCGGCACGCATCCAGGGTTTCAGCTGAGAGCGTCAGGCTGGCATGCAATCCAAATGTGGCTGCTAACCTGCCTCCCGCAAAATCCTCACGCTTGAGACGCTCAATAAAGCGCATATTCTCATCGATTCCCGCCTTAGCTTTAGACTGCCCGTCCCGATCCGTTACTTCATAACAGAGTACCACGCGCAATCCTGACCTGGCAACTTCTTCAGCAATCACATCCAGGGATCTCATAATAGCATTCGGGGAGGCGTGATGGTCGATCAGGGTGGTGGTGCCGTGTTTGATGGCATCGACCAGCATCACGAGTGCCGAGGAACGGACATCTTCAAGGGTTAGCGAACGATCCAGAGGCCACCACAGCCTGTTAAGGATTTCCGGAAAATCCTTCGGAGGCGCTCCAGGGATTGCCATTCCACGCGCGAAAGCGCCGTAAAAATGTGTGTGCGCGCATATGTTGCCCGGCATGACGTACTGCCCACCGGCGTCCAGGGATTCTTCTCCCGGAAATTGTTCAACAATTATCCTCTGTGGGCCAAGCGCCTCGATCCGTCCATTCTTGATATACAGCGCCTGGCCTTCGATTACCTGGTTTGGATCATCCCAGGTGATCAGGATGCCATTTGTGATAATCATTTCTTTGCTCCGCGATGCTTTCTATCACGTGGTAATCCGAATCCGGTTTTTATACACTTCTCGTTTGCTCTCCCCGAAAGTGGCTTTGATGCAACCCGCTTACTTCATGGATAATTGCCTGATAATCTCAGCCTGGTCTACGGGCAGCCGGTCGACGCGTACACCGACGGCGTTGTAAATGGCGTTTGTAATCGCGGGAGTGGTAGGGATGCTGACGATTTCTCCAACTCCTTTTGCTCCATAAGGGCCATCAGTGGTGGGATGCTCGACGATCATCGAAATTATCTCCGGTGTGTGAACGATCGACGGCATCCGGTAGCGAGCCAATCGATCCGTCACAACCATCCCCTCTTCAACGATGAACTGTTCCGTCAGGGCATTTCCTATACCCATCATAATCCCACCCTCTACCTGGCCCTGCAGTCCTGAAGGATTAATTGCTTTACCAACGTCATTGGCAGCTACAATACGCAGAACTCTGACTTCCCCGGTACGGATATCCACTTCCACTTCTGCAGCCTGGGCTGCGAAGGAGAAAGCGAAATGCATATCTCCTCCCTCCCCAAGTGGCTTCGTCGCTGGCGCCCAGTACTCAAACAGGACGCGCGGTTCCCGGCCTTCTGCGCGCATCATCTCGACCACTTCTCCCAGAGGAACTTTATGGCCGTTCACCTGCGCCAGCCCTTCCACAAAACGGATGTTATCAGGCGGATGGTCAAATCGCTCTGCCAGGGTGGTAGCAATCGCCTCGCGCAGCGTGCGAGCCGCGTAGAGGGCAGCATTCCCGGTGACATAGGTTTGCCGGGAAGCTGTCGTCGGTCCGCCGTCCGGAGTGAGGTCGGTATCCATCACCAGTACCCGGACATCAGAGACATTGGTATTAAATTCTTCTGCCACAATCATTTGCAGTACCGTCACAAGACCCTGACCCAGCTCAGCTGAAGATGTGCGCACTTCCAGGCTGCCATCTTGATACAGCTCGACTTCCGCTCCGGCCTTATCGGGCGCTCCACCTCCCAGCCCGGTGTTCTTATATCCTGCTGCAATACCCCAGGCTCTACGCAGATGTGGGGCACCGGTCGGTATCCATGACTTGAAAGGATTCTCCCCAGCTAAAAGCGTTATCTGTTTGGATACCTTCTCCAGGCATTCGGTCAAACCTGCGCTTTCACGCAGCAGCTGACCTGTATTCGTTGTGCTTCCAACCCGCAAAGCATTCATCAGGCGTATGCCTACCGGATCCAGCCTCAGTTTCTCTGCCAGCATATCCATCATTGATTCAATGGCAAATGCCGATTGGGTAACCCCGAAACCCCGAAATGCGCCGGCGGGAGGATTGTTAGTGTACATAGCATAGCAATCCGCGCGAGCATGGGGGACATCGTAAGGGCCTGAAGAATGCGTGGTAGCGCGGGTCATCACCTTATCCCCCAATGAGGCATAAGCCCCGGTGTCACCGTATAACTCCGTTTCGATGGCGGTCAATCGCCCATCGCGCATGGCGCCAATTTTGACTCGGATTTGCGTGGCGTGCCGTTTGGGGTGTACGAGCAGGCTTTCATGCCGGTCGAAGAGCAGCTTCACAGGCCGATTGGTTGCTTGAGCCAGTAGTGCGGCGTGGATCTGGCCGGTTATGTCTTCTTTACCGCCAAAACCGCCGCCCACCAGCTGGCCGATCACATGCACCCTTTCTTCGGGCCAACCCAATGACCGGGCGACCTGATTTCGATCAGAATAAGGGATTTGTGATCCAACATACACTTCCATGCGCCCGTCCGGAATGAGCCGGGCTATACTGCATTCTGGCTCCAAGAAAGCATGGTCGGTAATCGACGTATAGAAAGTGTGTTCCTGCAGGATATCAGCGTCCGAAAATCCAGTCGAGATATCCCCTTTTCTGACCTTGATGTGTTTGAGCAGGTTGCCGGAAGGATGGAGTTGGGTTGTTTCCGGTTGGCGAGCCTGTACCGGATCGCTGATCACCGGTTGGAGATCATAAGCCGCTTCGATTAAATCAAGGGCTTGTGAAGCGATCTCGCGTGTCTCGGCAGCGACGATCGCCACAGCATCTCCCACGTAGCGCACCCTTTCTCCCACATCTACCAGAACCGGCCAGTCGAAGACGACCAGGCCGTGATTATTTTGGCCGGGGATGTCCGCTGCAGTGAGCACGGCTTCCACGCCTCTCAACTGGCGTGCCTGGCTGACATCCAGGCTGCGTAAAAACGCGTGCGGCACACCTGCCCGTTTTACCCGTGCATGAAGCATACCTGGAAATTTAATGTCATCCGAATATACGGCAGCGCCTGTCACTTTCGCTTCCGCATCCGGACGAATTTGGTGACGGCCGACCACTTTCATAGGATTTGAAGAAGGTGTTGATTGTGGGGCTACCACTTCTTTTTGTTCACGGAGACTCTTTGCAGCTGCATTTATGGAACTAACAATGGTGGGATAACCAGCACAGCGGCAGAGCGTATCTTTAAGCGCTCCACGGATTTCTTCCTCACCCGGATCAGGATCCCGCTGCAGCAAGGCGTAAGCAGTCATGATTTGCCCGGGGATACAGAAGCCGCATTGCACAGCCCCATGCTGGATGAAAGCTTCCTGGAGTGGGTGCAGTTTTCTACCCGTGTCTGGAGAAGGTGTTTCGGCGGAAACCAGATCGGCAAGCCCTTCAATCGTAATAATCTGCTTTCCTGCAGCTTTCGCGGATGGGAAATTGCATGATAAAACGGGTTCGCCGTTAACCAAAACCGTACATGCGCCGCATTCTGCCTCATTGCAGCCGATCTTCGTCCCGGTTAATCCCAATCTCTCACGCAGCAAGTCGGACAGCATCTCGCCGGGTCTGGCTTCAAGCTTTAGTCGATTTCCATTTACTGTAAATTCCATTTCAACACCAGTAATTATTCCTGAGAGGAAAGCTCTCGATTCAAATTCGTGACGGGTTCGATCGATTTTTCAAATGTATCATCCCAGGCAGCAGTAAGAGTTTCTTCAAGCAGCGGAGCTACCAGGTGGCGGCGGTATTCGGCAGTGGACCTGTGCGGGCTGGTGCGGAATTTCGCTTCTCCGAGAACAGCCTCAACGGCTCCTGGTAAATTCTTATTCAGTATAATTTTTCCTCGTAAAAACGCTTCTGCTGCCCGTGCTCGGAAAGGTATGGGTCCTGCAGGACCAATGGAGATGCGGATGTCCTGGATAATTTCTCCCAGGCGTTTGATCCAGATTCCCATATTCATGATGGCAATGGCCACACCTTGAGGCCGCATCACTCGACGAAAAGCCGATCCATCGCCTATCCCAATGGCAGGCAGGTAGAACCCTACCAATAATTCATTTCTGGGTTCTAATATCGATCTTCCCGGACCTATAAACAATTCTTCTACAGGCAGGCGCCGGCGCCCCTCCAGGCTGGCGATCTCCGCTTCTGCTGCCAGTGCCAATAACGCAATCGTACCATCGCCTGCCGGCAGCGCGTGGCTTACATTTCCTCCCAATGTCGCAGTGTTACGGACCTGGGGACCACCAATTAAAGCGGCAGCTTCAGCCAGGGCTCTGGCATGCAATTGAACTTCAGGTGAATTCTTAATCCTGTTGAGGGGAACCGCCGCGCCGATGTATAGACCCTGTTCGCGCACCTCAAGCAGGCACATTTCGGGAATTTGCGTTACATCAATCAGGGTATGTACGTGGGGATGGCGACCTTGCTGAATATCAAGGAGCAAATCTGTGCCACCGGCAATTAAACTGGCTTCTCCTGGAGCATCCGCCAGGGTTTGAAGAGCGTCGGTAATATCGTTTGCCAGGTGGTAATTCTGCCAGAAGGTCATGGATCGGCGTATAAAACAACACACGAATTTAGAACGGAGGCGCTTTTCGACGGGGAGTGCCAGCTAAAAACGCACCCACCCGACGCCGCTGCAGGCTGTATCCCACAACGACCACCGATCCAGGGGTTTTATTGTAACATGAAATCGCATATAATCAGCCCGCGAGGTGCCCTTGCTCTTGTCGATACGTGACCTACATCGCTTCCTGACAAACCAGTCTTTCTATCCGATCCTCCTATCCAGCCTGTTTTCCGTAGCTTTGTATACTGCCAGAGGAGTTTACAGCGGTTACTGGCTTATCTATCGAAATCTTGTTTGGAACCTGGTCCTGGCGTGGGTTCCTTATGCATTCAGTATGCTGGCAGCAGGTTTGTTTCTCACATTTCGAAGGCAATGGTGGATGGTGATCCTACCTGCCGCAGTGTGGCTCGCTTTTTTCCCCAACGCACCTTATATCATCACTGATTTCTTTCACCTCGCTGCCCGGCCTGGTGTGCCATTATGGTATGATGTGCTTCTCTTGGCGACTTTCTCCTGGACGGGTGTATTCCTGGCTATAGCATCCCTTCGAACGATGCAAATTATCACAGGTGCGTACCTCGGAAAAATCGCCAGCTGGTTTTTTGTGTTCCTGGCATTAAGCTTAAGCGGGCTTGGGATCTATTTAGGTCGTTTTGGGCGCTGGAACAGTTGGGATCTGCTCTTGAATCCAACGCACATCATGGCAGAAGTTACTGGAAGCCTGCTCGAGCCTTTAGAGAACTTGCGGTTTTTCGGATTCACTGTACTTTTCACAACTTTCCTTTTCATTTGTTACCTGACTTTTATCTCCATGCGCCGCCTGGAAGAAACGGAAATCTAATCACAGCATGCACAGGAGCTGAAAATGTACCAGGGAAAATTGATCTCAATTCATATCTCTCCGGAAGCAACCCGGCCGATGCAATCCCTGATCCTGGTGAATGCAATTGCCGGAAAAGGTTTGGAAGGCGACCGCTATTATCGGGCCACAGGAACCTATTCCAATAAACCCGATCCAGCCCGACAGGTGACGTTGATCGAAATGGAATCGATTGAAGCCTTGCAGAGCGAGCATGGTATCCGCATTCTGCCTGGCGACACGCGCAGGAACCTGGTCACCAGGGATGTTGCTCTGAACCACCTGGTGGGAAAGGAGTTCAAGGTCGGTGAGACCTTACTGCGAGGTATCCGGTTGTGCGAACCCTGCACACACCTTGAATCGCTGACGCAGGAGGGAGTAATGTCCGGATTGGTTCACCGTGGCGGTCTGCGCGCAGAAATCCTCTCTGGTGGTTTGATCAAGGTTGACGACGAGGTCAGTGAGATTTAATATCCCAATTAAACGAACTCTTGTGGAGAATTTTTATGTCCGACATGATCGAAAAGGCTTTACAGTTCAAACGGGACCACAGCGCACGATTCCTCGAGGAATTAATCACATTTGTCAGCATCCCGTCAATTTCTACTGATATTACTGTGAAACTCGATATGCAGCGGGCAGCAGATTGGGTAGCAGGGCAGCTGCGAGACCTGAAAATGTCCCGAGTCCAGGTCATGCCCACGACTGGTCATCCCGTCGTTTTTGGCGAATCACTGCAGGCAGGAAAAGATAAACCGGTTGTCCTGGTTTACGGGCATTATGATGTACAGCCTGCTGAGCCGCTGGAGCTGTGGCATACTCCACCTTTCGAGCCAACCCGGTCGGGAGAAAACCTATTCGGACGCGGCGCGTCTGACATGAAAGGCCAGGTTGTAGCCTGCCTTAAAGCGATTGAATCCCTCTCAGCTTCTGGAAACCTGCCGGTCAATCTGAAATTCTTAATTGAAGGCGAAGAGGAGATTGGATCCCCAAACCTGGTAGCCTTCATCCGTGAAAACAAGGATTTGCTTGCCAGCGATTTTGCTCTAAATCCCGATTCCGGCATGCTCAGCCCGGATGTACCTACCATCACATATGGGCTCAGGGGACTGGCGTATTTCGAAGTGCGCGTGAGTGGTCCCATGCAGGATTTGCATTCAGGGCTTTTTGGCGGCGCTGTACACAACCCTGCCCAGGCACTTTGCGAGCTGATCGCAGGCATGCACGATGAAAACGGTCGAGTAACTCTGCCTGGTTTCTACAACCGAGTTCGAGAACTCGATCCAGAAGAGCGCGCCGAATTGGCCCGGCTGCCGATTGGCGAGGATTTCTACCTAAAACAAACGGGTGTCCCGGCATTATTTGGGGAAAAGGGGTATACCTCTCTCGAAAGGGTCGGCGGCCGTCCTACGCTGGAGGTCAATGGTTTGTCATCAGGCTTCACAGGTGAAGGTCAAAAGACAGTGCTGCCAGCCAAGGCATTCGCCAAAATATCCATGCGGCTTGTTCCCGACCAGGATCCAACCGAAGTTCACCAGCAATTGGTTACATACATGGAAGATCATGCTCCCAAAACTATAAAGTGGGAGGTAATAAAAATGGCTTCAGGACGGGCATCAATTACCGACCGGAATCATCCGGCTGTGGAAATGCTTGCCAGGGCAATGGAAGACACCTGGGGGGTCAGCCCGGTTTTCAAACGTGAGGGCGGGAGCGTGCCGGTGGTCGGTCAGTTGCATGACATCCTGGGAATCGATTCGGTGCTTACCGGTTTTGGACTGCCCGACGATAATTTGCACGCCCCGAATGAAAAGCTGCATTTGCCAACTTTCTATAACGGTATCGAGGCATTAATTCGGTTCTTCGGTTACCTTGGATCGTCGAAATGAGCGAAAATTTGACTGCGAATATTCCCTTTAATCAGGATAATCAATTACTCGCATGGGGTTGACTATTAATCCACCTCCCCTTACAATCCAGACATGATTGAAAGATTACCGAGTTACGGCGGCCAGGCAGTGATCGAAGGCGTGATGATGCGCGGAACGCAGAGCGTTGCGATCGCCATGCGCGCGCCAAATAAAGATATTGTGATCCACACCGAGCCATTATCGGGTATTTACAAAAGCGACATCACTAAAATACCGTTTCTGAGAGGACTTGTTGGCCTGTGGGATGCCCTGGGATTAGGCGTACGAGCACTGACCATCTCAGCCAATACACAAACCGGTGAAGATGAAAAGCTCGAAGGTCCGGGGTTATACCTGGCATTGTTCATTTCGCTTGGATTGGGAATCGGATTATTCTTCCTGGCTCCAGCCGTCCTCGGCCAGGCAGCAGAGCATTACCTCAGCATAAATTCCTGGTGGAGCAATGTATTAGAGGGAGTCGTCCGGCTGCTCCTCGCGATCGGCTATATTTGGGCGATAGGCTTTGCGCCGGATATCAAGCGTATATTCGCCTACCACGGCGCAGAACACAAAACCATCAATGCTTTCGAAAGTGGAGCCGAGCTGACACCTGAAGTGGTCGCAACACACTCGCTGGAACACACACGCTGCGGTACCGCCTTTCTGCTGACTCTCATGCTGCTCTCGATCCTGGTATTCAGCCTGCTTGGTCCAATGCCCATGTTCTGGCGGCTTGCCAGCCGCATTCTCCTCCTTCCTGTGCTGGCTGGCCTGGCATATGAATATATTCGCTGGACATCCAGGCATCTCGATTCGCAGATCGTACGTTGGATGGTCAAGCCAAACCTGGCCTTGCAGCACCTGACGACACGTGAGCCGTCCCTTGAAATGCTGGAAGTCTCCATCGCAGCTTTTAATGCGATGCGCGCTCAGGAAAAGACCGTAAGTTTATAGAATTAGAAGTCAGCGAGAACGACACCCGGATTAATCTGCGGTATTCCACTGCCACCTTTGGATGAAGATTCCATGGCCGGTCTGGATACCCGAAATCGATTTCAAGGACACAGGCTGTTTGTGCTGTTTTGCTGCCTCGTGCTCGTTCATACTTCAAGCTGTCGCGGCAAGCTCGAGGCTCTAACTACTTCCCCTCCCACTCAAGCTTTGGTCACCAACACGCTAGCGTCTTTCCCTGACTTAATGGCAAACAGGCTGAGTATTCAGGTACAGCCGCCCGATGCCTGCCCGTCCGAAAGTGGCACCTTTCAGTTCGCTGTTCAAATTATTAACCAGGGCAATGCATTCGCAGGTCCGTTCGTCGTACGGTTAAACCGGCTTCGTCAAGAGATGTCTCAAGGTCTTCTGCCAGGTGATTCAATAACAGTATTCTTCACGGAAAATACTCTCCTGCCAGACATCGAAATTGATTCAGAAAACAAAGTGTTTGAAAGCGATGAAAACAACAACCACTGGCAATCAGAAATTATCCCCCCAACGCCTGCCCCGCACTGCCTGCGCACTGCCACCCCTGAAGTCGAACTTGTCGCACCAATCTCGGTTTTACGAGGGCATGCTGGCAAAGTCCCCGTAGTTGCTTTTTCACCTGACGGAGATTTGATCGCTTCAGGTTCAATCGACAATACATTGCGGCTTTGGCGTACAGAAGAAGGCACTTTACTTCGCACGATGCAGGGCCATCCTTTCCCGGTCCTCACAGTTGCGTTTTCTCCTGACGGAAACCTCCTGGCGACTGGCTCTACAGATGGGATCATTCGACTTTGGCGGGTGTCGAACAGCCAGTTGGTTAAGAATTTACAGGGGCATGCCGGATGGATTACCAGTCTGGACTATTCGGCAGATGGAAAATACCTGCTCTCCAGCGCACAAGATTTTACCGTGCGAATCTGGCGAGCCTCCGACTCCAGGCTGGTTCAAACTATCGATGAGGGCATGTCATTGGTCAACCAGGCTGTCTTTTCACCAGATAGCACTGAGCTGGCATGGGGGGAAGCGGATGGGACCGTACGAGTTCGTTCACTGGATGGCAGCTGGATCAATGTTTTTCACCC
>Ga0154795_1078_pt3 | contig 18226 bp, 16 predicted proteins | sample Rifle2008BG16ft_FD_105803 | JGI IMG/M metagenome (GOLD analysis project Ga0154795, IMG submission 105803) | Chloroflexi bacterium RBG_16_54_18 | reverse complement strand
CTGACTCCCATGAGCTCGAATAGGCCCAGCCGCAGCGCCCAGGATGGGAGCACAACCAGTATATTTACAATTGCCCAGACATGAATCAGGAATACACACCATCCAAAGATCAAAAAGGCATCACTTCTTTTGGGGAGCCTGCTTCTGATAGAATCCAAGATTTGTTACACCTTTACTTGCCAGATTTCCTCACACAAATATTTTATTTATAAATCTGAAGCAAGGATTTTTGTGATCTGTTCAAATGCCCCGTTTTCAGAACAAATTAGTCAAATTTATCTGGCACCACAGGTGAAATTATTGTTCGGTTTCGCTGTCTTCCTGCTGTTCGAAATCAGTATTCTCTTCAGGCTCTGCGTGCCTCATCCGGTTTAGCCGGCTAAAAAACATGCGAATCTTGCTGGAAAAAATCAGAACGATCCCAGAAAAAAGTCCGAATAACACTGCCAGTACCTGGAAAAGCATCCCCCCCGTGTTTGGGTCGATATACATAATCAAATATCCTTTCTAAAAAACCTGCCAATGATTGTACTCGCAATTAAGGCAAAAAAACGAGGATTCTTCACATTTATAAATTGAGACTGCTGCCTATGATCAACCAGTTTCAATTGTTAACATCCAACAACACTCGCTTATTTACCTGGCACATTCAGGCCGATTAAGCGGAAATGTTCCGTACGCATGCAGCGGTTCATCACTACTTTCAGGCCCGCAGCCCAGGCCTTTTCTGCGGCTTCCAGGTTCCAGGTGCCAATCTGCATCCAGACGACTTTTGCGCCAATCCTGATTGCCTCATCCACGATGGGTGGTACATCGGCAGCCGGGCGGAATATCTGCACGACGTCCACTTTTTGTGGTAGAGAACCTAAATCCGGATAGGCCGTATCACCAAAAATTGTATCAGCACTGGGATTGACCGGGAAAACCTGGTAGCCCACATACCGCAGATAATACGCCACTCCATAACTGTCCTTCTCCGGATTCGACGAGACGCCGACCGAGGCAATCGAGGTAGTAGTCTTAAGAATCTCTTTGATCAGGTCATCTTCCATTTTATTTCCCTTTCAATCGTAAAGGCAAACTTACTTTAAATGTGGTTTCACCAGGTCGTGAATCTACCTGTATGAGACCATTATGTCGGTGGACAATATTATTGGTGATGTGCAAACCCAGGCCTGTCCCAATTCCTGGGCCTTTAGTTGTAAAAAACGGTTCGAAAATTCGCAAACGCACATCTTCTGGAATTCCGGGTCCGTTATCCTGGATTTCGACCACTACAAAATCATCTTCCATGCAGGTGTGGATGACAATCTGCCCTTGACCTTCCATGGCATCGATAGCATTATCGATAATATTCGTCCAGACCTGGTTGAGCTCACTCGCATATGCCTCGATTTTAGGCAGTTCAGCGCTGTAATCTCGAACCACGCTTACACCTTGCTTCAATTTGTGATTCAATATGACCAGGGTGTTTTCAATTCCCTCGTGCACATCAACTTCATGGACCGGCGCCTGGTCGAGATAAATATATGATTTCACTGAATTAACAATCTGAGAGATTCTTTCGGAGCTCTGCTGAACCCCATCCAACAAAGCCGTGACCTGGACATCCGCTCCCAGCCATTGGATGAAAAGTGGTATTTGTTCGCTGTTCAATTCTGAAGTCAATCTGGTCAGGTCATCGAGCTTCCAGCCGATGTTCACCAGCTCGGGTGCAATCTCCCAGGCTGAATCAACGCCCTGGCTCTCCAACCAGTCCTGGAATTCCATCTCCAAATCACTGCGGGTGAGCGGATCGATGTTCAACGTTGAAGATAAATTCTTCGCTGACTCATTATGCCATTTATTTAAAATCTCAATTTTGTGCTCATCCATACCCAGGCGGTGTAATTCGAATGTATTCGCCTGCCACTGCTTGAGCTGAGATTGCAGCAAACGTGAGTTCCTTTGAGCAGCAGCAGCTGGATTGTTCAGCTCATGAGCCAGACCAGCCGCCAGAGTTCCCAGTGCCGCCATCTTTTCACGCTGGTGCAGCAGTGACTCATTTTCCTGCAGCCTGGTAGTCACAGTGTACAGGATAGCCAGAGCGGATGAAGGATTTTTAGAGATCAGGTCACGAAATGCTTCCTTAGTAATTCTAAGTAGCCGGCTGGGGACTAAGGCACGCACACTTGCAGTGCGCGCGGTGTCGTACAGTAGCGCCATTTCCCCGAAAACATCCCCGGGCTGCCTGTTCACTACCGATACATCCTGCTGCCAGGAGCGCTTGAGGACTTCGCATTCACCTTCCAGGATCACATAGGCCGTATCACCCGGGCTCCCTTCCTGGATAAATGTCTCACCTTTATTGACAAACACGATTTCAGACTGATCCACCAGCCAATCGAGGTTTTCATCCGGAATGCCACCCAGCAAGGGTGAGCGCTTAAGCAGTTGTACTTCTTCTTTCGTTAATTTCATGCTTTCGTCCAGTTATATCCCACCAGCTTTGGTTCAAATTCAAGACAGATTTTATCCTGTATCAAATGACGTGCCAGTTCAAAATAACCCACAAATTATACCTTATTCACCTGATAATATCGGAACATTCCTCACTTCCGGACTTCCCCGCAAGATCAAATTTCGAATACTTGCTGGGCTTCGTTCATTTTACAATTTGCAGAATGGAACTCCGAAGATAATGAGGTAAAATTTCTGATCGAGTCCTGTCAGGTACGGGAGGTGGATGAATGGATGGAGAGACAGATTCACGGGACGAAAGAAGCAGTATCTCCGAAGAAGCCGGGCACTTTTTCCGTTATATGGCTGAATTCGTGGAATTCACCGATGACGACATTAAAGCGATCCGCGCGTCAGCCTTGATCATTGAAAAGCATATTCCAAATATCATCAGTAATTTTTATGTCAATCTTCTCAAGCACCCTCAAACGCGAAAATTCTTTCTCAATAAAGATGGAGCGTTGGATGCAGAATATCTTCAATTAAGAATGTACCACCAGACGAATTTTTGGAGGCGTGCAGCTGGAGCCAAATTCGACGACGAGTTTGCTGGCTTCGTCGATTACGTGGGTCGCGCCCACACCTCCCGGGGCGCTGACAAGCACATTTACATCCACGAACAGTACGTGATCGGCATGGTGGGTTTCGTCCAGAATGCGATCATTGAAGCTCTTATCCTTGAGCTGGATGAATTCGATAAAGATCTTGAATATCAGGCGATTAAGGCCTGGAACAAGATCTGTATCATTCTTCTGGAAATGCTCTCCCGGGCTTATCGCTTGGAAGCTGGCCCCGACCGCCTTCAAGAGCTTCTCCCAATCAACAAAAATGAGATCCTGGAAATGTCGGTGGAATCCTATGAAAAAAGCGTCGGGATACATAGAGAATATGATTACGAGAATTTTTTTGTGGCCTTCGAATCCGAAATACCAGAGGGGGAACGCAGGATCATCGAGGCACACGGCATTTCGATCGGTGTTTTTCACCACCAGGGAAACTGGCACGCCATTCGCAACAGCTGCCTGCACCGCGGGGGACCTGTTGCCACAGGAAAGCTGGTTGACGACCAGATTATCTGTCCCTGGCATGGATACACTTATGATTTGACCAGCGGCCGGTTGATAATGGATCCCAGCGCAAGACTGGAAGTATACGATGTGATCCTGGAAGAAGGTAAAGTTTTCGTTCGGGTTCCTGAAACCTATATTTTCCTGAACAACCTGTCGCAAGGAAATCTCCCCCTTCCGGACTTGAGTGTTATGGAAATTCCTGAAAAAAAGTTAAATGAAAACGAATTTTACCTGCGGGATATACCTACCGGTGGGATTCGTCTGATCCAATTTAACTCGCACAGAGTTGCTGTTTACAATGTGAGCGGGAAATTTTATGCTACCTCCGAAGAGTGCACGCATGCTGGAGGTCCATTGAGTGAAGGGGTTCTCAAAGAGAATGAAGTCGTATGCCCGTGGCATGACTCGTGTTTCAATGTGATCACCGGGGCAGTCACATGTCCCCCTGCCGATGAACCTTTGAAGACTTACCAGGTGATCATTAATGGAGATATTGGGAGAATTGAAATAGCGAGTTAAAGAAAAAATGACCCGCACAGGACTCGAACCTGTAACCAATTGATTAAGAGTCAACTGCTCTGCCAAATTGAGCTAGCGGGCCGATCGAACGGATTATACACCAATGGTCACTGATGTCAACTTAACAGGCTTCCCCTGAAATCAAGAAAAGAAGTGAAAATGGACCTGAATAATTCAATCACCGATGTTCCTGGTATTCAGGTAGGTCATGCCCACGATCTGGAAGCCTTGACCGGGTGCACCGTGATCTTGTGTGGAGGGGGAGCCACTGGGGGAGTAGACCAGCGCGGCGGCGCCCCAGGCACACGTGAGACGGATGCCATGCATCTCATGCACCTGGTACAGCAGGTTCACGCCGTCGTCCTTTCTGGTGGCTCGGCGTTCGGCCTGGATTCGGCGACAGGTGTCGTAAGATATCTCGAAGAACGCGGCATCGGCTTTGACGTCCGGGTTGCCCGGGTGCCGATCGTGCCAGCCGCCATTCTGTTCGACCTGGGAATTGGCCGCGCGGACATCCGACCAGACGCCGTCATGGGTTATCAGGCCTGCCTGAATGCCGGAATTAATTCCCTGGATTCCGGGAATGTGGGAGCCGGTGCTGGCGCAACGGTCGGAAAAATCAGGGGCATCGAATGGGGGATGAAAGCAGGGATCGGATCCGCCAGTTTAGAAATCACTGAAGGCATTGTCATCGGCGCGATCGCCGCAGTCAACGCGTTTGGAGACGTCGTCGATCCTGCCTCCGGTGAAATCCTGGCCGGCGCCCGCAGCCAGCCTGGCAGCGATAAAATGTTCTGCAGCACACTTTCAGTAATGCGTGAAATGGCTGGAGATAAACCGATCGTTTACGGTGCCGCAGGACATACAGTAATTGGGGTGGTAGCTACCAATGCTAAACTCACCAAGGAACACGCCTGCAAAGTCGCTCAGATGGCGCACGACGGCCTCGCACGGACGATAAAACCTGCCCATACCATGCTGGACGGAGATACGATTTTTGCGCTGTCATTAGGGGATCGACCTGTCGACGTTAATATTATCGGCGCTTTTGCAGCGGAAGTATTCCAAACGGCGATATTGAATGCGGTCAAGTTCGCCCAGCCTGCGGGAGGTTTACCAGCTGCCTCTTATCCCGCCTCATTTCCATAATTCGTGATCTTCTCAGCTTGTAAAAGACCAGTAGATGGTAGGTTATCTCGACCTTTCAGCTGTCTGGGGATTCGATCGAGACTGGTTGGCGCAATTTTCTCATCGAGCGGAAGCGAACCGAATTAATTAACGCCACCGAACCTATGATGATGGCTGAAGACAGCAGGATTTGCCAGGTTAAAGGCTCATCGGCAATCAGGTGACCGAGGAATACGGCCACCATTGGATTTACGTAGGCATAAGTCGAGACCAGGGCAATTGGTGCGGCTCTCAACAGCCAGCTGTATGAGGCGAACCCTATCAGCGAGCCGAAAACGATTAAATAACCTAATGCCAGGGCCGATTGTTTTGAAATACTCCCCACATCTAATCTCCCCCACTCGCCGACCAGCGTGCCAATAAGAATAAGTCCACCTGCTCCAGCCAGCATCTCTACAGCCGTTCCCATCAATGGAGAACCTGGCAGCTCGGCCTGGCTGGCATAGATTGAGCCGATCGCCCAGAAAAATGAAGCAAAGAGCAGCGCAATTGCTCCCAGGGGATCGATTTGTGTGGCGCTAGTTGAGAGCTGGGAAGGTCCGATTAATATTGCGATTCCCAGGAAACCACCGATCACGCCCGCTAGCACTTTCCAATTCGGGCGCAGCCTTCCCGGCCAAAATAATTCGATAACTACAACAAAAAGCGGCACGGATCCGATAATCAGTGCAGTGACACTGGATACCACCCTCTGCTCTGCCCACACGACCAGGCCATTGCCACCCAGCAAGAGGAACAAGCCAACAATGGCTGCGGATCGGATTTCCTTGCGCGGCGGGAAAGCATCTCGCGCCAATCGACGCCAGATCAGAATTATCATCCCAGCTACCAGGAACCGAAAGCCTGCCATCAGGAAGGGTGGAATTGTCTGAACGGCGTAACGGATCGCAAGATAAGTCGATCCCCAGATCAGGTAAATCGAAAGCATTCCAGCCCAGATACGAGAATTTAATTTATTATCCATGCCGCTTTTTACGAATTCGATTTACATCAATCAATCTCATTAGGAACAGCCAGAACGGCCTCTTAATTACCCGCAGAAATATAGTAAGTGCCGATTATACCCCTGGAAGGTGAGATGACAATCGAATGAGAACAACCGCGATATATGAATGATTCCAAACATTAATCGGGTATGTTCCCAGGAGCTATTCTGTCCTGGGTGAAGTCATTATTATTTGGTTGCACTGCCTGCCCTGAAACAGGCAGACTTGGGGGAATCCTGCTGGGATAAATCCAGCTGGAAATCCTGGCCTATTAATCAAGAATCATTTGCATTCGGTTTGGTCGGGTGAGCACTGAGCCTTTTGCTGCCAGGGATGCTGGGAACAGGTTGATGGGAAAAAGTAAACGATTACCTGGGTGTCGAATTATGCCCCATTTGGCAGCTGTTTCAGAGAGTGTAATAAATCCACCAGTACTTGCTTGCGTTCCTTGAGCATAGATTTAAAGCAGTAGTTTTCGGCATGGACAATTTGAGAATGGATTTCCGAAATTGAACACTCCAGGATATCCACCAGTGCGTCTTGTTGCTCAAAGGATAGGTTCATTGTAAACATTTATGCAATCCTCGTTTTTTTTATTAGTGTAATATTTCACAAATTCCGACACCATATCATAGCATATAAATCCCACTTTAGCAAGTTGTGAAAATTAATATTTTCAATAATTTGTCAGACAATTGACATCCGATTGATAATTTGATAAACTAAAGATGTCTGACAATTAAAACAAGACGTTTCCCCTGGCTTGTGTGGCAGGAAACTTAAGTACGAACAAATAACCACATGGCAACAATCCTCTTTCGTAATGCTGCACTTCTGATCACGATGGACGACCACCGTCGAGAAATTTCTAACGGTGGTCTTTTTATTCGAGATGGATTCATCTCAGGTATTGGCCTAACCGATCAACTCCCACAGAGCGCTGACGAAATTTACGATCTGGACGGGTTTATCGTCCTGCCTGGATTGATTAATACCCATCATCATTTCTACCAGACCCTGACACGTGCTGTCCCGGCTGCCCAGGATGCCAATTTATTTAACTGGCTGAAAACGCTCTACCCAATCTGGGCTCGTTTGACTGTCGAAGATATCCGCATATCGACACAAATTGCCCTGGCCGAGCTGGCACTTTCCGGATGCACCACTGCCTCTGACCACCTGTATCTTTTCCCAAATGGCTCACGCCTTGACGATGAAATTCTTGCAGCCCAGGAAGTCGGCCTGCGCGTGCACGCTTCTCGGGGATCCATGAGCCTTGGAGAAAGCCAGGGAGGGCTGCCCCCTGACAGCCTGGTGGATACCGAAGAGGGAATCTTGCGCGATTCGCAGCGGCTGATCGAGTTGTATCACGATCCCAACCCGGGGTCGATGATCCAGGTAGTCCTCGCACCTTGCTCTCCGTTCAGCGTTACGGCGGATTTGATGCGCCAGAGTGCGGTCATGGCCCGTGAATACGGTGTGCAGCTGCACACCCATCTGGCAGAAACCCAGGACGAAGAATTATTCTGCCAGCAGAAATTCGGTTACTCCCCGGTTGCCTACATGGAAATCCTGAACTGGATCGGCCCAGATGTGTGGTTCGCACACTGCGTACATGTCAACCACCCCGAGATGAGGCTTTTTGGAGAATCCGGCGTCGGCGTCGCTCATTGCCCCAGCTCGAATATGCGGCTCGCTTCTGGCATTGCCCCCATTCTAGAAATGCTCAAATGGGGAGTAAAAGTAGGCATTGGCGTCGACGGATCGGCAAGCAATGACGGCTCCCATATGCTGGCAGAAGCCCGCCAGGCGATGCTTCTCTCGCGCGTCAATGCCGGTCTCAAAGGCGCTTCCCTGTCTAGGGAGGACTCGCCGGAAATCATGCCTGCCCGCACGGCCCTCGAGCTGGCGACACTTGGCAGCGCTTCCGTATTAGGCCGCCCAGACCTCGGTTCTCTAGAAATCGGGAAATGTGCGGATTTCATCGCATTTCGACTGGATAAGCTGGAATTCGCCGGCGCCTTGCACGACCCGCTTGCTGCCCTGTTGTTTTGTTCACCGTCAAAAGTTGATCACAATGTGGTGGGCGGGAAATTCGTTGTCAGGGACGGTCATCTCGAAACTCTCGACCTGCCCGTGCTGGTTGAAAAACATAACCTTGCTGCGAAGAGAATTTTATCCTGAGAATCTTGTTGAAATGGTGTGTTTCTTAGCTGGAACTTTACCGGGAACCTTTTTAGATGACAAATCCACCACCCTTTGATTCTCGTATTCTGGTCGATGTGGCAATGGGCAGAAAACCTGCCGACCTGGTAATTCTTAAAGGTTCCTGGGTCAGCGTACAGTCTGGTGAAATTATCCCTCAAACGGATATCGCTTTATCAGGCCAGAGAATCGCCTACGTCGGTCCAGACGCTGTGCACACAGTAGGTCCAGATACGCAGGTAGTTGAAGCGGATGGAAGATACCTGGTTCCTGGCCTCTTAGATGGTCATATGCACGTCGAATCCGGGATGCTCACCGTATCGGAATTCGTGCGAGCAGTCATTCCACACGGTACGACCGCGATGTTTATCGATCCCCATGAAATTGCCAATGTATTTGGGCTGAAAGGGGTTCGCCTGATGGTGGATGAAGCAGCGATCCAGCCCATACATGTGTGGGTGCAGGTTCCATCCTGTGTGCCTTCCGCTCCTGGATTTGAAACACCTGGCGCCACCCTCACACCCGAAGATGTTGCAGAGGCACTCTCGTGGGAGGGCATAATTGGGCTGGGAGAAGTGATGAATTTTCCCGGCGTGTTCTCGAGCGACGAGAAAATGCATGCCGAGATCACCGCCGCACGTCTGGCTGGCAAGGTAATCGGTGGACATTATCCCTCACTTGACCTGGGCAATCCATTTCATGGCTATGCTGCCGGCGGTCCTGAAGACGACCACGAAGGCACACGCATGGAAGATGCCGTGGCCAGGGTGCGTCAGGGGATGAAAGTGATGCTGCGCATGGGCTCAGCCTGGCACGATGTTGCGGAAGGCGTGCGGGCGATCTCCGAAGGGAAAATAGATTCGCGCCATTTAATTCTTTGTACGGATGATTCTCACTCTCAAACGCTGGTAGACGAAGGTCATGTCGATCGGGCCATAAAACAGGCGATTTCCCATGGGATTCCACCGATCACCGCCATCCAGATGGCAACTTTGAATACTGCCGAACATTTCGGATTGAGCCGTGACATCGGGATGATCGCGCCGGGTCGCTTTGCTGATATTCTTCTGGTGCGGGACCTGACGATTTTAGACCCCGATCTGGTGTTCGCCAGAGGTCATCTGGTGGCAGAAAAACGGCAGCTGAAGATCAATCGACTGGAATTTTCCTACCCCGAATGGGCGACACATTCCATTCACCTGCCACGAAAAATCGAGCCATCGGACTTCCAAGTTCAGGTACCTGGTAAGTCAAAAGTGACTGCAAACGTAATCGGGATCATCGAGAATCAGGCGCCTACCCGGTTCCTTAAACGCCAGATTCACACTGAAAATGGTCTGGTAAAAGCGGATCTTACTCAAGATATAGCCAGGCTAGCCCTGGTCGAACGTCACCACGGAAGCGGCCGATTCAGCCACGGCCTGGTGCATGGTTTTGGTTTCTCTGAACCCTGCGCCGTCGCCTCAACGGTTGCCCATGATAGCCACCATATGCTGGTGGTTGGAACAAGCGATGATGATATGGCGGCAGCTGCAAACCACCTTGCAAAGATCGGTGGTGGGCAGGTGGTTGTTCTTCGAGGGCAGATCGCCGGAGAAATCGCCTTACCAATTGCCGGGTTAATGTCGAATTCACGGGCTGAGCTGGTTGCCCAACAGGCTGGCAGCGTGTTGCAGGGTTTTCGCCTGTGCGGATGTCATCTAAATAATCCTAACATGCAATTGAGCCTGCTGGCTTTGGTGGTGATCCCTGAATTACGAATTTCGGATCTGGGATTGGTGGATGTCACACGATTTGAATTCATCTCGTTATTCGAAGAAAGTTAACCAGGAAAACATGGTACATATTTCAACTTCACAGAGATTGCACGAACAATTGATTAAGATCATCGCTGAAACGAAACCGGGTGAACGCCTGCTGACCGAACCGGCATTGGCAAAACAGTTGGGTGTGTCACGCGCAACTTTACGCGAAGCCATGCGAACCTTCGAAGTTCAGGGTTTGATCACACGCAAGCAAGGCTCTGGCACTTATGTCAGCCACCCTTCGAGCGTGATCGAGTCTGGATTAGAAGTGTTAGAAAGCATCGAGACACTGGCGAAGAAAATTGGCTTATCTGTTTCGATGGGGGCGCTTGAGGTAAAAACCAGGCTGGCAGCAACTGAAGAAGCGGCAATACTTCAGTTGTCTGAAAACGCTTTGATATTGCGGGTCGCAAGAGTGATCCTGGCAGAAAAGCGACCTGTTGCATACTTAATTGATATCCTCCCTATCGATATCCTGAATGCAGACGAGCTGGGGAAAGATTTTACTGGCTCTGTCCTCGACCTGCTCTTGCACCGCGGAGACCCGATCTTGCAGTCTTCCAAAACTAATATCTGTGCGGTTCTGGCCGAGAAAGACACTGCCCGGCGAATGGAAATTCAGCGTTCAGATGTGCTTTTATGTTTTGTGGCGGAGTTATATTCAACTTCGGGACGGGTGATTGACTATTCACACAGTTATTTTCTGCCTGGTTACTTTCGTTTTCATGTCAATCGAAAGGTAGGTTGAAAGAAGCACGGCAAATAAAGATGAGAATATTCACAATCCTGGGATCGAGTCCAAAGAACAGCTTGATCCATTTAAGTATGCATAAACAAATACCAATCTATGACTTTTTAGGAGGAACACAATGCGTAGTTTTTCAGGTCGAGATATCCTTTCGCTGAAGGATTTCGAAAGACAGGAGTTTTTTCACATTTTTGATGTAGCCAGGCAGCTGGAGCCAATCGCCAGGAATCGCAAGAACAGCACAATGCTGGCAGAGAAGACGATGGTAACTGCCTTCTACCAGCCCAGCACCCGCACCCGCCTGGCACACGAGGCCGCCATGCACCGCCTAGGTGGTCATGTGACCGGATTTTCCGATGCGAAAATGACCCGCGCCGGAGATTTCTACCAGGAATCGATCAAAGACACCGTAAAAATGCTGGAGTTTTACGGTGACATCATCGTAATGCGCCATTTCCAGCAGGGCGCGCCGCACGAAGCGGCAAAATGGGCCAGTGTTCCGGTCATAAACGGCGGAGACGGCTGGGGTGAGCATCCCACGCAGATCCTGACAGACTTATACACAGTCCTTAAAGAAAAAGGGCGCATCGATGGCTTGAACTGGCTGGCTGTAGGGGACATGCGCATGCGCACCATGCACTCCCTGGGATACGCATTGACTCAATTCGATTGCCCCATTACATTCGTCGCCCCACCTGAGATGTCGCTCCTGCCTGAATTCAAGGCAGAATTAGACCAGTACAGCCTGAATTATTCCGAAGCAGAACATGTCGAGCAGGTGATCAAGAAAGCAGATGTGATTCTGGTAGAGCCCGTCGTCCAGCCTGACTATACGAAATCCCGTGACGAGCGCTCAGGCGATATCGGCATGACACCTTCAAATTATAAAATCACGCGCGAGCTGCTTTCCAAGAAAGCCAAGCCAGACGCAATCCTGTTGCACTCCCTGCCCCGTATGGATGAAATCCCGAACGACGTGGATATCACTCACTGGTCACGCTACTGGCAGGAAGCCTTTTATGGCGTGGTTATGCGCATGGCGCTCATCGCTTCCGTTTTGGGCGCGATGGAATAGAATGGGAAAGCAGGAGGATTCGACATGCAGACAGATTTACGCAATCGTGATTTAATTGGCGACCTTGACTTCACTAGAGAAGAAGTCGAGACGGTCCTGGATGTGGCTTTTGACCTCAAGCGAAAACGAGCGTTGGGAGAATCGCACGCGGTTTTGCGCGATAAAGTGCTTGCCATGCTGTTCTTCTTCTCTTCAACCCGCACGCGCGGTTCTTTCGAGGCTGGCATGGCTCAATTAGGCGGGCATGCGGCTTTCATAGAGAGCAAGACTACTCAAATCTCCCACGGTGATACCCCGAAAGAAATTGGCGAGATATTTGGGCGCTATTTCGACGGCATCGCCATCCGCCACGTGGACTGGGGTATAGGGAACGGCTACCTGAATGAGGTAGCTAAAGCCTCCCGGGTACCGATTTTGAACATGCAGTGCGACATCTACCATCCTTTCCAGTGCCTGGCGGATTTAATGACGATCATCGAAAAGAAAGGCCGCGACCTGCGCCGGAAGAAAATGGTGGTCTCTTGGGCTTACGCCGCTTCTTATCAAAAACCGATGTCGGTTCCCCAGTCGCTGATCCTTCAAATGCCACGCTTCGGCCTGGATGTGGTCCTGGCTCACCCACCTGAATTCAAATTGATGCCGGAAATCATGGACCAGGCTCGCCAGCAGGCGCAGAAATTCCAAGTCGGTTTTGAAGTAATGGACGACATGGAAGCAGCCTTTAGGGATGCCGACATCGTCTACGCCAAATCCTGGGGAGCGATGGTCCACACGCCGGATGCCGAGGAAGGCGCCCGCATCATTAAGAAATATGCCCACTGGATCACCGATGAGAGAAAGATGGCCCTGGCAAAACCAGACGCGATCTATATGCACCCTCTGCCTGCCGACCGCAACATCGAAGTCACCGATGGGGTCATGGATGGGTCGAATTCAGTAGTTTACGATGAAGCTGAAAACCGCATGCACGCCCAGAAAGCCGTAATGGCATTAACATTGCGCTAGGAGACTCCGATGAGTGGAACAGACCGCAAAGTGGCAGTCGTCGCAATCGGCGGCAATTCATTAATCAAAGACAGCAAACACCAATCTGTAGAAGACCAGTACCAGGCAGCTAAAGAAACCACTTTCCATATTGCTGACATGATCGAAACCGGCTGGAATGTAGCCATCGGCCACGGAAATGGTCCCCAGGTCGGTTTCATCCTGCGCCGTTCAGAGATCGCCAACCGGGTGGAAGGCATGCACGAAGTACCGCTGGATGTTTGCGGTGCAGACAGCCAGGGCGCCATCGGCTATTCCTTGCAGCAGACATTGCAAAACGAGCTCTTCAGGCGTGGTATCAAGAAGAATGTCGCCACCGTGATCACCCAGGTGCTCGTCGGACACGACGATCCGGCCTTTTCTAATCCAACCAAGCCGATCGGTGGATTCATGGACGAGGCTGAAGCCAGCCGCCGCCAGAAGGAAATGGACTGGAATGTGGTTGAAGATGCCGGGCGCGGCTGGAGAAGAGTGGTCGCTTCACCGCTGCCGAAAGAAGTGGTTGAGCTGGAGACGGTTCAAACCCTGATTGATGCCGGGGTGGTCGTCATCACGGTGGGCGGCGGGGGCATCCCTGTCATCGAATCTGCCAACGGTGAATATAAGGGAGTTGCCGCAGTCATCGATAAAGACTTCGCCAGCAGCCTGCTTGCGCAGAAGATAAAAGCAGATCTATTCCTCATCTCCACCGCAGTAGAAAAAGTGGTACTGAACTTCGGCAAACCCGACCAAAAATCCCTCGACCAGATGACCCTGGCTGAGGCTAAGAAATATCTTTCCGAAGGCACTCATTTCGCCAAAGGCTCGATGGCGCCGAAGATCCAGGCGATCATCTGGTTCCTGGAAGCAGGCGGTAAACAGGCTCTCATCACCAACCCGCAGAATATCGGGCGTGCCATGCGCGGCGAGACTGGTACGTTGATCGAGTCCTGATAGATCCTAGACCAATACAGCTCTGGCGAAACTCGCGAGGCAGCCACCGACGCGTCGATCAGCGAGGATGCCAGAAATCGAGAAATTCATCGTGCAATAGTGTACAATTGGCTGACAAATAACAGACACCATGCGCATCGAACTCCGCCAAATACGCAAGTCTTTCGGCCCAGTTAAAGCTAACGATGGCATCGACTTAATCTTCGAAGGGGGAAAAATCTACGGCCTGCTGGGCGAAAATGGTGCAGGTAAAAGTACATTAATGAAAATTCTCTCCGGCTACCAGCCCCCTGACAGCGGAGAAATCTTACTGGATTCTCATTCGAAATCCTTCAAATCTCCTGCCGATGCTCTGAAAAACGGTATCGGCATGGTTTATCAAGATCCGCACGATTTCCCTCCCTTCACAATCCTGGATAATTACCTGCTTGGAAAAGACACTGGTTTAGTCCTCGATTTCAAAGACGCCAGGAAGGAGTTGACAGAATTAGCCTCCCGATATGGATTTGAAGTGGATTTAGGCGCCATCATTGATAATCTCTCTCTCGGTGAGCGCCAGCAGCTGGAGCTGATTCGCCTGCTGGCTGGTGGTGCGCAGCTGCTGATATTAGACGAGCCGACTACCGGAATCAGCGCCGAGCAGAAAGTCCTTCTGTTTGAATCAATTCACAGGCTGGCAAAGGAAGAAGGGAAAACCCTGATCTTGGTATCACACAAGCTCGATGAAGTGCAGGAGCTTTGTGATTACGTGTTTATCCTCAGGCGGGGACAGCTGGTGGGTGAATCCGAAATCCCTTGTCAAACCAGCAGCCTGGTTGAAATGATGTTTGGACAGGTGCCTTCTCGCAGTGAAAGGTCCAGTTTTATCCTGGGTGAACCAGCGGTTCAATTAAAAAACCTGAAGATCTCCACCTACCGCCTGACAATCGAAGATATCAATTTGACGATCCAAAGCGGCGAGGTGTTTGGATTCGCCGGTCTGGAAGGCAGCGGCCAGAAGCTGGTTTTGCAAGCCTGCGCCGGTATCCTGCACCCGGAAGCCGGGCAAATGTTAATAAACGGTACCGATACAACCGTTTGGTCTTTTCATAAACTGCAGAAATTTGGTGTGGCGTATGTTTCAGCAGGCCGGATAGAAGAGGGCCTGGTGGGTGATTTATCCCTCACAGAACATGTCATCCTGTCTCTCCCTGAACATAAATTCCTGGTCGACTGGAAAGGCAGCCGTACGGAAACCCAAATAAGGATCGAAAAATACCAGATTGTTGGCAGGCCGGATACTATGGCGGCAGAGCTTTCCGGTGGTAACCAGCAGCGTTTGCTGTTCGCACTGTTGAACACGCCGCTTCGATTGCTGCTGCTGGAACATCCTACGCGCGGGCTGGATGTCCGTTCAGCGGATTGGATCTGGCAGTTACTTTACCAGCGCCGTGAAGAAGGTACGGCGATAATTTTCATGTCCGCTGACCTGGATGAGATCATCGAACGCAGCGATCGCATCGCCGTTTTCTCGGGTGGAAAGATGTCCCATGTCGTTGAAGCGCACAAAACCAGTGTGGATGAATGTGGTCACTTGATCGGAGGCCAGCTATGAATTTCAGCAAATGGCTGCGGGTAAGCTGGCCTGTCGTTCCAATCCTCGCCTCTTTGATTTTTACAACTGTATTACTGCTGGGTTTTGGCGCCAATCCAATAGAGTCATTCCAGGCGATGATCGAGGGATCATTCGGTGATCGCTCGAAGACTTTGAGTGTGCTCGCCTTCTGGATACCGATGTTGCTGGCTTCCACCGGGTTGTTGGTGACTTTCACGGCAGGCCTCTGGAATATCGGAGTTGAAGGTCAGATCATCATGGGCGCCGTTGCCGCCAGCTGGGTTGCACTTAAGGTCACTGCTCCGTCACCGCTGTTAATTGGGATGGAGATACTGGCAGCCATGGCAGGCGGTGGACTGTGGGCTGCCATAGTCGGAGTCTTGAAAACCCGCGGCAGAGTGCACGAGATATTCGGCGGACTGGCTTTAAATAATTTGGCAATTATCCTTACTAACTACCTGATCTCCGGTCCCTGGCAGCCGCCCGAAGGTGGGACGTTTCGAGGCACCCAGCCTTTCCAGGAAGCTGCCCTGCTCCCGCGCTTTGCTGAATCGCGCTTTAGCCCGATTTCGCTTGTTTTTGTAATCATTGCCTTTGGTTTGGTTCTGCTTTCCTTGAGTGGGACGTATTGGGGGCTCAAGCTTAAAGCACTGGGCAAGAATCCACGCTCAGCCTTTTTCCTGGGCGTTTCCAGCGAACGCGAGACAATCCTGGCCATGTTGTTCTGCGGCGCCCTGGCTGGTATCGCCGGTGCTGTGCGGGTGCTGAGCTGGTTCGACAGCCTGCGCCAGAGCATTTCGGGTGGCATCGGATACCTGGCCTTGTTAGTTGTCATGCTGGCCATGTTTCGCATCTTCTGGGTGCCTATCATCGCCTTTTTCTTTTCGGCCGTGTTGAATGGCAGCATCACGCTGCAGCTTCGCACACAGCTGCACTCCTCACTCGGCGGAATTCTGACCGGAGTTATGGTTTTGTTCGTGTTGTTATTCGGAAATCTCAATGCCCTTCGTCGCAAACGGACAGAAGAAAACGTGGAGATAGTGGATGAACAACGCTGAGCTGATCATCATATTTTCTTCCATAATCCTGCAAGCATCCCCTCTGATAATTGCGGTCTGCGGTGAGACAATTACCGAGCGCTCGGGAGTGATAAACCTGTCCCTGGATGGAACAATGCTTATGGCTGCCATGACCGGGTTCGTGGTGGCTTTGAAAAGCAATAACGTGTGGGTGGGATTCCTTTCAGCAGCCGTTGTGGGAATGGTATTTGCGCTGATAATCGCCTTTGGAAGCATCCGGCTGAAGCAGAACCAGGTCGCCATCGGATTTGTCCTGACTCTCCTCGGCGATGACTTGAGTTCTTTCCTGGGTCAAAATTTCACACGCATACCTGGTCCATTCATCAAAAAACTGGCGATTCCGGTATTAAAAGATATCCCAATCCTGGGACCACTGTTCTTCGACCAGAACCTGGTAGTCTATTTCGCCTTGATCCTGGTCGTATTTACCTGGTGGTTCATGTTTCGGACCAGGCCTGGCTTGCAGCTGCGAGCAGCTGGTGAGCGTCCGGCGGCAGCCTTCTCCCGTGGTGTTGGTGTAAACCGGGTCAGGTATCTTTATACAATTTTGGGCGGTGCATTGGTTGGAATTGCCGGCGCCTCCTATTCACTGAACATCAAATTGGGATGGTCAGATGGACACACGCGCGGCCTGGGATGGATCGCCCTCGCTATCGTTATCTTCGGCGGCTGGTCGCCTATTCGCGGCGCCTTCGGCGCCATCCTGTTCGGAGCGACAAAAAGCCTGGCAACGGTTCTCCAGCGCCGTTATCCAGAAGTCTCCGTGGTTGCTTTCAACAGCATTCCCTGGATCATGATGATTGCGGTATTGCTGCTGGTCAGCAGCCAATTCACCGATTGGCTTATTTCGGTAATGCCTCGCAGGCTTCAACGACCCCTGCACCAGTTATTAAAAGTCTCACCGCCGATGGCTCTAGGAACGATTTTCGAAGAAGACTGAGATTCACTGATGAAAGCACCCACCCGTCAATTATCACCGCTCCTGAGAATCGTCGAAATTTTGCTTCCTTTTTTAGCCACCCTGGCAGCATTATTGGTCGGCGCTGTGATGTTGGTCTTTTTGGGAGCCAATCCTTTCGAAGCATATCGGTCTTTACTTGAAGGAGCTTTCGGAAGCCCGAATGCTGTCGCCGATACCATCGTGAAAGCTACTCCTTTGCTTTTGGTCGCATTAGGCATCTGCATTGCCTTCCGCGGCGGAGTAATTAATATCGGCGGCGAGGGCCAGCTGGTAGTCGGTGCAGTGATGGCAACCCTGGTTGGCTTATCCTTCCCCGATTCGCCAGGTTGGTTGATCATTCCCCTTTCCGCAGTGGTTGGTTTCGCTGGTGGCGCGTTTTGGGGAGGCATAGCTGGATTTCTTAAAGCACAATTCAATGTAAATGAGATCTTAAGTACGATCATGCTGAACCAGATCGCGGTCCAGGGTATGAATTACCTGCTCAGAGGGCCGATGATCGATCCAGTACAGCTGCAGGCGT
>Ga0154795_1032_pt1 | contig 18309 bp, 18 predicted proteins | sample Rifle2008BG16ft_FD_105803 | JGI IMG/M metagenome (GOLD analysis project Ga0154795, IMG submission 105803) | Chloroflexi bacterium RBG_16_54_18 | reverse complement strand
TCTCAACCAATGGCTTAAAAGGCCACTGCTCTACCATTGAGCTACGCGCCCGGGTGCGACCTGCATTCTATCACGCCCATTTCTCACCGTCAACGGCCTTTCACATCCCACATCGCACCAGCCGGGAAAATGGAAAAGCCTTTCTACTTGACTTTTCCATTCCTGCTTGTTACTATGGAGTCAGACCATAAAACCCGGGAGCGTATCATGGCGGACATTTTAAAATTGAATGAGGGGGATTTTCAAGTCGAAGTCCTCGAAGCCAGCCTGCCTGTGCTGGTGGATTTCACCGCTGCCTGGTGCGCTCCGTGCAAGATGCTCGAACCGGTCGTACAGCAGCTGGCAGCCGAATGGCAGGATAAAGTAAAAGTCGTCAGGCTGGATGTGGATGACCACCCGCTGCTGGCCATGGATTACCAGGTGATGGGTGTGCCTACGTTAATGTTGTTTAAAAACGGAAAACCCGTCGAACGCCTCACCGGCTTCCAGCCCAAAGACCGGCTGGTGAAGAAGTTTTTTCCCTATTTGAATTGACACTTTGAAATCACCATTATCCAGTGTTCCAAACCTAGTGATTCATGTTACCATCTGCTATTGCAATAAGTTGCAATAACGGATATTTTATGCAAGCGTCGATCCAAACCAAACTGCGTTCTCTCGGCTTCCGCATGACTCCGCAGCGCCTGGCGATCTACAATATCCTCCAGGAGTCCGGGGACCACCTGACTGCTCTCGAAATTTGCGACCGGGCTCAAGAACGCATCCCTGCGATCGACCAGGCCACCATCTACCGCACGCTGAGCTTTTTGTCGCAGCAAGGGATCATCCTGGCAGCTCACGTCGGCGGGGGGCAGCTGGTCTACGAGATTGCCGGTCACAAGCACCACCACCTGATCTGCAGGAAATGCGGCTCGACTCACGAGGTCGACCACCAGTGGTTGACACAGCTCTACCACGAGTTCCAAAATAAAACCGGCTACTGCATCGACAGCATGCATGTAACCTTTTTTGGCTTATGCCCCGTGTGCCAGCTCGAGCAAGAAACCGTACGATTTTCCATTTCACCTGAGGCATAAATGCACTACGCGCCTCTCCCCATGCACATCCCCGATGGTTTCCTCTCCGTTCCGGTGTCGCTCATTATGTGGATCGTAAGCCTGGTGGCGATCGCCGTTGCCATTCGGCACGCAGGACGGGAGCTCGGTGAGCGCCAGGTGCCGCTGATGGGCGTGCTGGCTGCAGCCATCTTCGCCGGTCAGATGCTGAATTTCAGCGTGGCGGGCGGCACATCGGGGCACTTGATGGGCGCCGCCATCGCTACCATCCTGATCGGTCCCTGGGCGGCGGTGCTGGTGCTCACCACGGTCGTTGGAGTCCAGGCCTTGATCTTCCAGGACGGCGGTCTGCTGGCAATGGGCTCCAACATTTTTAACATGGGTGTCATCGGCGTTGCAGTTTCTTATTTCGTTTACCAGAGCGTGCGGAAAATTGCGGGTGGGCGATCCTGGGGTATCTTTGCCGGTGGGTTCCTGGCTGCCTGGTTTTCGATTGTGATCGCCTCTCTGGCTGTGGCATTGCAGCTGGCCGTGTCCGGCACATCGCCAGCCAATATCGCCGTCCCGACCATGGCAGGAATCCACGCCCTGATCGGAATCGGGGAAGGATTGATTACATTGGGAGCAATGAGCTTCATCTACGCCTCACGCCGCGATCTCCTGGTCTCCGGGCAGACCCATACTGGCAGCAATCTCTCGGTATGGGTCGTCGGGCTGCTGGCAGCCATTGCCCTGGCAGTCTTTGCACCGCTGGCGTCCATCCATCCTGACGGTCTGGAATGGGTCGCCGAGCAGAAAGGATTCCTGGATCTTGCCAAGAATCCGGTCTATAAGGTTATTCCGGATTACCTCTTTCCTGGCATTTCCAACGAAGCCCTGGCCACCATAATAGCCGGCGTCATCGGCGCCTTGCTCGTCTTTGGCGTGGTGATCGGTATTGCTTTCGCACGGCGCCGGTCCTGACATGCATATCCATTTCCTGGATCCCTTCCGTGAAAGTGACAGCCCTGTCCACCGCCTGGATCCCAGGGTGAAATTCATCCTGGCGGTGGCGTTCATCTTCACAGCCGCACTGACCCCCGCTGGTGCCTGGCCGGTTTACCTGCTCCTGCTCTCCCTGGTGCTGTCCGTCGAACTCTTATGCGGGTTGGGGATCGGGTATGTGCTCAAGCGCTCGATGCTGGCGCTGCCTTTCGTCCTGGCAGCCATCCCGCTGGTCTTTACCCTCCCGGGTGAACCGCTGTTTTCATTTTCTACTGGATCGCTGTCGCTGACTATCAGCCAGCCAGGTGTGGAACGCTTCCTGAGCATCGCCCTCAAATCCTGGATCTCGGTGCAGGCGGCTATCGTTTTGGCCTCCACCACCAGTTTCCCGGACCTGCTGGCAGCCATGCGCTCGGTGAAGATTCCTTCTTTGTTGGTTTCGATTTTCGGGTTGATGTGGCGCTACCTGTTTGTCCTGGCCGACGAAGCTCTGCGGCTGCTGCGCGCCCGCCAGGCTCGCAGCGGTCAGACCGATCGTCCTGGTCTGAAACCCGGAGGCAGTATTACCTGGCGCGGGCGTGTAGCCGGCGGGATGGCTGGAAGCCTGTTCCTGCGCGCCTTCGAGCGCAGCGACCGCATCTACATGGCGATGCTGGCGCGCGGCTATGACGGGGAATTGCGCACTTCCCCACTGCCCCCGATCCAGTCTGGCAGCAGGCTGCTCCTGTACGCCAGCCTGGTATTATTTATTCTCCTGCTGGCAGCCGCTGTTCTCTTCTGGTCATAATCAAAAATGCACCATTCGATCGAAGTATTCAACCTCAGCTATACATACCCGGACGGCCACCAGGCTTTGAACGATGTCTCTCTCAAGATCGAGCCTTGCGAAAAAGTAGCGCTGGTAGGCCCGAACGGCGCCGGAAAATCCACCCTCATCCTGCACCTGATCGGCATCCTGACTGGTCAAGGGGAAGTGCATGCCGGTGGGCTGCTGGTGGTCAAAGAGAACCTGAGCCAGGTGCGGGCGCGGGTTGGGCTGGTGTTCCAGTCTCCCGACGACCAGCTGTTCTCGCCTACGGTCTACGACGACGTGGCCTTCGGGCCGCTGTACCAGGGATTGCCTCCAGAGGAAGTGCGCCAGCGTGTGGAGGAGGCCCTGGCTACCGTGGGGATGGGCGGATACGGAAAGCGCGTCTCGCATCATCTGAGCGTGGGGGAGAAGAAGCGCATCGCCATCGCCACCGTGCTTTCCATGCAGCCGGAAGTGCTGGTGCTGGACGAGCCCACCTCCGGCCTGGACCCGCGCGCCCGCCGCTCGTTGATCAACCTGCTACGCGACCTGCCGCTCACCATGCTGGTCTCCACCCACGACATGCACCTGGTGCGCGAGCTGCTGCCGCGCATGGTGATCATGGACCAGGGGCGGATCGTGGCCGATGGATCGACTGAGGAGCTGATGGAAGATGAAGCCCTGCTGAATAATCACGGCCTGGAAAAACCCTGAGAGCAGCTGAAAAACCAACCAGGTTCCGAGTTCAAACGAGAAATTGGTGAAAAAAAAGTGCGGCGCTGGTGGCCGCACTTTTCCAAATTTTTAATCCGCGGGAACTGCCTCACTCAGCTGCAGCCCGGCTGCCTGCCGCAGCATCTCGGCCCTTCCCGTCCCTTCCCAGGGTAAATCAAGGTCGTCGCGACCGAAATGGCCGTAGGCCGCCACCTGGCGGAAGATCGGGCGCCTGAGGTCCAGGTCGCGGATAATGGCTCCCGGCCGCAGGTCAAAATGCTCGCTGATCAGGCTGGCGATAGCCCCCTCCGGGATGTGCCCTGTGCCGAAGGTCTCCACGTTCACGCTCAGCGGGCGCGCCACGCCGATGGCATAGGCCACCTGGATCTCGCAGCGCTGCGCCAACCCGGCCGCTACCACGTTCTTCGCCACCCAGCGCGCGGCGTAGGCTGCCGAGCGGTCTACCTTGGTTGGGTCCTTGCCGCTGAAGCATCCGCCTCCGTGCCGCCCCATCCCGCCGTAGCTGTCGACGATGATCTTACGTCCCGTCAGGCCTGCGTCGCCTTGCGGCCCGCCGATTACGAAGCGCCCGGTCGGGTTGACGTAAATCTTCATCTTAGCATCCATCATCCCGACCGGCAGCACCGGGTTGATCACGTGTTCGATCACCGCCCGGCGGATTTCTTCTTGCGAGATATCCGGTGCATGCTGCGTGCTGACCAGCACGGTGTCCACCCGCTTCGGCCGACCAAAAGCGTATTCCACTGTCACCTGGGTTTTGCCGTCCGGCCGCAGCCAGGGCAGCTTATTACCCTTGCGTACCTCTGACAGCCGGCGCGCCAGCTTGTGCGCCAGGTAGATCGGCATGGGCATCAGGACCGGGGTCTCGTCGCAGGCATAGCCAAACATCATCCCCTGGTCTCCGGCTCCGATCGCTTCTACCTCGTCCTCGGTCATCTCGCCGCTCTTAGCTTCCAGGGCCTTGTTGACACCCATGGCGATATCGCCAGACTGCTTGGCCAGGGCTAAGAGCACCGCGCAGGTCGCAGCGTCTAAACCTTTGTCGCTGTCGTCGTAACCGATCTCTTGGATCACCCTGCGCACCAGCTCGTCGAAGTTGACCTGGGCGCGGGTTGTGATTTCTCCCAACAGCAGGATCAGCCCGGTCTTGGTTGCCGTCTCACAGGCCACGCGCGAGAGCGGATCCTGCGCGAGGCAGGCGTCCAGCACGGCGTCGCTGATCTGGTCGCAGATCTTATCGGGGTGACCTTCGGTTACCGACTCTGAAGTGAACATCAGCGACGGAGAGCTCATGAAAGTCGCATTCATAAAAATACCTCCAAATAAAAATTGCCCTTCCGGTCGTTATGAAAGGGCAATTTGCGGGCCTGGCAAGGCCGCCCTCTCATCTTCCAGAACATCCTTCTGCCGGAATTGGCACCTTCCACCGGGATAAATCCCGCATGGGGGTTGCCGAGGTTTCTCAGGGCCGGTCCCTCCACCTCTCTGGATAAGAGCGCCATTAAAGGGCTGTTGTTTTGTGGCAGGATGATACCACGAGTATTTCGAGATGTCAATTTGTAAAGTGGAGAGTTATGGTCGCATTACCAGATTAAAGACCAGACCCTGAGGGACTTATAGGAACAGCCAGACCACCAGGTAATACCCGATCACCCCACCCCACAGCCAGGAGTCGATGCGGTCGAAAACGCCGCCGTGCCCGGGCAGCAGGTTTCCCGAATCTTTCACCCCGACCTGGCGCTTGATCATGCTCTCCCCCAGGTCGCCCAGGGTGGTCAGGACGCCCATCACCAGTCCCACCAGCGCACCCCGCAGCGGTGTGATGGCTGAACCAGGACCGGTCCAGGTCTGAAACAGGCCTGCCAGCAGCGCCGTGCCAATAATGGCAGCAGGGATGCCCGCCAGGTAGCCCTCCCAGGTCTTCTTCGGGCTCAGCCGGGGACTCAGCTTATGTTTTCCAAAACGAGAGCCCGCGAAATACGCGCCCATATCCGCCAGCCATACCGCCGGCAGGATCACCAGAAGCCACCATTCCCCTCCTGGCAGCTGGCGCAGCGAGATCAGGTAGGCGCCGATCCAGCCCAGGTACAGGATTCCCGACAGGCTGATGGCAAAGTCGCTGCCGGCCTGGTCGCGGCCGCGTTCGTAAGCCAGCAGGTGATACGCCATTGTCGCCAGGATCAGGGCGCTCAAAAGCCAGGAGGCGCTCTCAAAACCATTCCAGGCCCGACCGGCTGCCAGCAGTACAGCACCGCCCACCACCAGCAACATGCCCGGCTGGAAGCCACCCTGCTTATACAACCTGGTGTACTCCCAGGCCGCCAGCCCCGCAATCAGGGCAATCACCGCCGCGAATACCCAGCCTCCGAGGAAGATCGCTGCCAGTCCGATTGGCAGGGCTACCAGCGCGACGACCGTCCGCTTAACCAACATGTTGGGCTAAATCTTCTGTCTCTTGAGCAAGTCCCCCGTATCGCCGCTCGCGGTGGCTGTATTCCTCCAGGGCCAGGCGCAGTTGGTATTTATCAAAATCCGGCCAGAAAACCGGTGAAAAGATCCATTCGGAATAGGCCCCCTGCCAGATCAAGAAGTTGCTGCCGCGCAGCTCACCCGAGGTGCGGATGATCAGGTCGGGATCCGGCACGCCCGCAGTGAACAGGTAGCGGTTGACCAGCTCTACGCAAACGTTCTCGGAAGCGACGCCATCCTGGATCATGTGCTGGATGGCATTGATGATCTCATCGCGACCGCCATAGTTAAAGGCCACGTTTAAAACCAGGCGCTGATTCAGCCGGGTGTACTCCAGGGCATGCACCACTTTCTCGCGAAAGACCGGATCCAGCCTGTCCAGGCGCCCGATGTGCCGCAGCTGGACACCCTGGTCGTGCAGCTCCTGCAGCTCGCGGTCGATCACGTCTTCGAAAATCTTCATCAAACCTTCTACCTCTTCCTTTGGACGACCCCAGTTCTCGGTCGAAAAAGCGTAGATCGTCAGGTAGCGGATGCCGAATTCGATGAAGGCTTCGATAATCCGGCGCAGGTTTTCGGTGCCTGCCCGGTGCCCCGCCAGGCGCGGCAGACCGCGCGACAGCGCCCAGCGCCCATTGCCATCCATAATGATGGCCACGTGGGTGGGAATTATTATGTTCTGGTCAGAATTCGATTTCGATTCCATCATCCGTGCTGCAAATCAGAATTCCAGGATTTCATTCTCTTTGTGCTCACCGATTGCATTCAATTCGCTGATATATTTTTCGGTCAGCTTCTGCAGCTCATCCTCACCGCGTTCCAGGTCATCCTCGGAGATCAGTTTCTCCTGCTCGAAATCGCGCATATCCTTCATGGCATCCCGGCGCACGTTACGCACCGCCACACGCCCCTCTTCCACGCGGGTGTGCACCATCTTCACCAGGTCTCGCCGGCGTTCTTCGGTGAGTGGAGGCAGGTTCAGGCGGATGGATTTCCCGTCGTTATTGGGGGTCAGGCCGAGGTCGGAGGCCTGGATGCTGCGCTCGATCGCCTTGAGGGTGGAAATATCGAATGGGCGGATCAGCAAGGCGCGTGCTTCCGGCACACTGATGGACGCCAGCTGGATGAGCGGCGTGGGGAGGCCGTAATATTCAACCGGCAGCTTCTCGATCAGTGCCGGGTGAGCGCGCCCGGTTCGTATGCCTGAAAGGTCTTCTTCCAGCGCCTGCCGCGCACCTTTCATGCGCGTGGCTGCATCTTGTTTGATTTCACTCAGCATCGCTGCCTCCAAATGCGATATTCTCCTGCTATAGGATACCCGAAAACAGCAGAGGCGGGAAGGGTGGATTCAGGCGGTAACCAGCGTCCCTACTTCGGCGCCGAACAGCGCCAGCCGCAGGTCGTCGGGCTTCCACAGGTTCAAGACCAGGATCGGCATGTTGTTCTCCATGCACAGCGAAAGAGCCGTACTGTCCATCACCTGCAGCCGCCGGTTGAGAGCTTCCATGTAAGTCAGGCGGGTGAAGCGCACCGCCTGGGGATTCTTCATCGGATCGGAGTCGAACACCCCATCCACCTTGGTGGCCTTGATCAGCACATCGGCGTCGATCTCCATGGCGCGCAGAGCGGCAGCCGTATCGGTGGAGAAATACGGGTTGCCGGTCCCCCCGCCCAGGATGACCACGCGGTCCTTCTCCAGGTGTCGAATGGCCCGGCGGCGGATGTAGGGTTCGGCCACCGCCTGCATCTCCAGTGCCGATTGCACCCGGGTGATCAGCCCCAGGCGCTCCATGGCATCCATCAGCGCCATGGCGTTGATGACGGTCGCCAGCATACCCATGTAATCAGCGGTGGCGCGGTCCATGCCGCGATCCAGCCCGCTCTTGCCGCGCCACAGGTTGCCGGCTCCGATCACTATCGCCACATCAACGCCCAGCTCATGCACTTCTTTCACCCGGTTGGCGATGTTCTCAGCGCGTATAGGGTCGATCCCGAAGCCGTCCGGACCGGCCAGCGCTTCGCCGCTCAATTTAAGCAAAATCCGCCGGTATTTGAGTTCTTCTGCCATAATCACTCCATGTCCATTCTGCTTAGAAAAAAGAGCCAACTTTTGGTTGGCTCTTCCTATCTGCTACCCTGCGATGCTTTCACCCAGCTCCCAGCGTGCAAAGCGTCGGATGACAATGTTTTCGCCGATGGCGGCAATGTTCTGCAGCAGCAGTTTTTCCACCGTGATGGTCTCGTCGCGGATATAAGGCTGGCGCAGAAGGCACGCCTCTTCCTGGTATTTTTCCAGCCGGCTTTCGACGACCTTCTCAGCCTCTTCACCGGACTTACCCTCCGCCCGGGCGCGCGTCATCTCCAGGCTGCGCTGCTCATCCAATACCTGCGCTGGGATATCCTCGGCTTTCATGTAGCGCGGAGAAGAAGCGGCGATCTGCAGGGCGACCTCGTGGGCTAAGGTGCGGAAAGCCTGCGAGCGGGATACAAAATCGGTCTCGCAGTTCACCTCCACCATCACCCCTACACGCCCGTTGCCGTGCGAATACAGCTCCACGGTGCCTTCCAGGGTCTCGCGATCGCTGCGCTTGGCAGCTGTCGCCAGCCCTTTCTCGCGCAGGAATTCCAGCGCCTTATCGAAATCTCCATCCGACTGCTCGAGGGCTTTGCGGCAGTCCAGGATGCCCGCACCGGTTTCCTCGCGTAATTTCTTGATTTGTTCCGTGGTGATCGCCATGCTTATTCCTCGCCCTCGCCGTCCTCAACATTTAAAGAACCATTGCCGTTGTCGGAAAACCCGGGCTCTTCATCCGCGATCTCTTCTTCCACGGTCTCTTCTTCCACAATCTCTTCTTCCACAGTCTCTTCTTCCACGGTCTCTTCTTCCACGGACTCTTCTTCTTCGTCTTCCCACGCGCCCTCTGACACATCAAGTGAGTCTTCGACAGCAGCCTCTACAGCGCCTTCTTCAGCCAGGAATTCTTCTTCACCCACCACCGGGCGTCTCTGGGAGGAAATCTTCGCCAGTGTCGCAGCACCCAACAGCTCCTCGTCGGTCAGCTCGACCTCTTCGGCGCCTTCGATGGCCACCTCTGCCGGCATTACGGTCTCTTCCTCCATGTCCTTGCGCATGGCCTTGCCTTCCAGAACCGCATCGGCCATCTTGGCTACCAGCAGCTTGATGGCGCGGATGGCGTCGTCATTGGAGGGGATGACGTAGTCGATATCGCGCGGGTCGCAGTTGGTGTCCACCAGGGCCACCACCGGTATCTTCAGCAAATTCGCCTCGTGGATGGCGGTGACTTCACGGCGCACGTCGACCACGAACAGCAGGTTGGGCAGGCGCGCCAGCTGGCGGATGCCGCCCAGAAGTATGTCCAGGCGCTCGATCTCGCGCGTCATGATCAGGGCTTCCTTCTTAGTGATGCGCTCGAAATCGCCCTTGTCGCGCATGCGCTCCATCTTTTCCAGCTCGTTGACGCGCCCGCGGATGGTGCGCCAGTTGGTGAGCATGCCGCCCAGCCAGCGCTGGGTGACATAGGGCATGCTGCAGCGCTCTGCTTCCGTCTGGATGGTCTCCTGGGCCTGGCGTTTGGTGCCAACGAACAGCACCGTGCCGTTCTCGGCGACTGTGTCTCGGACTAAATTGTAGGCTTCTTCCAGGGCTTTGACCGTCTTCTGCAGGTCGATGATGTGGATACCATTGCGCTCGGTGAAGATATACGGCTTCATGGCGGGATCCCACTTGTGCGTGCGGTGGCCGAAATGCACGCCGCTCTCCAGCAGCGATTTCATCGGGATAACACTCATATTCAGTTGTCTCCTTGCGTTTTTCCTCCGCTCCTTTCATCCCGGGGCGGTACCGCGTGAGCGGCACGCCCGCTCCGGTCGGGGAGCGTGTGAGATATGTACTCCCAATCCGGGAGCGGGCGAAGTATATCACAGGGGGATTGGATTCGGCAAGAGCAGGGGAAATTGTAGGCGGATTTCACGGACTATCCGCTGTAGCCTGGATCGTTGATCCAGGTTCTCTTTCTTTCCACTGTAGCCTGGATCGTTGATCCAGGTTCTCAATTGGAGACGGATGATACGAATGGTCAATTTTCAATGGTCAATAATCAATTTTCAATGAAAGAGAGCCAAACCTGAGATGGTAGATACATGCTGAGGGCAGAACGTCGAGAGTGGTGGGGAGGAAGAAGGGAATTTTGATTAAATATAACTCAAAAAATGAGTTGAACAATTCGAGAGAGGATTGAAGCACAGAAGCGCTGAAGGTGATGAGAACGCTGAGAGTTAATATGATCATCGGAGAGATGCAAACAGTCAATTCCGGCAAGGGCGCCGGGTCAGGCTCCTTTAAAAACTGATTATGCGGATATTCTGTATTGGAATCATACCGGTGAATCGAATTAAGGTCTATCGCCCACAGTGGGATTTATTGGGTGATCAGGGAGTTAATAAGAAGGGGATTGACGTTTTTCAAGGTAATTTTATTCCTTCAATCACGGTAAGTTATTAATGGTTAGTCGGGTTTCTAACAATCTGGATTACAATAAGTCAGTTGAAAGACAAATGGAGGTCGTACGGAACGCACAGTAGAAGCTCAGGTTATTGACTCGTATCTCCTCAAGTTGAAGAGGCCGATTAAAATCGCCCCTGGATCAAAGGTGATAATCACCATTGAGACAGCTGATGCCGTTGCCGAATACCAGGAATGGTATCTGCTTACTTCACAGAGTTTGGAAGAAGCTTATAGTGGGGATGAGCCTGATTATCCAACAGATAGAATCATAACCAATAATCCGGAATATCAGCCATGAAAGAGGGGGATATCATCTTGACTCCGGTTCCGCAATCCGATGGTCAGGTCAAGAACCATCCAGCGATCTTTCTGCGCGAGATGCCCCAATTCCGAGACGCATTGGTTTGCGGCGTCAGCTCTCAGCTACACCAGCTTACACCCGATTTTGACGAGTTGATAACCAGTCAGGACAACGACTTTTCAGCCAGTGGATTAGTTAACGACTCGCTTATCCGTCTTGCCTTTTTAGCGGTATTGCCATGCCGTAAAATCATTGGCAGCATCGGATCAATCTCACCCGAAAGACATCAACGATTGCTCCATAGGCTGAGCAATTATCTTATTTATTCATCCTGACTGTCTCCATTTTCCTTCACTTGAGTATTTACCTCATAATTCGCCTGACTGGAAATTTACAAAAGTAGGTAGGGTGCGTTTCCAACGCACAGTTTCATTCCAACCAGGAAAAAATCCATCCACAGTTTTTTGATTTAGAATATTCACATGCCTAACTACCGCCGATCCCAGATTCCAGGCGGCGGCTGCTTCTTCACTGTCGTCGCATCCCATCGCCTGCCCATCCTTACCGCCGATCAATCCCGAGCTATACTCCGGCAGGCCTTCATCGAGGTGCGGGCGAAATATCCGTTCAACCTGGATGCAATCTGTCTCCTCCCTGAACACATCCACTCCATTTGGACGCTTCCCGAGCAGGATTCAAATTACTCGTTGCGGTGGAAGGAGATCAAACGCCTCTTCACCAGGAATTACCTTACCCGGGTTGGCCCGGGTGAACCTCGCAGCGCTTCGCCTCAGGTACTTGGAGAAGCTGAAATCTGGCAGCGCCGGTTCTGGGAGCACTCTATCCGCAGTTAAGGAAACCTGAACCGGCACAAGTAAACCCTTCATTACTATCCGGTCAGCATCGAATTCTCCCCTGTACGAAGTGCTTGCTAACCGCCTCCACTAGCAACAATAAAAGGTAAATAAAAGGATGTACAGGCTTTCCCACCATCTAGAATCGTCCAGCTATCTGTGTAGATCATATTTGCTCGGGCAGTTGCTCCTGCACAATAGGTGCTGTTTCCGCCATCAAATTTGACACCACTTTTCAGAGTTTGGGCATCCCATTTGGTAAGCAAGGAATTATAATTTTCGGTCGAAAGCCTGGCACGGTAAAACATGTAGGAAGCATCGGTTAGTGCTGTCACATCCCATTCACCGATATCCTGGTCGAAGGCTACTGCCCATTCGAACATCTCATACATATTCGTGACGCTGGAAGTGTCCCAAGCGCTAATATCCTGGTTGAAGACATCAGTGGAGAAAAACATGTCGCTCATATTCGTTGCGCTTGAGGTATCCCAGGAGCCGATATCCTGATCGAAGACACTCGCATTGTTGAACATTCCGCTCATATTCGTGACTTTGGAGGTGTCCCAGTCGCCGATGTATTGATTGAAGTGAGTGGCATCAGAAAACATTTCGCCCATATTCGTGACACTGGAAATATTCCAGGCTCCTATATCCTGGTTGAAGACAGTAAGATGGAACATACTATTCATATCCGTTACGCCTGAGGTATCCCAGGTGCCAATAGCCTGGTTGAAGTGGTAAGTAAATTCGAACATATTGCTCATATTCGTAACACCGGAAGTGTCCCAGGCGCCGATATCTTGGTTAAAGGTATAAGCATGTGAGAACATACCGCGCATATCTGTTACGCTGGAAGTATCCCAGGGGCCAATAGGCTGATTGAAATAGGAATATTCAAACATACCGCTCATGTTCGTGACTTTGGAGGTGTTCCAGACCCCTATATCCTGGTTGAAGAGATCGGTAGAACTGAACATCCCACTCATATCCGTAACATTGAAAGTGTCCCAGGCACCGATATCTTGGTTAAATGCATCAGCATTGCCAAACATGCTGCTCATATTCGTAACATTGGATGTGTCCCAGGCAGTGATATCCTGGTTGAAGGCGTCAGCATAGCCAAACATGCTGCTCATATTCGTAACATTGGAGGTGTCCCATGCACCAATATTTTGGTTAAAATCTTCAGCATTGTAAAACATGCCGCTCAAATTGGTTACATTTGAAGTGTCCCAGTCACCGATATACTGGTTGAAGTTATGAGCGCCGCTGAACATGTAGCTCATATCCATGACACCAGAAGTGTTCCAGCCGCTGATATCCTGATTAAAGCTGGTCGTGTTACGGAGCATTCCACTCATATTCTTAACATTTGAAGTGTCCCAGTCGCCGATATCCTGAATAAAATATATAACGCTATTGAATATATTGGCCATATTTGTAACCATTGAGAGATCAGGGATATCGGTCGCCAGGACAGTCAAATAGAGACAACCATAAAATGCATTTTCCATCGACATCCACTTGCCTGTCCCCCACTGCTCGACCGTCTTTATTTTGTCTTTATCACCAGCATTATTAAAATAAATTCGTGGGAAGCCACTTCGTGCGCCGCTGTTGTCCTTGATGCGAACAGTGTAGGTCCCCGGATAAGTATTATAATCACAGGTGTAATCTCTTGGTACACCTGTAGCTTCATCGGTGCCATTGTTGTCACAATCAACATTGTAATTGTATCCAAAACCTGTAGTAGGGATTGCAAATTGGTCCCAGTTTGAGGTGCCGGGGTAAGTGGTCCGCACGGTGATCACGAAGTCATCGGTACTGCCAGCCAGATTTTCCAGGTTGGTAGATAAATGGCTGGAAAGTGCTGCTTCAGTCGTCGCTGCAACCGGCAGAATTCTGAGGAAAGTCATGACTACAACAAGGTAAGCGGACAGGCCAGCATGCATGGCTAGATGCCAGGTTTGTTTTTGAATGTTTTTCTCCTATGAGAGAAGGAAGACCTGGATCAACGATCCAGGCTACAGATTATTTCTCCTACTCCGGTCAAGTCTTCCTAATGAAAGAGAAGGAGGAGCTATCAGCAGGTGACAGTCACTTTGGAATTGATGCATCCCGAATACTTGCGGGGCTGTCACCTGCTGATGCGCTAGACTTCAAACGCGGTCGCCACCAGCTCGGTCTCGATCACCTGGTTGGGTTTAAGAATCAAGGCGCTGCCGTTCTGGATGGCGTTGGGCACGCCGGCCGGCGGGTAGCTGCTGAAGGGCTCCAGAGCGACGTTGTAGGTGCGCCCGTACCAGGGGTAATCGCTGTGGCCGCCGTACACCTGCCACATCCACAGGTATTTGAACAGTGTTACGTCCCAGCTCATGCCGAAGCCCACTCCCAGCTGCGGGTTGGTGAAGGTGTACCAGCCCTCGCCCAGCTCTTTGAAGAAGACCACGTCCACCGAGCGGGTGGAGGCGGGCAGGACTTTGGTGATATCCTGCAGCTGCCCAGTGCGCCGGTTGGGCACCATGGGGAAATCGTAGTCGCCGCCCGGCTGCCACAACCCGTTGGCGTGGTAGGAGAGCACTTCCACTTTTTTGGCCGTGGTATTGACGACGCAGTTCTCGTCCAGGAAGGGCGCGCCGAAAGCCGGGTGGTGACCCCAGATGACGGCGAACTCCATGTCCGCTTCGTTCACCAGCCGCTCGTGGATGAACACGGCGGGCATGCCTTTCTTCATCGACATGCTGCGCTCCAGGGCTAAAGGTGTGCGGTACAGGCGCACCCAGGTCTTGAGCGACACCAGCTCGGGCGTATCCTCCTGGATGGCAGCCTGGAACGGCAGCAGGGCTACCTCGCCGTGCAGCCCCTGGTAGGTGCCCATGTAAGGTTCGGAGGCCCAGCCGGCAGAGGGCAGCACCTCCTGCCAGCCCCCAAAATAATAATCGTGGAAGGCGCCTTCGGGCAGCGCGCTGGTGGCAACGAAGGGCTTGCGCATCTCGAGCGGCGACTGCCACAGGAAGTCCAGGTCGCGCGGTTTATAAGTGAATTCGAAGACATCCGCCCCTTTATCCAAGAGGATGCCCACCCGCATGACTTCATTTTCCAGGAAGGCCACGCGCATGCCCCGGTAGGTGTAGTCCAGGCTGAGGCGGCAGCCGGTTTTTCTTCCATAAGTGTACATGTTTCGCTCCTAGTTGAAAGTCAAATTGCAATTGCTTGGTCAAAAAAAGTCGCACTAAGACCTCACAGGTTTAAGAAAACCCTGGCCAAGTACGCCAGGCCCTGCAAAGTACGCAGGACTTTGACTGGCCTGTGAGGTCTTGGATCCATTTTAGGACTGGCGAAAGATGCGCGCGAGGCTGCGCCCAAAGGTTCCCTTCCACATGTCCAGGCCGACCGCCGCGATGATGACGATGCCCAGTGTGATCTCCTGCCAGGAAGCCGGGACGGTGAGCAGGTTCAGCCCGTTCTGCACGACCGCCACCGTCAGGGCGCCGATCAAGGTTGCCACCATACTGCCGTAGCCGCCGACCAGGCTGGCGCCGCCGATCACGGCCGCGGCAATCGACTGCAGGCCCAGCTCGGCGCCGTAGTTGGGTGAACCCGAATTCAACCAGGCGGTGGTCAGCACCCCGGCGATGCCGGCGGTCAGCCCGGCAATCAGGAAGGCGACCATCTTGCTGCGGTTCACAGCCAGGCCGGTCAGCCGGGCGGCGGATTCGTTGCCGCCCACGGCGTAAATCGCCCGTCCCTGGATGGTGTTGCGCAGGAAGAGCGAAGCCAGGGCATAGAAAACCACCACGTAATAAAAGGGCAGCGGGATGCCCAGGAATTTCCCGTAAAATATGGGCTCAAGCGCATCCGAGACGGAGAAAATGGGGGTACCACCGGTGATCAGGAAGGCCAGCCCGCGGAAAATGCTCATGGTAGCCAGGGTGACGATGAAAGATGGAATCCGGCCGTAGGTGCTGAGAAAACCGTTCACCGCCCCGCAGGCCACACCCAACAGCAGCACAAGGAAAATCCCGACCGGCAAAGGCAGTCCCATCTTCTTGACCAGGATAGCCAGGGTGCAGCAGACCAGCGCCACCGTCGAGCCGGGTGACAGGTCGATACCGCCGGTCAGGATCACCAGCGTGGCGCCGATCGCCACAATCGCCACCGGTGCCACCTGCAGCGAGACATTGGACAGATTGGCCATCATGAAGAAGCGGTCGGTTGCCAGGGTCACGAGCCCCACCACCACCAGAAGTGCGACCAGCGGGCCGGCGACTGTGGAACGGAAGAATTTCGAAACTCTCTCCATGTAATAACTCCTCAATCCTCAGCGCTGGTTCGTTCTCCGTCTTCACTTTTACCGACACCGGATGCCATGCCGATCAGCTGGTATTCGCTCAGCTGCGCGCCGGAGGTGATCTCCAGGATACGCCCATCGCGCACGACCGCCACCCGGTCGCTCATCGCCAGCAGCTCGGGGAAATCCGAGCTGATCAGGATAATGCTGATCCCGGCGGCGGTGAGCTCGTTGATCACGTTGTAGACTTCCAGCTTGGCGCCGATGTCGATCCCCTGGGTGGGCTCATCCATGATCAGCAACCGGGCCTTCGAAAACAGCCAGCGCGCCACGATCACCTTCTGCTGGTTGCCGCCGGACAGGTACTGGACCGAGCGATCGAGGGCGGTGTGCGGAATATTCATGCGCTGGAGGTAGGCCAGGCCATATTTGTGTTCTTTCGACAGGCTCAAGAAAGGACCCTGGAGCACATCTTTCAGTCGCGAGATGGTGATATTCTTGGGGCCTTCGAAGTTGAAAAAACAGCCGTCCGTCTTGCGGTTCTCGGGCAGCATGCCCACCCCGGCAGCCACAGCTTCTTTCGGCGAGCGGAAGCCGGTTTTTTGCCCGTCGAAGGTTACTATGCCGGATGTGAGCCTGTCCAGGCCGTAGATGGCACGCGCGATCTCGCTGCGTCCCGAGCCAAGCATGCCACCCAGCCCGAATACCTCGCCGACGTGAAGCGTGAAGCTGACGTCGTGGACGCCGCTTTCGGTGCTCATGTTCTCGACCCTCAGGCAAGTTTCCGGGCGCGTATTGTCCTGCTTGGGATAATGCTGCTCGATGTCGAAGCCGATCATCGAGCGCACCACGTCCCCCATCTTGAGCTTCGAGATCGGCGCAGTTCTCACCCACTTACCATCTTTGAGGATGGTGACTCGGTCGGCGATCTTGAAGACTTCGTCCAGGCGGTGCGAAATATAGATAATTGCTTTGTCTTGCGTAGTCAGCCGGCGGATTAATCCCATCAGGTGCTGGGTTTCCAGCAGGCCCAGGGCAGCCGTCGGCTCGTCCATGATGAGCAGGCTGGATTCGAGCGAGATGGCCTTGGCAATCTCAACCAGCTGCTGCTCGGCGACGGATAAAGTACCGACCGGGACATCTGGATCAATTTCCAGCGCGAGCTGTGCGAGCACCTGCTGAGTGCCCTGGCGGACGATTTTCCAATCGATGGTGCCAGCAGGGGTGCGCGGGTAGCGTCCCAGGTAGATATTCTCGGCGACGGTCAGGGAGGGGACCAGTGAAAATTCCTGGTAGATAGTCGCCACGCCGGCTGAGCGCGCATCCATCGGGTGGCGGAATTTCTGGATTTCACCTTTATATAAAATCTCGCCCTGCTCTGGCTGGTGGACACCGGCAATGCATTTGGCCAGGGTCGACTTCCCGGAGCCGTTCTCGCCCAACAGGGCATGCACTTCCCCCGCAAATACCGTCATTGATACGTCATCCAATGCCTGCACCCCCGGGAAGACTTTGAAAATGCCGCGCACTTCCCAGATCGGTGCTTTGGGGGGTGGGTCCTGGTCCTGCGCCGGTGCTACGCTCAGTTCGCTCATGGATTTCTCCCAGGCAACAGCCTGGATAACAGGTGTGCGATGATTTTACCTGATAGCTGCGGAATACGCCCCAGGAAAAGCAATGCTGCTTTTCCTGGGGCATCTGGTGAGAGTCGATGATCCGCTCAGGACATCAACATCTCAGGGTTTCGTGCACGGATATTCCTTGGAGGGTTTTGGATCCAGCTCATCTGGCTTGCACAGGAAGCCGAAGACGTTGTTGATATCGGTCGTGATGGTAGGCGTCGCCACCCAACCACCCGGGAACTTCCCGTTTAGCACGTCCAGCGCCACCTGCAGCGCCACCTTGCCCATGATGAAGGGGGTCGTGTTCTGCGTCCCTTCCCACAGCCCGTCGGCGATCTGTTCCATCCCGGTCGTGTCTCCGTCGTTGCCGAAGATCAGGATGTCATCACGGCCCAACGACTCGGCCGCTTTATCGGCTCCGATCGCAATGTAGTCGTTGGCTGCCACCACCAGGTTGATCTCGGGATGCGCCTGGATCATGTCCATCATGGCCTTGTTGCCCGTCTCCACGTTCCATTCCGTCGGCAGTGTGGCTACGACCTCCATCTCCGGGTAGTTCGCAAACGCATCCAGGAACCCGCCGATGCGCTCCGTCGAGTGGTAACCCGGCAGCCCTTCCAGCACACCTACCTTGGCCACACCGTTCACCATCTGCGCCGCATATTCACCCAGCGAGGTCGTGC
>Ga0154795_1135_pt1 | contig 18333 bp, 16 predicted proteins | sample Rifle2008BG16ft_FD_105803 | JGI IMG/M metagenome (GOLD analysis project Ga0154795, IMG submission 105803) | Chloroflexi bacterium RBG_16_54_18 | reverse complement strand
GAGAATACCAGGGCAGGGACATCCTGCAGGCCGATCTTGACCAGCACCCAGGAGGTAGACCACAGAAAGGTGACCAGGAAAGCCTGAAGCAGGGCGATGGTGTGGGGAGAGAGTTTGGAGGGCATGGATGCCAGAGATTATCTTACGCCAGAATCCAGATCGGGGCAAACTTCAGTGGCTGCAATTTAGAAATTATAATTGGTACCGGATCATCCCAACTTTTATGAAAATATTTGAGGGAAATCATGAGCGATCAAGCCAACAGCACTTATCCCGAGAAGCGAGTCCTGAGCAAGACGACGCTGCTCGAGCGCATCGACCGTTACCGGCTGATGCTGGAAGATACCATCCGGAGTTTTGACGAAGAGCAGCTCAGCCAGCCGGGTCCGGAGGGCTGGTCGATCAAAGACCACCTGGCGCACCTGGCGGTATGGGAGACAGGTGTGGTAGAGCTTTTAAGGAAGCGGCCGCGCTTCGCAGCCATGGGTGTCGAGCGGGCCTTTATCAAAGGAAAAAGCGAAAACGAGATCAACGACCTGATCTTCCGCCAAAACAAGGAGCTGACCGTGCAGGAGGCGCTTGAGAAATTCAAACAGGCGCACGCCGAGATGCTGAAACTTCTGGCCAGTATGAGTGACACAGACCTGCACAGACCCTATTCCGATTTTGTGGCTGGCGGTGATGTAAATCGAAAGGATCCGGTTATCCTGTGGGTAATCGGCAACACCTACGCGCACTTTGATGAACACACTGCTTATATCCGCAGGTTACTGGAGACAGGTTGAAATCAACAAAGAAGTTGTACACGGATTTCACGGAAAACACGGATTCATTATTTTTATAATAGAATCCGTAATATCCGTGCAATCCGTTAACCAGAATTTCTTTACTAATCCAGACTGAGAAATGCCAAAAGCCTCTGAACTATCCAACGTATGGAAAACAATCAAGGAAGTAGACCTGCGCCCATTGCGGGAGCAAGCCCTGAGGGGCGTGCAGATCGCCCTGGTCGGCGCTCCAGACTCCGGCCGGCACACCCTGGCTGAACAGATGCGGCGGGATCCCAGTCGCCCTGACATGCACTCCGAAGCTCCTGTGAAGATCCTCGGTCTCGAACAGGTCGACCAGGCGGCTGGAAGCGACCTGGTCATCCTGGTGGTGGACGTAGGTAAGGCAGATTTCAAGGAAGAGCTGGACATCCTGCAGAACCTGATGAATGCCGGGATGAAGACCCTGTTATTTGCCAATACCTTCCCCACAGATGACAACACTGCGACGATCACTCCCTGGTCGGAATGGAGGCGGAAATACATCGTACAGGGATCAGCGCAGGAGAGTGAATTCCTGCACAGGCATTTCGCGGCTGCAGCCGTCGAACTTGCACCCCAACATGCCATGGCTTTAGGCCGCGATTTCCCGCTCTTTCGCCATGCCGCTGCCACCTACCTGATCAACGACGCCTGCCTGTCGAATGCAGCTTATTCGCTGACTACCGGCCTGGCCCAGATCGTTCCGGTTTTTGATATACCTCTGACAGTGACGGACATGATCGTGCTGAGCAAGACACAGGCATTCCTGGCGTACAAGCTGGGATTGACGGTGGGTTTTTCCACCAACTGGCAGGATTACTTGAGGGAATTCGGCGGGGTATTGGGAGGGGGATTCGTGCTGCGCCAGCTGGCGCGCAGCCTGGTGGGCTTGATCACGGTGTGGGGTATCCTACCCAAGGTCGCGATTGCGTATGCCGGTACATACGTGGTCGGTCATACAATCCTGCAGTGGTACCTGACCGGAAGGCACCTCACCAAGGGGCAGATGCGCGATTTATACCGGAGGGCATTTTTACGGGGGAAAACAGCCACTCAACCGCTGTTGAAAAAACGCTCGGAAAACATAGCACGCCAGCCGCGATTGCCAAAATCCAGGAGAAAGGCCCTTCCAGCTGGAGGGAAGGGGAAGAACTGTCCAACTTGCGGACAGTCCAATATTGAAGAGGCGAATTTCTGCCAGAATTGCGGGTATGTTTTCGGTGCGCCAGATAATGAGGCTGAATCTAATTCACCATGAACGATGGAATGGAACCAGATTCTTCACTGCGTTCAGAATGACAGATGAAAAAGGAAACCAGGAAGAAATCAGCTGACCTGGACGACTACCACGCCTATATTGTCTTCTCCCCCGGCCAGATTGGCAGCTTCAATCAGCGACAGGCAAGCCTGTTCCGGAGGTCCGGAGTTTTCGAGGCTGCGAACGATCTCCACATTACTGCGCACCATCTCCCATAATCCATCGGTACACAGCAGCAAACGATCCCCAGCCTGCAAGTCTTCGGTGAAAATATCCGGCTGGACTTTACCCTTCATCCCTAAATAGCGGAAAATCACGCTGCGGCGGGGATGTGTGTAGACCTCTTCGGGCAATAGCTCGCCATTATCGACCAGGGTGGCGACCAGCGAATGGTCTTTAGAAATCTGCCGTAGTTTTCCACCGCGCAGCAAATAAGTGCGGCTATCACCGGCATTGGCAATGATCGCTTTGTGATCGTACACAAATGCCATGCTGACTGTCGTGCCAGCGTTGCCAGCTTGCTCAGGTTTATGCACGGTATAGTTATATACGACCTGGTTCGCCTTCTGAACCGCAGCCATGACCAGCTCCTGCGGATCATACCGGCCAGGGTCAGACACGATATCCGGTAAAATCCCCGCCCTGGCTTTTTGCCGGTCCTGTTCCTGGAGGATGATCGTATCACGGGGATCAGATAAGGCAAGCACTTCTGCGAACTCACTTTTGATCGCTTCGATCGCCCAAAAACTGGCGAATTCTCCACCCAGGTGCCCCCCCATACCATCGCAGACGGCGAACAGACCCATCGAAGCCTGTTCAGGCCTCTCAACGACCATGGCCAAAACGCTGTCTTCATTTGCTTCTCGCTTCATCCCTATATCTGCCTGGGCAGCCGCAGCTAATTTCGCCATGATTCATTTCTCCTGAGATAACGAAAAGGATTTGCCAAATTTACCGCATCCTCTAGTATTGTGCAAGCGATTTTATCTATTCCCATCAATACCAGGAGCTGCATTTGAAATACATACTTACATGTACAGCTCAAAATGAGCGCGGGATTGTTTCGCCCCGGAAAATCTCCGGGGTAAACTGCAATCGCTCGCAATGACGTATCAAAAAGAATCCGCAAACCTGCCAGATATTCTATTCCGGGAGGATTCGTCATTCATCTGCCTGGAAAAGATTCTCAAGGGACGGTGATTTCTACATTTCCATTGATGTCAATCTCTTTTTCCATGCACTCATTCATCTGCAGGTCCTTGCAAAAGCGGTACAGATGCGTGCCAGCAGGCTGCCTGAAGAAAATCAAGTACATTCCCGAAGGTATAGGAGCAGAGTTCAGTGAAAGACGGTCGCGGAAGACATAAATGCCGTACGGAAAACGATTCCTTACCTGCAGATCGCCTCCGGAAGAAGCGGGAGGCTCGGTCGGCGGCGGTGGGCTGGTGAAAGTCAAGGTCGGTTCAAGGGTAGGCGGCGGTGCGAGAGTGAAGGTTTCAGTGGGGATGGCTGGCGGTAAAGTAGCAGTATCGACCGGGGTCGAGCTGGGAAGAGGTGTTTCGCTCGGCGAGGTAGTTGCAGTCCAGGTCGGTGTACTGGTGGCACCCATGCCGGCGATCCATTCTGGCAAGCGAGAACCCACGAAAAAGCCGACACACAAGAGGATGATGAAACCCAGCAAGGCGATACCGACCCAGAACCAAATAGACCGTCTGCGACCAGCCCCACCCGGCTGCTCGGAGTACTCGGGTTCTACGGGTTGAACCGGCGGCGCTGCACCAACTATCATCGTTTGAGCAGCCTGTGGATAAGATTGAACGACGACTGTCGCTGGCGCCTGGACAGTTTGGGCAGGAGCGAGGTGGAGCGTGGCAGCAGCCGGATGGTCGGGTACCTGATCGGGTGCAAGATTGAGAGCGCTGCAGGCGGCTTCAAAGAAAGCACGGGGAGTTTGAAAACGGTCGGCGGGATCCGGCGCCATGGCACGCATCACATCTTGCGAGAGAATTTGTGGAACAGCAGCATTCACCTGGCGTGGAGCTTGAACCTCGCCCTTCTTTCTGGCAGGAGTGCTACCGGTGAGCATCTCATACAGCAAAACACCCAGGCTGTAAACATCGGTGGCTTCATTCACGACCTGGTAACTTACCAGCTCTGGCGCAAGATAAGGGACCGTCTCGAGCGGCTGCCGTACCACCGACTTACTGCCAATGCGCTGGGCGAAACCTACTCCTTCGATGTAGATTCTGCCCTGCGGGTCTATGAACACATTTGAAGCCCTGATATCCCCGTGCACCAGGCCGCGTTCGTGGACTCTTTCCAACGATGCTGCAATCGACTTCAAATACACGAGGGTTTCACCTGGTGCAAGCGGCTCATTTCCTCGACGGTGAAGCAAGTCCGCTAAGCTGGTTCTATTTTGGTTTTCCATGGCTGTTCCTCTTCTTTTTTCTATCTGCCAAGCGTAGAATTAATCCATCTCTGCCTGGGTAAAGATTACTTCTTCTTTGCCCATCAGTTTCTCCTGAATCTTCATGGTGATTAAATCCAGGTGCTTCAAATTCGAAACGTAATTCAGGTTATCAGCAGGAACGGTGAGGATCGGGCATAGAGCAAAACGCCCGACCCACTCTTCATACAGCTGGTTGAGTTGTTCCAGATATCCCTCTGAAATTAGCTTTTCATAATCGCGACCACGCGAATGAACGCGCTTCAGCAAGGTCGGCACGGATGCTCGCAGGTAAATCACAAGATCAGGGGGAGGCAAGAACTCTACCAGTACCTGGTAGAGCTCACGGTAAGCCTGGAAATCTCTTTCGTCGATCAGACCCTGGCGATAAAGGTTGGTGGCAAAAACTTCAGCATCTTCATACACGCTGCGATCCTGGATGGCTGAAGTAGGGTGATCCAATAACTGCCTGTGTGAACGCAAGCGACGAGTGAGAAAGAAGACCTGAGAGTGGAAAGCCCACTGGCGCATATCCTTGTAGAAATCTGCCAGGTAGGGATTTTCTCCAACGGGTTCGAAGAAAGGCTCCCACTGCAGCCTTTCGGACAACAAAGCAACCAGGGTGGACTTACCCACCCCGATATTTCCAGCTACTGCGACAAACCTTTTCATTCGTCAGGCTCCAGGAAGGCTACAGAACGCCCAGAATCGGCGTCCATCACCAGCTCCATATGGTGTGCAGTGCGAAAATCGGACACTCGGATCAATCTCAGACACCTTCCGCAATCCCCATCGACAGACATGAATTCATTCAGACTGTTAGAGGTTTGATAGAAAAATTCATGATTAAAGACTGCTCCTTCATCCTCCAGGTAGACCGCCAAAGGGAATATATTGGATTCCACCAGGTCCTGGAAGAAATGCGTCCCGAATGATGCTTCAGGAGCGCCGCCGATGTTTTTTCCAGTGAGCTCGACCAGGGCGCGGGTATGGTAAATGTCAGAGTAAGTCACGCGCACGCCCAGGTCAGGATTATTCGTTCCCCACCGACCTGGTCCCACGCAAATGAAGCTTTCAGACCGCAGCTTCCCATTCAAGATGCTGATATAGCGACTTACATTGGCTCGAGAGGCAAGTGAAGGCAGCGCATAAAATTCCTCCGGCGGGATAAAAACCACGTAGCGTATGCCGTTTATACGCCCTTCAGGAGCCATGCGAGGTGTGGCGAATATGATATCACCTTCGTTCAAATCCTGAGGCAACCGGCTGTCGCTCTCCTCCGGGTGGCTTTGAGGGCGGCACTGCAGGAGAGAAATTCTCACCTCTGGAGTGGGGCTCTCAGGTTCGAGGATTTCAAGCGTGAACTCGGTATCGACCGGCGAGTGGTAATGTTTTTCCAGCAGCTGCAGCATCGCGGACATGCGCCGGGCAAACGGCGTACGGCGCAGAAGCTCCTCGAAGGTGAGCACCAAATTGTCTTTGTTGACATCACTCAGGAGGATACGTATAGGAGCCAGGTACCCCCCCTGGTCTACCTGAAAGATGTAGCGCAGAACGGGATACCTGGAATTCAACACCTCTTTGACTGGCACAGTCTTAAATTGATTATCCGGGAGGTCGATCAGGTCAACAAACTGCTGCGAGTAGTGGCGGATGGATTTGGTGGATGATTCAGGCCATAATAATGGATGGCTCAAGGCGACCAGGCGCGGGTAGTCATTATCGACGCGATCTACTGCCCGGGTACCGAGCCCCCAAACCAGGCGCACGAAGCCGTCTGCGCGCCGGATCTGAGGCGACCAACGGTACAGGTTACGGCTGAAACCGACACCGGAAGCATGAGGCAGAAAATAGCGACCCTGCTGTTCTCCCTGAACGGTCTGAATCAACACTGCCATGCGCTCATCGTAGTCCTGCAAACCCCTGGCCCGGCGGTAAAGCAGGGCGTCGGGATTCAGGATGCTGGCATAGATTTGTATGATGGCGCGGCAAAAATCCAGCAAGTTCTGCTGAGCGTTTCCCTGGTTAGGGCAGAAGTGGCTCTCGTATTTGCCAGCAAATGAAGTTCCGAAATTGTCCTCCAGCAGGCTGGACGAGCGTACGATCAAAGGTTGATTACCGATGCCGTCCAGGAGCTCGCGGAATTTTTCAATGATATCCGGCGGAAATTCACCCTTCAGGAATTCTTGCTTAATTCTTGGATAATCTGATCGAATCTGATCCTCGAGCTTATACTTCTGATCGGCCCAATGCATCAGCCCATTTAAAGCCATAAAAGTGTAGGTCAGGTCAGCACCGATGAAATACGACTCTGGCAGCTTGATGCACGAGCGAATTTCCTCGTCCGCTGTCTCCATTAGTATCCTGGCAGCCAGCAGCATGCCTGCCGATTTCCCACCTATTTTGCCCATCCCGATTTTATGAGTGCGGATCTCGGTCAGATCGGAGACGGTGAACCACTCCTTAGCAATTTTCACATAAGCCAGCTGGTCGCTGATCATGGTGCGGATCAAGACAACGATGATCTCTTTAAGACGAGCCTGCTGCTGGATGCGCTGCCCAGCCGGCATTTTTTCAATCGCCAGCGCCTGTTCGAAGAGCATGTTCTGCGGTGCCAGCTCTGGGTTAAAGGAAATCTGAATTTCACCTGCCCCACGCTCAGCCAGAGTCTCACGGACCAGATCTTCGAACAGGTCGTACGGCAGGTTATAAGCAAAGTAAAAATCCGTCAGATGGTCTCGCAAACGAGCCAGCCGGAATTCCCAAACATCCACCGGCTCTTCCATAAAGGGATCATGCAGCCCTTCCAGGGTCTGTGAGTGGATGGCCTTGTCGCGCACCTCTGCTTCGAAGGCCTGGCGTGTAATAATCCCGCGGCTGAACAATTCCCGCCGCATGTGCGCCCGTATCTGTGTGCTTAGTATTGGATATTGAGCCAGTGACAGGTAGATGTGAAGGGTGCGATCCGTGGAAGCCGGAGGCAGGGTCATGGTTCCAACGATTTATGGACAGAAAATCACTAAATCACAATAAAGATGCCAGAGGACCACCCAAATTCACCCTCCGTTTCAACTTCCCAGGTGCATAGGCATGATCACATGTAAGAACTCCCCCTGATTATCCGCTGCGCCGACGGGCCGGATGACACCCGGGCTGGTGTCGGAGGTGGTCTCAACCGCCACATTCGGAGTCCGGATCACATCCAACACCTCACGTAAGAATCGGACGTTAAACGCGATCACGAGCGGAGGACCTTCGATGCTGGCATCGACGATGTTCTGGTTATAACCGGTTTCCTCCGATTGACCAGAGATTTCCACCGTACCCGGCTGCATATCAGATCCAGGATTGATGTTCAGCTTGGCGATGTGAGACCCTTCGCGAGCAAAAATCTCGGCCTGTTTGCAGGCCTTCAGGAAGGCAGCCGTTCCCAATACTGCCCGGGTCTCACAGCGGCGAGGGATAATCTGTTCATAATCCGGAAAGGCGCCTTCCAAAAGCTGGGAGGTGAGCTCGACATCCTTCAAACGAAAGACGACCTGACCACGCCCAGGAGGGAGCAGCATGGTCAGCGACTGGTCCCCATCGGTGATTATGCGAGCCAGTTCGCCGAGAGCACGTGACGGTATAACCGCCCGGATAGGGCGCTCGGTGGTAGATGAAAGCGCACCCCTGCGCACCGAAAGCCGGAAGCCATCAGCCGCAGCCATGGTGATGTTGTTCTCTTCCACAGTTAACAGGACGCCGGTGAGTACAGGGCGAGCATCATCCATCGAGGCGGCGAAAACTACCTGCTGGATCATCTCTTTAACGTCGATGACATTCACCTGCAAGCCCTGCGAAGAATCCGTGACCGGCATGGGCGGGAATTCCTGTGCATCGATGCACTTCAGATCGGTGATGGAGGCACCGCAGTGCAGATTCAAGGTCTGGGTGCGGACATTCAGAACCATTTCAACCTGCTGGTCTGAAAGAGTGCCGACCAGGTCTGCAAAAGCGCGCGCCGGAACGGTGGTTGAGCCTTCTTCGAGTACTTTCGCGCCAATCCAACAGGTGATGCCCATCTCCAGGTTGGTCGCTGACAACCGCAAACGTCCCTCATCGGTGGCTACCAGCACATTATTCAAAACGGGCAAAGTGCTGCGAGAGGATACCGCACGGGATACGATGCTCAACCCACGAGCCAGATTCTCTTGCAAGACAGTTACTTTCATCGCGTGGACCTCTGTCAACGGATTTTATGAACGGATTCAACGGAAAGGCCGGTCTCTAGCCGGAAGTAAATTCGGCTATTGGCAGCCCAGACCTGGATTAATATTTTGAGGAATGGATCCAATGAGAGAATTTTACCAAATTGTCATGAATATTACGGGCGCATTCGGTATTCTCATCACGGGGTGATGAAAGTGGGAGCGGCGATCAAGTAGTAAGCGGGAGCGCTGTTCAGGTTGTAGACGGGAGCGCCTCTTGGGTTGTAAGCGGGATCGGCGATCCCGTCTACAGAAGAATAACCCTCCGGAGTGCTGGAATCCGGAAGGTATAGATCTTAAGATTAAAGCGGGATCACCGCTCCCGCCTGCGACTAGATCCAACCACGCAGCTCCATGGCGGTGATCACGCGCTGGATCGCGACCATATAGGCTGCATCGCGCATGAAGACCTTTTCACCTTCCGACATTTGCAAGACACTTTGGAAAGCCTGTGTCATCTTGTTGTCCAAACGCTGGAGCGTTTCTTCACGTGTCCAATAGAAGTTCATATCATTCTGGACGCTTTCGAAGTAAGACACAGTCACCCCTCCGGCATTGCACAGGAAATCGGGGATGACAAAAATCTCGTTCTTCTTCAGTACATCGTCGGCTTCGATGGTGGTCGGACCGTTGGCACCTTCAGCTACCAGGCGCACCCGATCGCTGATCCGCTTTACGGTCTCGGCATTGATTTGACCTTCTAGGGCGCCGGGGATCAGCACTTCCGCATCCTTGGAAATCCATTCTGCTCCATCTTCGATCACATACCCTGCAGCACGGGCCTTGTCCTTATCGATCGAGCCGTACTGGTCGGTGATCGACTGCAGGTAGCGACCATCGACACCTTTCGGGTGGCTGACAGTATAAGAGACACGGTCATCGCGGTCCCAATACGAGACGCACTTTACCGTGCCTCCCAGGATTTCGGTGAAACCGATGGCGGCGTACTGCGACACGTTGCCGAATCCCTGGATTGCAACGGATGATTTACAGGGGTCGATTTTGAGATGCCGCATCGCTTCGCGCACAGTGTAAATGACGCCAAAGCCCGTAGCCTCAGTGCGTCCCAGGGAGCCGCCGCCACCGACCGGTTTTCCGGTAATTACACCGGGCGTGTACTGTCCAACCAGACGGGAATATTCATCCATCATCCAACCCATCATCTGGGGAGTAGTGCCCACGTCCGGAGCGGGAACGTCCTGGCGCGGCCCGATGTTGCGCCACATCTGCCCCACCCAGCCGCGACACAGGTGCTCTTTTTCGTGCACTGAAAGCGTGGAGGGGTCGACCGGGACGCCGCCCTTGCCACCTCCGAGAGGTATATCGGCGACGGCGGTTTTCCAGGTCATCCACATTGCCAGGGCACGCACTGTATCCAGAGTTTCAGAGGGGTGAAAGCGAATGCCACCCTTGGAGGGACCGCGCGCGTCGTTGTGCTGCACGCGAAAGCCGGTGAATACCCGGATGGAGCCATCGTCCATGTGTACGGGGATCTGAAATTTGAATTCCCGAGTAGGCCAGCGCAAAATCTCAGCCACCTGGGGATCCATGTCCAGCTGGCGGGCGACCTGGTCGAACTGCGCCTGGGCCATTTGAAAAGCATTGATCAATTCTGACATTTAGGAAACTCCTGAATTATTTATTACGAGTCATAAACGGGCGCCACGCTGTGGTGCCCGCTGAGATTTGGTAAGTTCCTGATAAAACATATTAAGCAAACCCCAAATTACATAAAGATTAGCAGAGGTCGGATGACGAGTCGAGTGAGAGAGATAATGTTCATCGAGTGATTTTTCTCACTTTGATTGGTAGAGCTGACGCTCCAACTCCCGCTGCACCAATTGCGGGTTAGCCTGGCCTCGGGCAAGACGCATCACCTGACCGAAGAACCACTTTTCCAGGGCCTGCTTGCCGCCGCGATAAGCCGCCACCTGCTCTGGGTTTTCAGCCAACACACGGCTGACCAGCCCGGCAACCTGGATGAGATCTGAGACCTGCGCCAGGCCTCTTTGACTGACAATCGCGCGAGCCGGTTGGCCACTCTGGAACATCTGCGCCAGCACAGTCCTGGCAGTGTTCTGGTTGATCTCACCTGAGTGGAGCATCAGCAGGAGGGCTGCGAATTCCTGGGGTGAAATGCGCAGCTGTTCGATGTCCATACCAGCCTGGTTCAGCTGGCCAAACAGGTCTCCGGTGATCCAGTTGGCGACGACTTTGGGAGCGACCGGCGGGACAGCCGCGACGACCGATTCAAAGTAATCGGCAACAGCGGGTTCGGCGGTCAGCACACCGGCGTCATAGACGCTCAACGCATACTCTTCCCGGAAGCGGATTAACTTTGCGCCAGGGAGCTCGGGCAGGCTGGATTGAACCTGCTCGAGCCAGGTTGGATCGATCACAAGGGGAGGTAAATCCGGTTCGGGAAAATAGCGGTAGTCGTCTTCAGCCTCCTTCCTGCGCTGAAGATAAGTAACCTCACGTGCCTCGTCCCAGCCACGCGTTTCCTGCAGAACCTTTTCTCCATGCTGTATCAGATCAATCTGGCGCTCAATTTCAAAGGCCACAGAATGTTCCAATGCGCGAAAGCTGTTCAAGTTCTTGACTTCGGTGCGAGTTCCCAGCTCGGAGCTGCCCTGCGGGCGCACAGAGATGTTGGGTTCGATACGGAGCACGCCCTTCTGCATATCACCCGAATTGACACCCAGGTAGCGCAGCACGGAGCGCAGCGCCATGGCAAACAGGCGCACCTCCTGCGCGGAATGCATATCCGGTTCCGTGACGATCTCCAACAGCGGCACCCCAGCCCGATTCAGGTCGACCAGGGAATAAGCTTCTCTTTCTCCAGACACATGGGTCAGTTTCCCGGTATCTTCTTCCAGATGCACCCGGCGGATGCGCATCTGGCGCTCGCCGCTGGAGATCGAGATAGCCAGGCACCCGTTGCGCGCCAGGGGCTGCTCATACTGCGAGATTTGATAGCCTTTAGGGAGGTCGGGGTAGAAATAATTTTTACGGGCAAAGATGCTGATGGGAGCGACCTGGCACTGTAGGGCAACTGCCACCCGCAGGGCATACTCCACTGCCTTGCGGTTGACAACGGGTAATACGCCCGGCATGCCTGCACACACCGGGCAGACTGAGGTGTTCGGTTCGGCGCGTGTGGAATCGACCACGGCACAGCTGCAGAACATCTTCGAGCGCGTCCCCAGTTCGGCGTGGGTTTCCAGTCCGATGACCGCTTCGAATTCCAAAGGGACTTTACCCGTAGCGGCTGACAAATCTCTCCAGGCGGTGCAGGGCCTCTTCGATCTTCTCGTAAGCTGTGGCGTAGGAGCAGCGCACAAAACCCTCCCCTCCTGCACCGAAGGCTGAGCCCGGCACTACCGCCACACGCTCCTCTTCTAAAAGCCTGGTCGAGAAGGTTTCTTCGTCCATACCAGTCACCAGGGTGTTGGGGAAGGCATAGAAAGCGCCGCGCGGCTCGAAGGTCGGCAGACCCAGCCGGTTCAAGCCACTGACGATGAGCCTGCGCCGCCGGTCGTACTCGACGACCATCTGGTCGACATAGGGCTTTCCGGAACGCAGCGCCTCGAGGGCAGCGGCCTGCGCCATAGTGGGAGCGGACATGATGGTGTACTGGTGGATGCGCAGCAAGCCTTTGAGGATGTCAGCGGGTGCGGCAGCAAAACCAATGCGCCAGCCGGTCATGGCGTAATCCTTCGAGAACCCTCCCAATGTCAGGGTACGCTCCCACGCGCCTGGGAGGGAAGCAAAGCTCACGTGCTGCCAGTCGTATACTAATTGGTCGTAGATTTCATCGGAAATGACGATCAAGTCGTAACGCTCGGCAATATTCAAAACTTCCTGCAGAGTCTCTCGGGAAGCCACCGCGCCAGTCGGGTTATTGGGGTAACCCACCAGGATGGCTTTGGTGTGCGGAGTGACTGCAGCATACAGGGCTTCCAGGTTGGGCTGGAAATTGTCTTCGACCCGGCTGGGGATCTCCACCGGTACTCCTCCAGCCAGGATCACTTCAGCCTGGTAGGCCACAAAACAGGGCGTAGGGATCAGGACTTCCTCTCCCGGTTCAAGGATAGCTGTCAATGCCAGGTAGAGCGCTTCCGAGACTCCAACCGTTATGACGATTTCGCGCTCCGGGTCGTAGATCACCCCGTACAGGCGCTGCAGGTGCCCAGCCAGCTCCTGGCGCAATTCCAGCACGCCAGCGTTGGAGGTGTAATGGGTTTCACCGCGCTGCAGAGAGTGCATGCCAGCCTGCATGATCGGTTCAGGAGTGCTGAAATCCGGTTCTCCAATGCCTAATGAAATCACATCTTTCATGGTTGCGACAATATCGAAAAACTTGCGGATGCCAGAGGGTTTTAAAGAGGCCACACGACTTGCCAGGAAACTTCTTTTCACATCGACTCCTGTCATTGGGATTTCCTTTCAAGCATTTTTGTTTTATGGGAGTTTAAGATTGGCTAACTTGCCAGGATTTTTCATTCTCATCATAATACAAATTAAACAACATGAAATCTTTTGTCTTCACCAGGAAGCGCCTGCCAGCCGGTGTCTTCCAGCGAGCGAGGATCTCTACTATTTCAAACTGCTGGCCCTGCCAAATCAAGGCGAGCGGGCGTTCAGCATAGTCACTGTCTGAGCGGCAGATAACAGTGAAACTTACCCCATTATAAGGTGACCTCTGTATTATCTCCGGCGTTGATCGTGCTGGCACGCTGCTTCAGCAATGCCTTTCGTCCAACCAGTGAGCGATCCAATATGACGCCCGAGGTCTCGGCTTCTTCTTCCAAGATCGAGTCCTGGACGATGCTGTGTTCCACCCGGCAACCGGCCCCGACCGAGACATACGGGCCAATGATTGAAGTATCTATCAGCGCGGAAGGGTGAACGAAGACGGGTGGTACGATTACCGTGTCTGTGCGACTGGCAGCTTCCGAGCTGTTGTCGTGCCCGTTTTCTAAAAGGTAACGGTTTGTTTCGAGCAATGCTTCCGGAGTGCCTGCGTCCAGCCAGGTATCCACGGAATATGTTTTCATTCTCAAACCATGCTCAAGCATGATGTTTATGGCATCCGCCAGGAAGTATTCCCCTTTGAGCTGCAGCCCACGCTGCATCTGCTCGTCAATCGCCTCCAGCAGCCGTTCGGCTTCCTTGAAATAATAGAAACCCACAACAGCCAAATTGTTATTCATGTCCTGGGGTTTTTCGATCAAGCGGGTTACCCAACCGTCTTCCCCAATCACTGCCACCCCAAAACGGCGCGGGTCCCGAACCGGCTTGACCCAAGCTACTGCATCAGCGGACTCATCCTTAAGCAGCGAGAGCTCCGTTTTGATCAATGTATCTGCAAAAACAATCAACATCGGGCCACACAGGTACTCCTGCGCCAATTTGACCGCATGAGATTGCCCCAGCGGATCTTCCTGTACGACATAACGCGCACGGAGATTGGGATGGTGCAGACGCATATGCTCTTCGATTTGATCACCCAGGTATCCGACGATATTGATGACTTCAATATCATCCGGATCAGGTAATGAAGAAAGGCTCTCCAATACATGATCCAGAACAGCTTTTCCAGCCACACTCACCAGCTGTTTGGGTTTGCTCCAGGTATGCGGCCTGAGCCGCGTACCAAGACCCGCCATCGGTATAACTACTTTAAGAGTCTGGTCTCCCACGGAATAATATTATCCTTTCAATTATGCATCTTTCTTCAGGATGATATTATAACGTCCTGTTACATAGAAAAGTATTTTCTATGAATGCCCTAAAACCGGGTGGGGCTGGTAAGGTTCCTCCAAGAAAACTATCTCCTGCGAGGATAACTCGATATCCAGTGAGGAAACCGCTTCTTCAAGGTGATGTACCTTGCTTGCTCCGATTATCGGGGATATAACACCTGGCTTATAGCGCAACCAGGCAAGTGCAATCTGGGAAGCAGTCTTCCCCATCGTACCAGCCAGCTTTTTTACTCGATCAACAATCTAATAATCTTCTTTTTTGAAATACATGCTTTGAGCGAAATCATCAGTCACTGCACGCAGCGTAGCGCCAGAACTATCAGGTACACGGTTGCCGCTAAGAAATCCGCGAGCCATCGGACTCCAGGCGATCAATCCAACACCCTGGTCGAGGCACAAAGGGACCATCTCACGTTCCTCCTCTCGGTATACGAGGTTGTAATGATTCTGCATCGAGATAAACCGTGTCCAGCCATTTAGATCTGCCAGGTAGAGACATTTAGCAAATTGCCAGGCATACATACTGGATGCACCAATGTACCGGGCCTTGCCAGACCGCACCACGTCATGCAAGGCTTGTAACGTCTCCTCAAGTGGAGTATTAGGATCCCATCGATGTATCTGATAAAGATCCACATATTCAGTGTTCAAGCGTCGCAGTCAGGCTTCTATTGAATGCAGGATATGAAAGCGTGATAAACCGCCCTGGTTTGGACCTGATCCCATCGGAAAAAATACCTTTGTTGCGATTACCACTTCCTCGCGCGTCGCCATTTCGCGCAATGCCCTGCCCGTGAACTCTTCACTCCTGCCCAGCGAATACATATCGGCTGTATCGAAAAAATCAATCCCCCGCTCCAAGGCAAGGCGGAAAAATGGCCGGCTTTCATCTTCGTCCAGCACCTATTTTCGCCAATGAGAAGAGCCGTAAGTCATGGTTCCCAATCAGATTCTGGAGACCTTCAAACCGCTTTTGCATAGATTGATATAGTCCATGTTCCCTCTAATTGTTCAGGATATTCATTCAAGATCCTTGATGGTCTCTTCGATATGGCGAACTGCCTCTTCTAAAGTCTGGTGATCAAAAGCAAGTTTGGCTCCAGCCGCCAGGTACAAATCCGGAAGGGAGGCAGTTCCACCTAAACTCAATGCAAATCGATAACGATTTAATGCACCTGACGGATCCTGGATTGAATTCCTCCAGACCTGCACGGCACCCAGCTGGGCCAGGCCGTATTCGACGTAATAGAGCGGGGCGCGAAAGATGTGCTGTTTGCGATGCCAACCCGTCATGGCTTGGGTGTCAAGACCGCTCCAATCCACACCCGGGAAGAACCGCTGCCATAATTGCAGCCATTTTTGATCACAATTGGCTGGATCTGAAGCCAAAGTAAGGTGAGTATAGACCCAATGCTGGAAGGCATCGACAACAGCCATATACGGCCAGAAAAGTAAAATGTGTTCGAGGTGCGAAACCTGGAACCGCCGCACATCTGAGGCGTCAAAAAAACCGCCTCTCTCAGCGGAAAGGAAGGGGTACGCCAATAATTCCATCGCCATCGAGGCAACTTCAGCAAATTCAAGGCCGACCATGCGCTGCTGCATAAAGGGCAGCTTAAAGCGCTCAAAATTATGAAATGCGTGACCCGATTCATGCAGCAAGGTGCGCACGTCGCTAGAACGACCAACAGCGTTCATGAATATGAAGGACCGGCGAGTCACCGGGAAACCCATACAATAACCTCCAGGGGCTTTTCCCTTACGATTCTGGAGATCGAGATAGCCTTCAGCCTGCATCAACCGGTAGTATTCAGCCAGCTGAGGATCAAGATTGGTAAAAATATTTGCGCAACGGTCCTGTAAATCCGAAGGATTCCCATAGGCGGGCAGGGCGGGAATTTCCAATGGATATAAATCCTGGTCGAGATCCCACGGGCGTATGGAGTCCAATGCAAGCCGGCGGCGGTGCTTGTCGTATACCCGCGCGGCAGCTGGTACTGCAACACTCTCGATCGCGCCTTGAAACTCCAGGCAGTCGGCCGGGGAATAATCCTGGCGCAGCATTTGTTTCCAACGGAATTCAAGGTAGCTGGATTCCCCGCTGTTGTGCGCAAGATTTGCGCGCAGCTGCATAGACTCAACCCACAACCGGTTCAATGAAGGCCTGTCGTCCAATTGGCGTCCGGCCGCCAGGAGCCAGATTTGTTCTCGAGTTGGACGGTCTTGATTATCCCCTGCCTGGCGCAGCTGCTGCAAAGTCAGCTCCTGCCCTTTCCATACCACGGTCTGCTCACCGATGATCTTATTGTAGCGAGAGACCAATTTGTGCTCCTGGGTAAGCAGGGACAGATTTTCGGGGTGGAACAACGCTGCTTCGAGGCGGATTTTACTGAGTGGAACTTCGAAGTCCACTGGCACCAATCCGGAGGCAAGTAGTTTTTCCTTCAGCCTCTGGTTAGCAGCCTGGGAGGAGGGGTAGATTCCATCCAGGAATTCGTTATAGCGTTTCTCAGCCTGCACATCCGATGTATCCAGGTCAACGGCTGAACGCAAGCGGGCGTGGGTTTCGATTAACAAGTCACCCAGCCTGGTCCAATCCCGCAGCCAGGCTTCAACACTGGTGATATCCAAAGGGCGCGATTCCAGGTTTTGATAGTACGGCTCGACCTGGGACCAGGCCCAATCCATAAAGGAAATTATTTCAGAAGGGAGATTCGAGAACAATCTTTGATCCTTTATTGATTTGTCACTCTTTTGGAGCGAAGAGTTCAGATCCCTGGCAAAGTGCGTCAGATCTGGCCTTCACTTCCTGACAAAGATCGCCAGTACTCGCGTTCAGGATGAGAATTGATATTGCGTGGTCCATGCAGGGCAAAAAACCTTTATTCGGTTTCAGAAATCACCGGCTTTCGCAAGTGCCAATCCGTGATACCCTGGTAGGCACAGGCGATCCTGAGCAACATATCTTCGCGGAAGCGAGGCCCCATCAGTTGGGCGCCGACTGGTAAATCCTGCTGGTCGAAACCGACGGGAAATGCCAGGCCAGGGATGCCAGCAAGATTGGCCGGGAGAGTGAAAACATCCTCCAGATACATGGCAAGCGGGTCGCCGGTGTGTTCGCCTATGCGAAAGGCGGTAGTGGGTGCAACCGGCGCGGCGATCACATCCACCTGCTCAAATGCACGCGAAAAATCCTGCTCTATTAATGTACGTACGCGTTGGGCTTTTCCGTAGTATGCATCATAATAGCCTGCTGAGAGCGCGTAAGTGCCCAACATGATCCGGCGTTTTACTTCCGGGCCGAACAGTGCTCCGCGCGTGCGCCGGAAAACATCCCACATCGTGCCAGCCGGCAGGCGCGGCCCATAGCGGATGCCATCGTACCGTGCCAGGTTAGCGGAGGCCTCGGCGGGAGCTAGAAGGTAGTACACAGGAAGTGCGTACTGTGTATGCGGCAGACTGACAGGAATTAATTGTGCTCCATTTGCTTCCAGCAGGGAGAGGAAACTGCGCAGTGCATTCTCAACTTCTGGTTGAATTCCGGAGATAAAGTACTCCTCCGGGATACCCACTCTGAGGCCACGGAAAACCCTGTCGAGACCCGAAGCGCAATCGGCCGGTGAAACAGGGCGGTCTGCTGTAGTCGCATCGCGTGCGTCATGACCAGCAATAACGGAAAAGAGCACGGACACATCAGCTGCCTGGCGAGCCAGGGCGCCGACCACATCCAGCGATGAACCATAGGCAACAAGGCCATAGCGCGAAACACGCCCGTAGGTGGGTTTTAAACCAGTGATTC
>Ga0154795_1043_pt1 | contig 18795 bp, 15 predicted proteins | sample Rifle2008BG16ft_FD_105803 | JGI IMG/M metagenome (GOLD analysis project Ga0154795, IMG submission 105803) | Chloroflexi bacterium RBG_16_54_18 | reverse complement strand
ACCAGGCCTGGAAGGTGCTGCACGCATACGGCCTCTTCCTGGCTTTCGTCAATTTCTTCTTCGGCTACTGCATCGACCGTGTGAACCTGTCAAACAGGGAGAAGGAAATCGCGAGCTGGTCGTTCGTGATCGCCGGACTGGTGGGCGGCTTCGGCCGCTCGGCGCTGTTTCTCCTGTCGATGTGGGGTGGATTCGGCAGCTATGCGGCCTCGCTCATCGAGACACTTGGATTCGTCATTGGAACTTTCATCTTCGTGCGCGGCCAGACAAAGGAGAACTCATGAAGATCCTGACCATCTATGCAAATCCCAGTCCCAGATCGTTTTGCCACGCGATTTCAGAGCAGTTCAGCAAAGGACTCAAAGAAGCGGGGCATGCGAACGAGGTCGTAGACCTGTACGGCATGCGATTTGACCCGGTCATAAAAGCACGCGACTACCCTTGCTGGATCGACGAAAACATCCCTGAAGGAATGCTCAGAAATATGATCCTGGAAAACTGCGGCAGTGCCATGCAGAGAACCATTTTGGAGAAATGGCTCAGGAACAAGGAGACGGCCTACCTGACGAAGATGATCCGCAAGTTCAGGCCCAGAGACGTCGTAGAGCAGCAGGAAAAGATAGCCCGGGCGCAGGGCCTGGCCATCATCTACCCGGTATGGTTCGTGGGTATGCCTGCGATTCTAAAAGGCTGGATCGAAAGGGTCTTCACTTACGGCTTTGCTTATTCGCTCAGGCCGGAGGGATGGAAGGGAGACATCAAAGGCCGGGTGCCGCTTTTCAACCACGAGAAAGCGCTGCTTATGAGCACGACCCTGTTCGACGAGCAGGCATACAACAACGGTTTCCGGGATGCCATGACCAGGCTGATCGACGATTTTGGATTTCGATATCCCGGAGTAAAGAAGGTGGAACACGTTTACTTCTATTCCGTCGGCGCGGTGGGTGCTGAAGCCAGGCAGGGTTACTTGCAACAAGCCTACCGGTTGGGAGTTGAGTACTGCCAGTCATAACCGAGGACTCCAGGAAGATCGATCAAGTTCTCTCATCCCAATCTACCCAGGCAACCCCGCTGGAATCCAGGTAGGCGTCTACCACCTGGCCGAGGGTGGGGAAGAAATGGCGGTCGTCGAAACGGTTGAGCAGGCCGAAGCGCCTGAGCTTGTCTTTGACGGGGTCCTTCATCTCGGCGAAAACCAGCTGGATGCCGGCCCTGCGCAGCTGATCGTCCAGCTCGGCCAGCATGTCGGCGGCGGTGACATCGACACTGGTGACCGGCTCGGAAGCCAGCACGAACCAGCGCACTGGGGTAGGGGAAGTGTTGACCGCGAGTACCACATGCTCGTGGAACTGTTCGGCATTGGCGAAAAACAGCGGTGCATCCCAGCGGAAGAGCACCAGCCCGGGGATGAGGCGGGCCTCGGGGTAGCGGGTGATATCATGGTAGCCCTTGACACCTTCCGCCCGACCCAGCACGGCGTAATGCGGGCGCCAGCCGTCCCAGACGAACTCCAACAGGGCGATGATGATGGCGAACAGGATACCAGGGATGGGGCCAAACACCGCCACTCCTGAGAAACAGGTAAGCGAAAGCCAGAATTCCCAGCGCTGGATGCGGTATAAGCGGCGCAGGTCTTTGATTTCGATCAAGCTGATGGCTGAGGCAATCACCACGGCCGCCAGGGCGGTGTCCGGCAGGTTTTGCAGCAGATCCGGCGCGAACAGCAGCAGCAGGGCGATGGCGACTGCCCCGGTGACCCCAGTGAGATGGGTTTTTGACCCGGCGGCTTCGGCGACAGGCGTGCGCGAGGCGCTGCTGCTGATCGAAAAGCCCTGGAAGAAACCCGTTGCGAAGTTGGCAGCTCCCAGCCCGATCATCTCCTGGTTTGGATTAACATACGTGCCGCTCCTGGCAGCCAGGCTGCGCGAGAGCACGCTGGTATCGGCAAAAGAGACCACCGCGATGGCAATCGCCCCCACCAGCAGCTCGCCCAGATCCTGGAGGCGCACCCACGGGATGGTGAAGGAGGGCAAACCATGGGGAAGCCCTCCGAGGACTGTAACTCCAGCCAAATTAGCCAGGTCGAAGATGCCAGTGGCGAGCGTGGCCCCCACCACCGCCACCAGCACGCCCGGGAAGCGCCGGAAGCGCCGGGTGGCCAGGATGAAGAGCAAGGTGGAGGCGCCCACCAGCAGGGTGACCCAATTCGCCATCCCAGCCAGCAAGGCCTGAATGAAATAGACCGCCTCAGCCAGCACATTGTCCCCCTGGGCGGAGAAACCGAACAGCCTGGGCAATTGACCGACCAGCACTGTCAGGGCGATACCGTTCATGTAGCCGTAGCGGATCGGCTTGGAGAGCAGCTCGGTGATAAAACCCAACTTTAAAATGCCAGCCAGAATGCACAGCAGACCGGTGAAAACTGCCAGCATGCCTGCCAGGGCGACGGTGCGATCGGGATCGCCCGCCGCCAGCGGGACGATTACCGCAAAGATGATGGCTGCCAGGGATGAATCCGGTCCGAGGACCAGGGTGCGGCTGGGGCCAAAGACGGCGTAGACCAGCAGCGGGACGATGGTGGCGTACAGGCCGTAGATTGCGGGCAGACCGGCTGCCGTGGCATAGCCCATGCCAACCGGCACGAGCACGGCGGTGAGCACCAGCCCGGCTAGCAGGTCGCTGCGCAGCCAGCCCAGGCGGTAGTGGCGCAGGACGTACAGGCCGGGCAGCCATTTCCAAAACCCGGTTTGGGAGGCAGCGGAAGCCGGGTGGGTTATTCTCCCGGCTTCGGGTGTGTCGGTCAGAGGTGGATTCGAGCTGTTTTCGGTTCCCATATATTCAGGTAATGGATATCCATATCGCCTGAATTCTAGTGTGATTTACATCCCGCGTCAACAATTGATAGAAGCTATTCTCATTCTACATGCCGCAAAGTGGAGGAGGCAAGCTTGAGGTGATGGAGCAGCAGAGCCACGCGTAAGGACGGGTGATCCCGCGCAAAATCACAGATGGCAATCAAACATGCTGCCACGGTACAGCCGGCAGACTGATAGATAATTCAGATATAATACATCCATTATTAATCCGCCGAGCAGTAATTTAGTAGATTTTATGAACCAATAACAGCAAGTCGAAAGAGGCTGGATTGAATAAAATTCTGGCAATAATATTGGCCCTGCTCATTGCCGCTTGCACCCAGGCAACGGCATCCCTGGAAGTGACAGAAATCCCACTTGCTGATCTCGACCTGGAGCCACTGCTGCTGGAAGATGGAGACCTGCCGGCAGATTTCAAAGGCTCGACGATCCGGCATACAATCGAGGAAGCTCCTTTCAGCGAACTACCGCCTGCCGCGCAGGCGATCGTCCAGGAGATCGATGGGTACAACCAGGATACCAGTAATTTCGTGTATGTCCTGCTTTACGAAGATTTCGATGACCTGCAGGAAGCATTTGAACAACTGGTAACGAAGAGCTTCAAGTTCAACGAAGAAGCCGAGCCAATCGACGGGATCGGGGAACAGGCGCAGTTTGAAAAGGACGAGTTCGCGTTCCACTATATTCCTTACGAGAAAGTCGCATTCACCCGCTGCAACGCACTGGTGTATATTGAAACGTCCACCGATTCGCTAAATTACGCACGCAGGCTTGACGCCAGGCTGAAGGAAACCGTCTGCCGAAACTGAGCCTAAATAGAAATGGAAACCACTCTGCGACCTTCGAAAAGCATTCCATTCAACCGCTGGGGCGGTGCGGCGTTTATGATAGGCAACCTGCTGTTCCTGGTGAACAAGCTGGACGAGATGAGCCGCCTTTTCCTGTCCAGGCCGATGGCAGATGTGATTTCTGGGCAGGACCTGCTGCTGATTCTCGCCGGGCAGGCGGCATTGATCATCGGATACCTGGCGTATTTTCGACTCTATGCCCGGCGTGTCGGATGGATGGGTAGGATTGCGCTGCGCCTGTTGTGTGGAGGCGGGATCCTGCTGGCAATCGGGCACGTCACCTTCTTGTCGGGATTGGCCGAATATGTGCCAGCAGCGATATTGCCGTATGCGGAGTACCTGTTCATCCTGGTGCTGCTTGGGCTGCTGCTGCTAATCAGCGGGCTGATCTGGTTTGGGATACTCAACCTGCGCCAACAGGTACTGTCTCACTGGCGATGGCTGCCCCTGGCGACCGGAGTGATGGGCTTCATTGGTTTCTTCATATTCAGCGGGGAACAAATTCGAGCCACATTCCTGGTCTTCCGCACACTGTTTGCTTGCGGGTTGATCGGGCTCGGCCTGACCCTTTGGCTGGAAAAGCCGTCTGAGGCTGTGACGGTCCGCTGAAAGACGGGATTATTGATCGCCTCCACCGATATTCTTTGCTGCCTGACCTGGATGCGTTGCTGGTAGTGAGCAGCAGCCGGACCTGCAGGCAGTATGACCAGCGGCATGATCCTGGTACAGGACAACAGTGGGCTGTACAGTTTGCGAGGCTGGTTGTGCAGATACCAGCAGGCGAGCGCACGGACTGGACGGCGATTGGAGAATGGGCAGCGGAGGCAGAGAGGAGGCTGCGAGGCAATAAGCTGTGGGATGAAATGAGAAACGAGGACCGGAAAAGAGAGATTTATGAATACTCACCAACCCAAAGAAGACCCTCCCGTGGGAGAAAATCTGGTTGTACTGAAGAGAAAAATGGGGTATAAATGGGTCTGGAGATTTTATTATGGGCGACAAGAGTCCGAAGAACAAAGAGAAGAAAAAGAAAAAGCAGGTCACCAAGCGAGAACAACAGAAGAAACCAGCGACCGTTTCTTCTATCACCAGCAAGAGTTAGGCGCTACCCCTGGTTTAAGCGCACGAGCTGGAAGTACTTCCAGGGAACCCTGCGGCTGTCTTTAGAATTAGCATCGATTCCAATCGAATGGCAGGCGTAATCCGATTTGGGATCCTGTAAGCGCGGGGAGGCATAGTGGCAGCTGGGCAACAATCCAGCCGGCGAAAATATTCGCAACTCTACTCCCCTTAGGTCGAATTACCGGAATTTTCGATCTTTTCAATCTTTTGCGCCATAAGAGCAGCTTCCACGCGATTGCGCACCTGGAGCTTGTGCATGATGTTGGTCATGTAGTGTTTGACCGTCTTTTCTGACAGGAAGAGCTTCTCACCAATCTCCTTGTTGCTCAACCCACCAGCCAGGCTTTCGAGTATCTCCCGCTCGCGCCCGGTCAGGTCGTCGATCGGGCTGCCTGTATGTTTCTGGGAGTGCGTATCGCGCTCGTGCATTTCAAGCAGCAGGCTGGCTGCCAGAGCCGGGGGGACATAGCTCTCGCCGGCGGCGACTGCACGCAGGACGCGCAGCAGCTCGCGGGCGGCAACACCCTTCAGGATGAAAGCGCGCGCCCCGATTTTGAGCGCCGAGATCAGGTGATCATCCTGCTCCGAAGCGGTGAGGATGACGATCCTGGTGACCGGGAAGTCGTTCGAGATGACCCGGGCAGCTTCCAATCCCCCGCCCGGCATGTCGATATCCAACAGGATGATTTCGGGGAGCAGATCATGAACCAGCTGGACGGCATCCGCAGCTGAGCCGCCCTGGCCGACCACTTCCATATCCACCTCTGCGTCCAGGATCGAGGCCAACCCTTCACGGAAGAGGGCATGATCGTCCACGATGACGACATGCAGCATGTCTGAAGTCAGTGCAGAGTCACTCATCGAGACTCTCTCCTTCCAGCCGGAATGGCAGGTGAGCGATTACGCGGGTACCCTGCCCGATATGGCTCACAATTTTGAACAAGCCCCCGATGCTCTCCACGCGTTCCCGCATCCCAACCAGGCCGAGGTGACCATCCCAGCCAGCATGCTGTTCCGGCTGGAAACCTGGGCCGCTGTCAGAGATGGTCACGACAAGCCGGTCATTTTCCCCAAAAACACGCACCTGCTGACCAATGCCGCCAGCATGCCGATAGGCGTTATTCAGCGCCTCCTGGATGAGACGGTATACGGTGATTTTTAGAGGCTCAGCCACCTGGTCGGGCACATTCTCCAATTCAAGCACGACTTGAGTTCCCGTGCGGCGCTCGTGCGAGCGGACGGCACGGATCACCGTTTCGGGCAGGCTCAGCTCAGATAACTGGGGCAGACTCAACCCGGCAGCGATGCCGCGCATTTCCTTAAGAGCCGCGCTCAATGACGATTGGACCTCAACCATTTGAGTGAGATCCAAGGGATCGATTTGCTCGGGTGAGCGTGCTTCCAGCCGCCCCGCCAGGGAGTCCAGCTTCAAGAGAGACAACCCGAGGTCTTGAGCCGGGCCGTCGTGCAATTCAGAGCCAACCCGGCGGAGAAAGCTTTCATTCAGGAAGGCGACGCTGGCTGCCGCCCGCCGAACCCGCTCGTGGAGCTCGCGGTTCTGGGACAGGAGGGCGGTCAGCTGGGTCACTTTTCTTCCCAGCTCAGCCTGCTGCTGCGTGATGGTATCACTTGCCCGGCGGACAAAGAAAGAGAGCAGCAGATAGATTACCAGGATCGATATCCCGACCACCACCCAGCTGCGGCGCTTCAACACGCCAATTTCACTTTCGAGATCCTCCGTCAGCTGGTAGAACTCCGCCACGGCAATGACCTGGTCAGTACCACTCAACCACACCGGGCTGTAGGTCTCTAAAAGCTGGTCGTGCAGCTCTGCCAGGGGTGCATTTTCTTCCCGCTCCAGGGGACTGATCTCAGAGACTACCTCTCCCAGCCTGGCGCGCAACAGACCTTCATGCATGGGGTAGGTCCGGCCGGTGGTGGTCTGGTCGGTGCTGTAAAGCAGCCGCCCACGCGTATCCCAGACTTTGAAAGCAACGATCTGGCGGCCCATGGGGGTGCTCTGAACAAGCTTGCTGAGTGTCTCAACGTGGACCGGCTGCAGCTCACTCGAAAAGCCTAATTCCTGAAGATTGGGGGCGACGAAACTGTCGACATACAGGGCTGTGGTGACACCAGTGCGGTGGATGACGCCTGCTTCGATTTGTTTTTCAATCCAGGTGCCGATGCCCAACATGCCGGCGAGCAAGATCACCAGGCTGGCAATCATAAAGCGCTGGCTAAGAGTTAGATTGCGAAGGAAGTTCTTGAACCTGACGAGCAAGACCAGACTCCCGGTGATTAAAGATACGCCGGGTGATCGACATGCAGCCGAACCCGCCGTTTATAAGACAAATGGTAATGAGAGTAATTATACATAGAAGGAACAGGTTCACAATCAGGCGAAAGGTGCACCTTCGCATGCGACTTTAGTCTTAACTATTTCAATACGGAGGTCCGTGATGAATTGCGACCGGAAGCGGTTACGGGAGGCGGTGAAGACAGGTATTATGCGGAGGTAATCAGAACCTTAGAAACACTTTCACAAGGAGAAACTGAAGATGAACACAAATTCGAAAAATCGTGGATTACGAATCCTGGTACTGGCAGCAGCAGCCGTCGTAGTGTTTTTCGCAGCCGTCGGGTTCACGGGTGTGGCCGCCCAGGCGGCAATACCGGGCGATGCGCTGTATCCAGTCAAGACGACCATCGAGCAATCCCGCCTTTCAATGGCGGCGGATGCAGGAGATCGGTCGCAGATCAGGATGCGCCTGGCGGAGCAGCGGCTGAAAGAGATCGAAGCGCTGATCCAAGAGGGGCGCTATCAAGAGGTGCGTGCTGCAGTCCTGGCTTTTGAAGCCAGCATTCACAGTGCAATCCTGGACCTGGAGACGATTGCGAAGGTCGACCCAGCCCGAGGCGCCCAGCTGGCGCTGGAGATTACCGGGGCGCTCACGCGCTATGCCCAGACACTGAGCTTCATGGCAGTCAATGCCCCGCAGGGCGTGGCAACGGAAGTGAACCGGGCCCTCGAGACGACCCAGATCGCCAGCGGGCTGGAAATGCCGTCCGCAGGTTTGGAGAGCGACGATAACTCCAACAGCAATACGAACGACAATGCCAACCTGGACGGCAACGATAATACCAACCTCAACGGCGATGACAATGCCAATGGCAACGAGGATGATGATAACATCAACAGCAATGCCAACCTCAACAGCAACGGCGACGAGGACAACAGCAATGCCAATCTCAACAGCAACGGCGATGATGACAACAGCAACGCCAACTGCAGCGACGAGGCCGGCGATGATGACAGCAGCGGCGACTGCAGCAATGAGAACAGCAGCGGCAGCAACAGTAATGGTGACGAAGGCTCGAACGGGAACTCCAATGACGACTCCGGAAATGACAATGGAGATGACAGCGGTGGAAGCGGCGGCAATGACAATGGTGGAGGCGACGGCGGCGGTGGAAACGACAACGGTGGTGATGATAATGGCGGCGGCGGAGGTGGTGGAGGTGGTAACGATAACGGATCAGGGTGATAAAGGTGATTGACGGTCAGCACCTGGGATACTGCCTCAGGGAGGCAGTATCCCAGGTGAGATAGACAAGCCCCACATAGAAGAGACTTGCAGGCTGGTGAACCCATCGGCCTGCAAGTCCTGAATGAGGAAAACTCCGATGGCAGAAATACAATACCGACCCACATCCATACGTCCAAGATTCTTTTGGAACCGAACCGGTAAATTCCAAATGGATGGAGCCAGAGCGCTCACTTTCTGGCGCAGCGCGGGATCCGGCCTACTGATGCTGGTCCTATTCGGCCTGTTCCTGGCGCTGGTGCAGTTTTCGAGCCCCGACCTGCCGGATAACGACGGTTTCTACCATATCAAGCTGGCCTACCTGATGCGGACGGAGAGCCTGAAACCGGATTTCCCCTGGCTGCCGCTCTCGATATTGAATCCGAGAGAATTTTACGACCACCACTTCCTGTATCACGTCGCACTGATGCCCTTCACCTTCGGCGACCTGCGCCTGGGGGCAAAATGGGCGGCGGTCACTTTCGCCAGTCTGGCCTTTCTGAGCACCTGGAACCTATTAAGGAACCAGCGCATCCCATATGCCGGGCTGTGGGCAGTGGGACTCCTGGCGGTATCGGAAGCCTTTATTTACAGGATGAGCATTACAAGGGCCCAATCTCTGTCGCTGGCGGTGCTGATGGTGGGCCTGGATTGGCTGCTGCGCAAGAAATACAGCCGGCTGGCATTCCTGGCTTTCGTTTATGTATGGCTGTATGATGCCTTTCCTCTGCTGGTCATTTTTGCGGGCACCTACGTGCTGGCAGCCTGGCTGATTGAGAAACGACTGGATCTGCGCCCAATCCTGTATATCGGGATCGGGAGCTTCCTGGGGCTGGTGGTCAACCCCTACTTCCCGCATAATATCGTCTTCGCCAGCCTGCATATCCTGCCCAAACTGGTGGGGGCGACGGCCATCCGGGTCGGGAACGAGTGGTATCCCTACGAAACGGCACAGCTGCTGAAGAATTCGACGCTGGCGCTGGCTGCTTTCGTGAGCGGGTCACTGGCATTAGGCCTGAGCGGCAAGCGGATTGAGGTGCGCACGGCGACCGGCTTCCTGCTGGCGGTCCTGTTTGGATTGATGCTGTTCCAGTCACGCCGGTTTATCGAATACTTCCCGCCCTTTGCCCTGGTGTTCGCGGCTTTCGCCTGGACGCCGCTAGTCAGGCGAGATTCTGGAACTGAGCAGGAAATGAGCCTGGAAAAGGGCAGCATGCCAATTGAGATAAAAAATGCTCCAACCTCCCGCTCCTGGTTGAAGAAGCCCCTTCAAAAACACCTGCCGGCGGCAGCGCTGATGGTGGTGCTGATCCCGGGCATGTGGACGACGTTAAAAGCTTCGCAAGCGAGCCTGCAGACCTCCAAGCCATATACGACGTACGCAGGCGCTTCGGCCTGGCTGGCTGCCAACACACCAGTCGGAGCGCGGGTGTTCCAGACCGACTGGGACGACTTCCCGCGCCTTTTTTACTACAACACGCACAACACCTACCTGATCGGGCTGGATCCCACCTACATGCACCTGTATGATGCCGGACTGTACGAGTTATGGGTGGACATCACACAGGGAGAAGTGGAGCGACCTGCGGAGGCGATCGAGAATGAATTTGAGGCGCACTGGATCCTGACCGATTTGCGCCATGAGAGCTTCCTGGAGCAAGCCGCGAGCGACCCGAGGATGGTGGAGGTTTATCGAGATGCGGAGGCGGTGGTGTTCCAGATTCCAGGAGCAGGGTGAATAGCCCCTCACTCAGGAGAGGGTGTTTTGAGCAGGAGAAATACCTTTTTGCTACGCTTCATAATGTGAACAATTTCCTGAATTGACCTTTTCTTAACCCTTCCTTCCGGTTTCTATACCCAAAATTGACGCCTAATTGAATATCCTCCATCCTGTTATGGAGTGAGAAGATCATGGATGACGCATTGTTCATCGCGATTGTGATTCTGTTCTTTCTGACCAGCTATGGATTCCTGGCGATTTGCAGACGTTTGATGGAGAAATGAAATGAGCATTTTTTACCTGCTTACTGCGCTTATCACCCTTGGCCTTTTCCTGTATCTTGTACTCTCGCTGCTGTTTCCTGAGCGATTCGGATAAATGGCGAGTACCCAATGGAACCATTTGGATTTCTTCAAATCTTGATTTATCTGGCTTTGTTATTACTGCTCGTAAAACCCCTGGGGGGGTATATGGCCCGGATTTACCAGGGAGAGCATACCCTGTTGGATCGCCTGTTTGGTCCACTAGAGCGGTTCATTTACCGCCTGTCTGGGATCAAACCTGCCCAGGAAATGGATTGGAAAGTATACGCCACTGCGATGCTGTTATTCAACCTTCTTGGTCTTCTGGCAGTCTACGCACTGCAGCGTCTGCAGGGTTTCTTTCCCTTCAATCCACAAGGATTAGCGGCGGTTCAACCTGGTTCTGCCTTCAACACGGCCGTCAGCTTCGCCACAAATACCAACTGGCAGGGCTACGGCGGAGAGGTAACGATGAGCTACCTTACCCAGATGCTCGGACTAACCGTGCAGAACTTCGTATCCGCAGCAACGGGTATGGCTGTCCTGGCTGCTTTTATCCGCGGGATTGCCCGGCAGACTGCGCAAACCATTGGCAATTTTTGGGTTGATTTAGTCCGCTCTACCCTTTATATTCTCCTGCCATTATCGCTCATCCTGGCGGTCTTGCTCATCTCGCAAGGCGTAGTGCAGTCGTTCGGCACGTACCCGACGGTGGACTTGCTGCAACCCGCAGCCGGATCAGATGGAACTATTGTCACTGAGCAGGTATTAGTCACCGGCCCAGCGGCTTCGCAGATCGCCATCAAGCAGCTGGGAACCAATGGCGGTGGATTCTTCAATGTTAATTCTGCCCACCCTTTCGAAAACCCTACCCCGCTCTCTAATTTCATTGAAATGCTCTCCATCTTATTGATTGGCGCAGCGCTTACCTCAACTTTTGGGAACATGGTAGGCGACACCCGCCAGGGCTGGGCGCTTTTGGCTGCCATGACTATCATCTTTGTGGTCTTGCTTGGCGCCGTTGTTTGGGCCGAGCAGAGCGGCAACCCGGTTTTGACCCAATTGGGAGTGGACCAGGTACAAAGTGCTACCAATATCGGTGGAAATATGGAGGGTAAAGAAGTCCGTTTTGGCATCGCTAATTCCGCGCTGTGGGCGGCTGCTACTACAGCAGCATCCAACGGCTCCGTCAACTCCATGCACGATTCATTTACGCCACTGGGAGGATTGGTGCCGATGTGGCTGATGCAGCTGGGTGAGATCATCTATGGTGGTGTTGGCTCTGGACTTTACGGTATGCTGGCCTTCGTGATTGTGGCCGTGTTTGTCGCCGGGTTGATGGTCGGGCGCACGCCCGAATACCTGGGCAAGAAGATCGAAGCCTATGAAATGAAAATGGCTTCGCTGATGATACTAATTCCAGTTGCCGTCGTTCTTTTCGGAACAGCCCTGGCAGTCATGCTCCCAGCAGGCAGGGCAACTATTTTCAATCCGGGCGCACATGGTTTCAGTGAAGTGCTTTATGCATTTTCATCTGCCGGGAACAATAACGGCAGCGCTTTTGCTGGCCTGGGCGCCAACACGCCGTTTTACAATCTTGCTCTGGGGATTGCCATGCTCTTTGCCCGCTACTGGCTGGCTGTCCCGGCACTGGCGATGGCAGGTTCCCTGGCTCGTAAAAAGAAAACCTCCGCCGGAGCGGGAACTCTGCCCACTCACACACCGCTGTACATCGCCTGGCTCATCGCCGTAATAATCATTGTCGGGGCGCTGAGCTTTATTCCCGCCCTCTCGCTTGGGCCGATTGTTGAACATCTGATAATGATTGGTGGTTGATATGAGAATACAATCCAAACAACAATCCAGATACCGGCGTGTCATTTATCAGCACGCTGCCCGGGATGCCTTTGTAAAACTGAACCCGCGGGTTCAGGTACGCAATCCCGTCATGTTCGTAGTCGAAGTCGGCAGCGTGCTGACAACCATACTGTGGGTGCAGGCGCTCTTTGGCCATGGAGAAGCTCCCGCAGGATTCATCGGCGCGCTGTCGCTCTGGCTGTGGTTCACGGTTCTTTTTGCCAACTTTGCAGAAGCGGTAGCCGAAGGGCGCGGCAAAGCCCAGGCTGAAGCTCTGCGCCGCACGCGACAAACAACTCAAGCTAAGAGACTGCATTCCTCACGCCGTGAAGCACCCTTCGAGTTGCTGGCGTCCTCCGATTTACATAAAAACGAGCTGTTCCTCGTAGAAGTGAACGACATTATCCCTGCCGATGGCGAGATTTTGGAAGGGATTGCCTCCGTGGACGAAAGCGCCGTTACCGGTGAGAGTGCTCCTGTTATCCGTGAGGCTGGCGGAGATCGCAGCGCAGTAACTGGCGGTACGCGGGTGCTATCGGATTGGTTGATTGTGCGTGTCACAACCAATCCCGGGGAAGGATTTCTAGAACGCATGATCGAGCTGGTGGAGGGCGCCAAGCGGCAGAAGACGCCAAATGAGATTGCCCTAAATATCCTGCTGGCAGGATTTACCATCATCTTTCTGGTTGTGTGTGCCACTCTCCTGCCTTATTCTCTTTTCAGCGTTCAAGCGGCAGGCCAGGGCACACCAGTGACCATAACTGTGTTGATTGCATTATTGGTCTGCTTGATCCCGACCACCATCGGTGGGCTGCTTTCAGCTATCGGTATCGCGGGCATGGATCGCATGATCCAGCACAATGTAATTGCCATGTCAGGCAGGGCAGTGGAAGCCGCCGGGGATGTGGATGTGCTCTTGCTCGACAAGACCGGTACGATCACGCTCGGCAACCGCCAGGCGGTGGAATTCATCCCGGTCGATGGCACAAATGCCCTCGATCTGGCAGAAGCTGCGCAGCTGGCCTCACTGGCAGACGAAACCCCTGAAGGTCGCTCTATAGTTATTCTTGCCAAGGAAAAATACGGCCTGCGGGGGCGCAGCCTGGGCACCAGCGAGCAGATTCCAACCGGAATGCATTTTGTGCCGTTCTCTGCCCAAACACGCATGAGCGGCGTGGACTTCGACGGGACTACCATTCGCAAGGGCGCGCCAGATGCCATTATGGCGCTGATGCAATCCAACGGGAGCAGGCTGCCTGCTGATCTGAAACCCGCCATTGAAAGCATCGCCCGTGCAGGCGGCACACCATTAGTCGTGGCGCGCAACAACAGCGTGCTGGGCGTCATCAATCTAAAGGATATCGTCAAAGGTGGGATTAAAGAACGCTTCTCACATCTGCGCAAGATGGGCATTAAGACCATCATGATCACCGGTGACAATCCCCTAACCGCCACTGCCATCGCCGCAGAAGCTGGAGTGGACGACTTTCTGGCTGAGGCCACTCCCGAAGCCAAGCTCACGCTGATCCGCCAACATCAGGCAGGTGGCAGGCTGGTGGCTATGACTGGTGACGGGACAAACGACGCCCCAGCACTGGCACAAGCCGATGTGGCGGTGGCAATGAACACCGGCACCCAACCCGCCCGTGAAGCCGCTAATATGATCGACCTGGACAGCAATCCCACCAAACTCATTGAAATCGTCGAGATCGGCAAACAATTGCTGATGACGCGCGGCGCCCTGACCACCTTCAGCATCGCCAACGACGTGGCGAAATATTTTGCCATCATCCCGGCTGCTTTTGCCGGTACCTATCCAGCCCTGGGTGCTCTGAACTTCATGCGCCTGGCGACTCCGCAGAGCGCGATTCTGTCGGCCGTGATTTTCAACGCACTGATCATCATTGCACTGATCCCGCTGGCACTGAAGGGTGTCCCGTACCGACTAAAACCGGCTGTCCAGCTGCTGCGGGACAACCTGCTGGTTTACGGCCTGGGAGGATTGGCAGCTCCATTCATCGGGATCAAGCTGATCGATGTTTTATTGACAGTCCTGAACCTGACTTAAGAAACGGTTATGAGCGCAAAGCGATTGTTTACCAGGATTTCCCAGACGGAGGTTAAATCATGAAAAAGGGTTCGATGCGTCCAACATGGTGGCTTTTATACCTGTCTGCTGCAGTTATACTGGGTCTTTTGTGGATGGAAGTGAAAGCGCCATTTTCTGAAAATGGTCATACCTGGGCCCAGGCTGGCCTGGTTATGGTCCTATTCGGGCTGGTGATGACCTGGTTGAGAGCGAATGATGCGGCGTTTTTAACGGAGGAATATGAAAAGTATAAGAAAACGACCATCACCTATACTCTTGACACTCCCAGCAGCAGACATGGTGATATGTTTGTAACTGAAGTCAATACCCAATCGTATGAACAAGATAATCGATTCGAGAGAAGCGCTATTCCGGTGTGGGTGTTTTCCTGGATGACGGTCCTGACTGCATTTTTTAAGACACAAGATAAATGAACATATTAGGCGCACAAATTCGTGCCAGTATTATTACCCTGGCACTTTTTACATTGATAACGGGATTGGCCTATCCAGCAGCTGTCACCGCCGTGGCACAGCTGATTTTCCCTCACCAGGCAAATGGCAGCCTGATCAAGGCGGCAGGAGAGCTGACCGGCTCAGAGCTGATCGGCCAATCATTCAGCGATCCGAAGTATTTCTGGGGCCGTCCATCTGCTACCCTGCCTTTCGCGTATAACGCGGCCGCTTCGGCAGGCTCGAATCTGGGACCGACGAACCCGGCGCTGGCAGAGGCTGTACGAATGCGCATCGAAGCGCTACACTCCGCCGATCCCACGAATGACTTGCCGATCCCAGTAGACCTGGTGACCGCTTCCGCCAGCGGGCTCGATCCGCATATCTCCGTGGCCGCTGCACTGTACCAGGTGCCGCGCGTGGCGAGAGAAAGGGGACTGAGTGAAGAACAAGTACGCCTCCTGGTGGAACAATACACTGAGGGCCGCCAGCTTGGCTTTTTAGGTGAACCACGTGTTAATGTATTGCGGCTGAACCTGGCACTAGAAGGATTACAATAGCAGCGTGGCAACGACACCAGATGCCAGGCCTGATCCCGACGAGCTCTTAGCGCGCATCCAACACGAGCAGCAACAATCCCCACGCGGTAAGCTGAAGATCTTCCTCGGCTATGCAGCCGGCGTAGGGAAAACCTATGCGATGCTGGAGGCGGCCCACCAACGCAAGCAGGAAGGCGTTGACGTGGTGGTGGGTTACGTTGAAACGCACGGGAGAGTAGAAACCGAGGCCAGGTTGGCAGGACTGGAGGTGGTGCCTCGGAAGCAGGGTGTCTATCGGGGAATCGCGTTGACTGAAATGGATGTCGATGCAATTCTGAGCCGCAAGCCACAGCTGGTGCTGGTGGACGAGCTGGCCCACACCAATGCACCCGGCTCGCGCCATCCCAGGCGATTCCAGGATGTGGAAGAGCTGACAGCAGCCGGGATCGACATCTATACCACGCTGAACATCCAGCACCTGGAAAGCCTTAACGATGTGATCACCCAGATCACTGGCGTCACCGTGCGCGAAACCATCCCAGACAGCCTGCTCGATCAAGTATCCGAGATTGAGCTGACCGACCTGCCGCCCGATGAACTGCTCGTTCGACTGCAGGAGGGAAAGGTTTACGTCCCCGAACAGGCAGCCAAGGCGATCCAAAATTTCTTTCGTAAAGGCAACCTGACGGCTTTACGCGAGCTGACGATGCGCCTGGCAGCCAGGAGGGTGGACGACCAGATGCGGGATTACATGAAGGACAAGGCAATTCCTGGTCCCTGGCCGGCAGCAGAGCGACTGCTGGTTGGTATCAGCCCGCATCCCCTTGGAGAGCGGCTCGTGCGATCGACATACCGCCTGGCCGACGAATTGAAAACCGAGTGGCTGGCAGTGTACGTGGAAACACCGGGACATTCCCGTTTGTCACCGGAGCTGAGAGAACGAGTCGCCAGGACCCTGCTCCTGGCGGAAGAGCTGGGCGGACGATCGCTGACACTGCCAGGACACTCTGTCCCTGAAGCATTGCTAAAGTATGCAAGCGAGCATAACGTCACCAAGATCATCCTGGGGAAGCCCCTGCGCCCGCGCTGGAAAGAAATCCTGATGGGCTCGGTCGTAGACGATCTTGTCCGGATGAGCGGCAACATCGACGTCAATATCATCAGCGTTCCAGGGGAGGGGGAGCCTGTGCAACAGGATTCGGCCTGGCAGCCGCACCGCCCGTGGAACCGCTATCTGTGGGCAATATTCCTGGTGCTGGCAGCCACAGGTACAGGCGCCCTGTTTCAGCGCACGATCTCCCCTACCAACCTGGTGATGGTCTATTTATTAGCCGTGGTGGTCGCGGCAGGATACCTGGGCCGCGGGTCATCCATCCTGGTATCGATCCTGAGCGTATTGGCGTTTGATTTCTTTTTTGTGCCACCTTTCTACACGTTTGCAGTGTCGGATACGGAATATCTGCTGACTTTTATTGGCCTGCTGGGAGTTGGGCTGGTAATCAGCGAATTAACCGCGCGCGTGCGCGACCAGGCGGAGGCAGCCCAGCGCCGGGAGATGGAAACTTCCATGCTTTATGCGCTCAGCCGGGATCTATCGTTTGCGGAGGGATTGGAGGCTATCATCCAGGCGGTGATTGACAACGTAAGCCAGACCTTCGGACGCGAGGTGGTGCTCTTCCTGCCGGAATCTATAGGAAAAGAAACCCTGAAGATGGTCAAAAAGCCACCCGACTTTTATATGGACGACAATGAAATCGCGGTGGCTACCTGGTCATTCAAGTTTGGCCAACTGGCGGGGAGAGGGACTGATACCCTGCCGGAATCCACGGGCAGATATATCCCGCTTAAAACACCCAGAGGAGTGGTGGGCGTTTTAGGAGTAAAACCAAGAGGAGAGGGCAGGCACATGACCCAGGAACAGCGCCGGCTGCTCGAAACGTTTTCCAGGCAGGCGGCACTGGCGATTGAACGAGCCCAGCTGGCCGAGCAGGCCCAAGAGGCGCAGCTCTTACAGGCGACAGAAAAGCTGCAGACGGCATTGCTCAATTCGATCTCACACGACCTGCGAACTCCCCTGGTATCCATCACCGGCGCCCTCAGCAGCCTGTCCGAAGGCGGTCTGGCGATGGATGCCCGCGTCCACCAGGACCTGGTTGATACCGCCCGTGAAGAAGCAGACCGCATGAACCGGCTGGTAGGGAACCTGCTTAACATGACGCGCCTGGAAGCGGGTGCGATGCGGGTGACAAAGCAGCCGGGTGATATGCAAGATGCGATCGGGACGGCTTTAGAGAATTATGAGGAAACCCTACAAGAGCGAATGGTGTCTGTAAATATCGAAGAGAATATTCCCCTGATTCCGATGGATTTCGTGCTGGTCGTCCAGGTGCTGGTCAACCTGATCGATAATGCTTTGAAGTATTCACCTCCGGGATCGCCAGTCGAAATTCAGGCCCGCCTGGCGGATCAAGAGATGCGCGTCAATGTTGACGACCGCGGCATCGGGATACCGGAAGATGACCTTGAGCGTGTTTTTGAGAAGTTCTACCGGATAGAAAGGCCCGAAAAGATCAGCGGCACCGGATTGGGGCTTTCGATCAGCAAGGGCATTATCGAGGCCCACGGTGGACGGATCTGGGCGGAAAACCGCCTGGGTGGTGGGACGAGCATCACCTTCAGCCTGCCCCTAACAGATGAACGAGAAGCGGAAAAGTGACAACCAGCAATCTGCGAGTCCTGGTCGTTGATGACGAAAAGGCCATCCGGCGCTACCTGCGGGTGGCGCTCAGCGCGCAGGGGATCACCGTTATGGAAGCTTCCAGCGGGGAAGAAGCCTTACGTGCGGTGGCAGTCGACCATCCGGATGTGGTGATCCTCGACCTGGGTTTACCGGACATGGAAGGTACGGAAGTGACCCGGCGAGTCCGGGAGTGGACAGAAGTGCCGATCATCATCCTGTCGGTGAGAGAACAGGAAAGCGAAAAGATTGCTGCCCTGGACGCGGGAGCAGATGACTACCTGACCAAGCCTTTCGGCACGGGCGAGCTGATGGCGCGAGTACGGGCGGCTCTGCGGCGTTCCTACCGCAAGGATAATGAACCCATTATCGAAGTGAAAGAATTAAAGATGGATTTAGAACGCCGCATGGTCATGGTTGCAGATCACGAGATTTCCCTCACGCCAACCGAATATGATATCCTGCGTTTACTGGCTCAGAATTTAGGGAAAGTGCTGACACACCGCCAGCTGCTGCAAAATGTGTGGGGGTATTCTTCGGAGGAGGACCTGCACATGCTGCGTGTCAATATCAGCAATCTGCGCCGCAAAATCGAACCTGATCCAACCCGTCCAACCTTCATTCAAACCGAAGCCGGGGTCGGGTATCGTCTGCGTTCAGACAGCTGAT
>Ga0154795_1040_pt3 | contig 18811 bp, 18 predicted proteins | sample Rifle2008BG16ft_FD_105803 | JGI IMG/M metagenome (GOLD analysis project Ga0154795, IMG submission 105803) | Chloroflexi bacterium RBG_16_54_18 | reverse complement strand
GGGTTAGCGGGCACTCTGATTTGTTCCAGGATCAGCTGGTTGACTGCCATACCTGCAAGAGCCGCTTTCGCTTTGACCAGCTGAGCTCCAGCGAATGCCCAATGAAACCCAGCAAGCATCCGGGTGAACACAGCACCTGCCGGATGACGGAGCCGCGCGAATTTAACCTGATGTTCAAGACCAACGTGGGAGCCCTGGTCGATCCTTCCTCCACAGCCTATCTGCGCCCGGAGACGGCCCAGGGTATCTTCTTGAATTTTCGCAATGTGCTCGACACCACCCGCGTTTCACTGCCTTTCGGCATCGCTCAGACCGGCAAGAGTTTTCGCAACGAAATTAACCCCCGCTATTTCACTTACCGCTCGAGCGAGTTCGAGCAGATGGAGATTGAGTTCTTCTGCCATCCTGAAGAATCGCAGCATTGGTATGCATTCTGGCGCGACTGGCGCTTTAGCTGGTATATCAGCCTCGGACTGACCAGCACCAGGCTCCGCCTGCGAGATCACTCACCGGACGAGTTGAGCCACTACAGCCTCGGTACGGCAGATATCGAATATGCATTTCCATTTTTACCGGAAGGGGAATTCGGGGAGCTGGAAGGCATAGCGCACCGGGGTGATTTCGACCTTCGCAGCCACATGCAGGGCAAACTGGTGCGCACAGCCCAGGGACTGGAAGTCGAAACTGATGCAGACGGCAAACCAAGGTATCCTGGAAGCGGCCGCGATCTGAGCTACACCGATGGGAGCAGTGGCGAGCGCTACATCCCGCACGTTATTGAGCCATCGGCAGGTGTTGACCGGGCGCTGCTGGCATTCCTGTGTGAAGCCTACCAGGAAGATGAAATCCCCGATCTTGACGGAGTCCTACAGACGCGCCTGGTACTGAAATTTCACCCCCGGCTGGCACCGGTTAAGGCAGGTGTTTTTCCCCTGGTCAAACGCGGTGGCATGCCTGAAATCGCCCGGGAAATTTACCGGGAATTAAAACGCCGCTGGAATGTCTTCTACGACGAGCGCGGTTCTGTTGGCCGGCGATACCGCCGCCAGGATGAATCCGGCACACCTTTTTGTATCACGGTCGACTCACAGACACTGGCAGACCAGACGGTCACACTGCGCGATAGGGATACAACCCGCCAGGAGCGGCTGGCAGTGCATGAGCTGAACAAATTCCTGGAGGATAACATCGACAGACAGAAGTGAAATAGAGATTGGCAGATAACCAATGAATGAGCCCGACTTTGACACTCCCATAGAACGGTCAAATACAGACAGCTATAAATGGCGTAAATACGGACCCGATGTCATACCCATGTGGATCGCTGATATGGATTTCGCCAGTCCAGAACCTGTGATCAGCGCGCTGCGCACGAGAGTCGAACACGGGATATTCGGTTACCCGGATGGACTGCATAATTTCAGCGAAGACCTGCCCGACCTGCGATCGATAATCGTCGACCGCATGGCGGAGCGTTACCAGTGGGAAATCCAGCCCCAGGACATTTATCTGCTGCCAGGTGTCATACCTGGATTGAATATGGCTTGCCTGGAAGCGGGGCGGACGGCGGATGTTGCTCAATCATGGCATGAGAATCCGCAAGCTGCAGGAGTTTTGGTGCAAACTCCTGTTTATCCACCCATCTTCCAGGCTGCCGATACCACCGCGAGACTGCATCAAGAAGCTGCCCTGGAGCGCATGTGCGATGGCTCTTACCGGGTGGATTGGACAGCCTTTGAAACGGCTATAACCGAACAAACGAGGCTTTTCATCCTTTGCAACCCTCACAATCCGGTCGGGAAGGTCTTTCAGCAACAGGAATTGGAGCGCATCGCAGAGATCTGTTTGCAGCGCGACCTGCTTATCTGTTCAGACGAAATACACTGCGATCTGATCTATCTAGGCAACCGCCACATACCCATCGCCTCCCTGGATGCCGATATTGCTGCGCGCACCATCACACTGATGGCTCCCAGCAAAACCTTCAACCTGCCCGGATTACAATGTGCTTTCGCCATCATCCCTAACCCGGAATTACGCCAACGTTTTGCACGAGTTGGGAATGGCCTGGTCTCCTGGGTTGGTATTTTAGGTTTGGCTGCTGCTCAAGCTGCTTACTGTTGTGGGCAGGAATGGCTGGACAGGCTCATCCCTTACCTGGAACAGAACCGCAATAACCTGGTTGAATGCATCCGACAGGAACTGCCGGGAATCGAAGTGGGAATTCCCGCCAGTACCTATCTGGCCTGGCTGGATTGCCGTGGAGCCGGATTGGACGGCAGTACGCCGGAGCTTAATCCTTACTTTTTCTTCCTCGAAAAAGCCGGAGTGGCGCTTCATGATGGAGAACATTTCGGGGGTGAAGGCAAAGGATTCGTCCGCCTCAACTTCGCCTGCCCGCGTTCAAGGCTGATAGAAGCCATGGAAAGGATGAAGAAAGCAATAACTGAGCACTCACCCAACTCAATGCTCATGGGACGCTAATAACTTGACGCAAATTACGGAATGTGCTAGTATCATTGCAATTATCTGCCTTGATCACAAAAAGATTGCTTTTCCGGTCAATCCAAATACGATCGGGTGTGCAGGCTTCTAGACCCGAAGGAGAATACCAGATGAAGACTCATCGCATGATTTCGGTCCTGGTAGCGTTGGCGTTACTAATCGGATCGACAGCCTGTGTAAAGCAACTACCCGCCCCAGAACAGCCAACCCAAGTATCCTCTTCATTGGAAGGTTCTCCTCCTGCTGCTACAGGTGTGATGGACACAATTTTCTTGATCGCAACTCAAACAGCGATGGCCGCACAGGGCACTCAAGGGATTTCTACTTTTCCAACGCCTGATCCTTCGCTGATTGCGCCTACTCTCCCGCAGCAGACCCCGCTGACTACCGGCATTTCGCAAACTCCCGTCCAATCCACTCCTGTTCCATCAGGACCTGCCCCTGCTCTGGTCATCCCCACCAGCTACACGATTCATAAGGGTGAACATCCCTACTGCCTCGGCAGGCGTTTTGATATCAATCCAGCCGATATCCTGGCCGCCAACGGACTCAGCGCAGCCTCTGCCTCCAGCCTCTCGGTAGGCTCGAAGCTGGTTATCCCCCAAAATGGCCGGTCATTCGGAGGCAATCGCTCCTTGCAGCCGCACCCGGCGAGTTACACGGTCAGCAGTAACGACACGATCTATACAGTCGCCTGCTATTTTGGAGATGTGGCTCCTGAAACCATAATCTGGGCGAATAACCTGGTCGATCCCTTTAAGCTCACTCCTGGACAGGTATTAAGCATCCCCTGACCGGTCATCATTGCGTCTCTGCCTGGCGAGCATCGGGAAAAGGCTGACAATACAGCTCCTTCTCCCCCCAGGACTCTCTGCAAGCTATATAATAGATACCTGGTTGAGAGCGGCCTGAAGAATCTAAACGGCGGCTCTCAATTAATTTCAGGAGAATTGCACAATGACATATGAGCTCATCAGCTCCAAGATGATTTATTCTGGCAGGGTGTTCGACATACGCAGCGACCTGGTGCAGCTGCCGGGCGGAAGAACTCACCTGTTTGATATCGTCGACCATCGTCCTGCGGTAACGATGATTCCAATGGATGAAGATAGGCGCATTTGTTTCATCCGCCAATACCGGCTTGCCGCAGGTAAAGAGCTGATAGAGCTTCCAGCTGGGGTTCTGGAAGTTGGCGAAGAGCCTATGGCTGGCGCACAGCGTGAGATCCGGGAAGAAGTTGGGATGTCTGCGAATAACCTTAAATTGATCGGCGAGTTTTTCCTGGCGCCTGGATATTCAACAGAAAGAATGTATGTTTATCTGGCCGACAGGCTCACGCCCGACCCCCTGCCCAAAGATGAGGATGAATTTATAAGCTTGGAGAGAATCTCGATAACGGAGGCATACCGCATGGTACGTCTCCATCAAATAGAAGACGCAAAGTCAATCTCTGCTTTATTACTTGCTCTTCCCTATTTCATTGAAAGTGAAGGGATCACACTTTCGACTTTGGGTTGACCGACCTGCCGAGATCAGGCCGCTCTGTGTGGGTTGGACTCCGCCTGCGGTGTAATTGTGCTCTCCGTCCGGTTTCCGGGCTAAGCAAAGTATTCAGCCAGTTGACTGCCCTACCATCGTATTCTCGCATCCCGCATACATCGCAGACCCAGGCTGGAAAATTCGGCACGGTGATCAATTCGCCGTTCAGCCAGGTGAAATATGTCAGGTACTGCAGGCGTAAGATGCCTGTCTGGCATTCAGGGCACATTCCTTGAGTTTGTTTTGGCACTTCCACCATGTCTGCGCTCATAAAATTTTTACCCTATGTAAATACCTAACTTAATCTCCAGCACTGGCAATCCCGGGGTGTTCGATCAGGCCCCACTGATCGGGAGGCCAATAAACAAAGACGGCTTCACCAATTATATCTTCGAACGGCACACTTCCCCAATTATGCGAATCTGAAGAATTATTGCGATTATCCCCGAGGACAAATACCGCCCCAGCAGGAACAGTCCATTCTCCCTGGTAACCCGGCGGTGCGGTGATGTATTCCTCATTCATCTTCTGCCCGTTGATTGAAACAACCCCTCTGGCAATTGTTACTTTATCCCCTGGCAAACCAACTACGCGTTTGATAAATTCCTGGCTGGGATCACGTGGAAAGCGAAACACGATCACCTCCCCATGTCCCGGGCTGCTAAATTTATATGCCAGGCGATTGACTACCACCAACTCCCCCGACTTGAGTGAAGGCAGCATACTTTCCCCATCCACACGTATACGGGCGGAGATCAGGTTGATGCCGAGAAATAAAACCGCTGAAAGCAGCAGCGTCTCAAGAATATCAAGCAGGAAACGCAGATTTCCAGAACGCCCCTTGCTTGACTGCTCCGGTGCAACTTGTTGGCCTGGCTGTGAATTTTCCGGTGTCCATTGTGCCATAAAAAGATTATAAGACCTGTCCTCAGAGGGAGCAAGGATAGGGAAAATTAATAGATTCCCATTGAATTTTATTCGAGTCAAACAGTGGAATGCTGAGCTACCGGCGTGGGCGCATCACCAGGCGGATAGGCGTGCCGATAAACGGGTACACTGCTCGCAATTGGTTTTCCAGGAAACGCTGGTATGTAAAGTGAGCCAGCTGAGGATCGTTCACATACAACAGAAATGTAGGAGGGTCGCTGCGTACCTGCGTGGAGTAAAAAAATTTCAATTGGCGCCCTGCCAGCGATGGTGCAGGGTGACGGTCCTGGGCTTCATGAAAAATTTTATTCAGCTGGGATGTCGGCAACCGGATCAAACGCTCCTCCTGCACCTGGAGAGCCAGTGGCAGAACTCGTTCAACACGCTGCCCTGTTTTTGCCGATATAAACAGGAGAGGCACATAATCCATGAAATTGAGCTCTCTACGAATCTGGTGGGTGAACTGATCCATCGTGTGGGTATCTTTCTCGACCAGATCCCATTTGTTGATCAACACAACCACACTCTTCCAGGCATCCAGGATGAAACCAGCGATATGTGTGTCCTGGGCAGTAATGCCCGTGGTGGCATCGATCAGAAGCAAAGCCACATCCGATCTTTCAATTGCGCGCAGCGAGCGAAGCACGCTGAATTTTTCAACCCCGGGTTCAATTCTTCCACGCCGGCGGATTCCAGCGGTATCAATCAATGTGACTGGAATTCCTTCGTATTCCAGGAAAGAATCCACTGCATCGCGTGTAGTGCCCGGGATCGCGCTGACGATGGCGCGTTCTTCACCCAGGAGCTTATTCAGCAGGCTGGATTTTCCAACATTCGGCTTACCCACGATTGCGATTTTGATCGATTCATCCTCTTCTGCTTCCTCGCTCACCGGAAGAACTGCAACCAGTGCATCCAATAAATCACCCGTGCCAATCCCGTGCTGGGCGGAGATTGGGTACGGATCACCCATCCCCAGCTCATAGAATTCGCCGACCAGCAGCTCGCGCTGCTGGCTGTCCGCCTTGTTGACTACCAGAAGTACAGGAGGCCAGGGCTTGCCATCATGCGATTTTTGGCGGCGGCGCAGGATACGAACAACCTCCTGGTCCGCCGGGGTTATCCCACTCATAACATCTAAAACAAGAAGCACCGCATCGGCATCCTGGATGGCAATTTCAGCCTGGTGGCGAATCTCGACGATGAAATCAGCTGAACCAATCGAAAGCGGCGGCTGGTTCGGATTTCCCCCTGTCCAGTTTGGATCTATTCCTCCTGTGTCAACAATGTTGAACAGCACGCCGTTCCATTCCGCTTCAGCCACCAGACGGTCGCGTGTCGTGCCCGGCACCTGGTCCACAACGGCCACGCGCTCACCAGCCAGGCGATTGAAAAGGGTCGATTTACCGACATTCGGACGGCCGACCAAAGCGACCACGGGTTTAGGCATCGTTGTTCCTTAAGGCTGCGGTGTCAGCGTAGGTGCAGGGCTCGGTAGAGCCGTAGGAGACACAGTCCCTGTCAAATTAGGTACGGAAGTGGGAGCAACCAGGATTTCGACCTCGATAGTTTCGGGCAGGATCGTCTGAACTCGCACTTCTTCCGGAAAACGCACGACTTCAGGCGCGCGCTGGTAAACTCCGGGTGGCTGGCCACTCAAATCTACCACCGCTTGAAAATCCTCAGCTGTCAGGCTTTCAAGGATATTGAGCGGACCTGCCACGATTATATCGACCGTTTCCGGAGAAATCACAGCCGCCAGGTCTGGAGCCAGTCCGATCACTTCCACGGGCACGGTAAGTGTTAGGCTGCCCTCTATCGCCGCGATGCTGACCTGCACCAGCACCCTCTGGTCGCTGACGACTCTCACCCCCTCTGGCAGGTTCAAGCTCACTACTGTCTCATAGTAATCCTGTAAACCAGTGAGATCCACTGGCAGTGTTTCTACAAAACCCGGAATGTCCTCGATCAACTGCGGATTTTCCGCAAACAAGGTCACCGTCAGAGGGGAGACAGAGATATTGGTGAGCCGGTAGCCTTCCTGCACCTTACCCGTCGTCACCACTTTTACCACCACGTTTTTGAATCCACCCAACAGGCTGACTGGTTGGGTAATGTGTACGACTCTGGGAGTCACCGTCACATCATGGATCACGTTGCGATTTCCATCTACCGCAACCAATTCGACATCGCGTTCAATCGTATCGATTGCCCCCGTGAGATCTATCCTGGCGATCACTTCCGCCACCTGAGTAACCACTGACTCTGCTCCTGTGACAGCGGCATTTTGGGGTTCAACTTCCGCTTCACCCTGACGGTATCCCAGGGGTGGTTCGCCTTCTATAACCAGTTCAATTGGCAACTCTTTGCTCAGTAAAGGCTCGAGAGTCACGCTCACTTCTTCTGGATCGACGTCCAAAATGCGTATCGGGCTGATATCTGCCTGCAGCTGTACATTTACTGTATGTTCTCCAGTTCCCAATCCAGAGAGGTCAATCCAGGCAGATACCAGATCCGGATTGGTATTTATAGTAGCCCAGATGGATTTGGGAGCGCGCAAAGTCAGGCTGACATCGTTTCGAAAATCCCCTACCAGCAGTAAGCCTGGATCCTGGCCGATCACATTAATCGTCACAGGCTCGAAGACACCCTCTTCGTTCGGATCTGCATTGACTACTGCAGATACCCACACCACGAAAGCCAGGATCAGCGCCAGGAGCAATGTGCCGAAATTCCTGGCCAGCCAGCGGAATGGTGCCAGGAACATCAGGTCGTCTCCTCGTCTTCACGTGGGGTGGCCGAAAGCCGCTTGGAAAGCGATCCGAATATCCCACCCGGCAGCGCAGGTCGAAATAGAGCGCGCAGGATATTCTCCAACCGTTCTGCATCCAGCCGGCGGATCATTTTTCCACCATGCACTACCGAAATCCAACCCGTTTCTTCCGAAACCACCACAGCCACAGCATCGCTGACTTCGGAAATCCCCAGGGCTGCCCGGTGACGCAATCCTACCTGCCTTTCTGGAGTGCTCATCAACACACCGCTGGCGGAGAGAGGCAGAACGCAGGCAGCAGCAACCAACTGTGATTCGGATATGATCACCGCCCCATCGTGTAAAGGAGTATTCGGATAGAAAATCTGAAGCAGAAGCTCTGGAGTAACGCGTGAATCCATCCTGACTCCCGTTTCAGCATAATTATTGAGGTGATCACGGCGTTCCAACACGATCAATGCCCCATGCTGCCGGTCGGAAAGTCGGGTAGTTGCTGTGACAATCGCATCGACGGTATCCTGTAGTTGCCGTGAGACTCTTTCAGAAGGCAGTAGAACTCCAGCGCGCCCCAGTCTTTCCAGTGCGTGCCGGATTTCCGGGGCAAAAATCACGGGTATGGCAAATAATACGGCCGGTAAGGTGGTTCGCACCAACCATGAAAATGCTGGCAGCACCTCCAGCGAAGTGAGAACTCCCAGGAGTGCAACCAAAACGATAACCCCGCGCAAAAGCGTCATCGCCTGTGTGCCTCGCAGCAGGCGCAAGATAACAAAGAAAATCGCCGCCACCAGGAAAATATCGAGAATGCTCAGCCAGTCCAGTCGCTCCAGGACAAATGCCAGGTTGGCAATCAAATTACTTATAAAATCAGACAAGAAACTTATCTCCTGGTCAAACTGGCTTCAGAACACGATCTTTACGCAGTTGTTTATAAAGCACTAAGCCCTCACCAGACGAGGATTCTCGGGCCGCCTCCTCCCAGGCACGCACTCCAAGACTCTGGATCGGCCGCGAGGAATAACCCAGGGATCTAAAAAGTTCTTCGCGACCTTGATATTTCAACGGTAGGAATAACAGTGAAATCTCACACTGCAGCTCTTGTGAGGCATCTTCTGCTTCTTTAAACAAGAGTGAAAGTGCGTTTTCTGCGGGCAGATTTTCGTCTATGTGCACATCGTCAATCTTCATCACCAGGTTCTCCACCTGCCACCCAATAATGCCGCACAGCAGCCCGCTCTTCCGCAGCAGCAGGAAGGCTTTATCTCCAAATGCTTCCATCACTTGCTCATAGTCCAGCCTGCTTTTCGCGCTGTCCAACCGGTTGATCAGGTCTGCGATCTGCTCTGCCTCACCCGGCCTGGCACGCTGCACGACAAGATCAGATATTGATGCCTCCAAAGAGCGCTGGGTCTTTGTTTCGGCAGGAAATGTTTCCTGCCAGGCTGCGTAGACCTGTTTCCATGTTTCTTCATAGGGACCATCGTTGCTTATTACTACCTGGGCTGACTTCAACTTGAGCTCCTGCGAGGGTTGAGCATCAACGCGCAGGATTGCTTCAGCTTCACTCAAACCTCTTTTTGTAACCAGCCGTGTGATCTGGATCTCTCTCGAAGATATAACCGTCCAGATGGAGCTGCACAGTATGGCCAGTCCAGATTCAAGCAGTTTTATCGCTTCGACGACCACTACTGGTCGCGGAGTGTGGGAAACCAGCGCATTTATCGCCAGGCGCACATGTGGATGGATTATCCCTTCAAGCTGCTTTAACGCCTGTACGTCAGCGAACACAATTCGGCCCAATCTCGATCGGTCGATTTCGCTGTCAGCAGCCAAAACCCATTTGCCGAATGTCTCCACAACCGGTTGATAGCCCGGAGAGCCTTTCATGATTACCTGATGAGACAGGGCATCTGCATCGATCCCATACGCCCCCAGGTGTTCCAGCATCTTCCTTACCACGCTTTTGCCGGTGGCAATATTCCCGGTTAATCCAATTACATATTTACCTGGCCAACCGCTCATGCCACCTCCAGGGCCACCATCGAAGGCCACAGACCATTTTAGTCTGAGGAACGAAGAATGTCAAACTATGTGGCGTTCAAGAAATTCCCCCAGAACAAACGAAAGTATGCAAAAGCTCCTGTATTTCCTTTATGCAGCGGGTGCAATGCATCCCACTGAATGATGAACGATGTCGCTACATCATTAGCGTCTAAAAAGGCACCGTTGTGAAATTCAATTCCTGAACGCAGGCTGCACGTCCAAACCGTTAAAGAAGTATCTACCGCACAGTTCTCTGCCAGGTTAGGTTGAGCAATAACGCCTCCGGGTTCCAGCCGGTATAGAGACTCGGTGACTTGCGTACAGGCCTGAAACGCTGAGGGATCGGCTTCGTCAGCACAAAATAAGGATTGAGGCTCCACAGGCTGCAGCCAGACGAATCCCTCTTGCCCCGGATAAGTTAACAGGTGAAAAGCTTCATAACCATAGAAAGTAGTATTTGCACCTTGAAATCCCTGCCTGTAAACCACCGACAGGCTCTCTTGTGAATCCCAACCTCCATGAGCGAGTGGAATCATAGGTACATGGCTTTTTATAGCGGTGTTTGCCTGCGCGTAAAAAGGTGCCCGGTTTTCCGCACTTGAATTTGAGCCGGCATGCAGGGCTTCTTCGATATCAGGAAAATGTCTGCCAAAAGTAGCTGGAGCATCCACTCCGAAGTGCGTATCCAGGAAATTCGAAATATCCGGGTAATCAGCACCCCAACCTAATAAAAACAGCCCGGGTATTTGTCCAGAGTCGACCGCCGACAGAAAGTCATCCGATTCCACCACACTGAGCTGCACATCCAATCCCAGGTTCTGCTTCAATTGGCGGCTGATTTCCGCTGCGACCCGGTCAGGCCATGGCATATAGCCATACGCTTCGCCTCGATACATCAGGCTCACCTGGAATCCCATCGGAAAGCCAGCCTGGCTTAACAGGTCCCGTGCAGCCTGCGCATCGAAAGCATACCAGGCTTCCCCTTCACAGCCAAATGGGATGGTGCATGGCCCAAAGTATTCCGCCAGCTGGTAGCCGGTTGGATAAGCCACCTGCACCAGCCTGTTCCGGTCAATCGCCATTGCCAGAGCACGCCGCACTTCCTCCTGGTCAAATGGCGGGATGGTGTTGTTGATTCCCAGGTACGCGACATTCAGGGCGGGACGAATAAGTAAGTTCAAACCAGCATAACTGGAAACCTGCTCGAAATATTCCGGCCCGATGCTTTCCGCTCCATCCACCATCCCTGCCATCACTTGCAGCAAGCGCTGCTGGGCGATCGATTCCCAGCGGAATATGAGCGGAGAGATGCTGGCTTTTGGCTCACCCCAATACCCATCGAAGCCCTCCAAAACCAGCTCCTGACCGCGTTTCCACTCAACCAGCCGGTATGGGCCTGTACCGACGGGATTTTCCAGCAGACGACCTCCTCCACCAGTTTCCTTCAGCCACTCATCAGGTTGGATGGCGAATGAAGGAAATGCGATTTTTTCCAGGAAAGCCGGGTCGGGAGCGCATAGTGTAAACCTAACGGTGAGCCGGTCAACTGCCTCAATGGATTTAAACGATCCGCCGTAATTGCAATCTGGAGCACTGAGCGAAACCGGCTCAAAGGGAATGTCCACTGCGGTTGGAGAGGGGATTTCGGAGTCTGGTGAGGCTGTTGGATTATCTAACTGGTTTTCTGAGCTGCTGACTGTCGCGCTCGGTATAGCCGGGGGAACGCCGGTGGATTCAGCCAGGACGCAGCCGCTTAGCCAAAAAGAAAATAAAAAAAACAAGATACTGAGGAACAGGATCAACCGCATGGGATTCTTTCTCAACCAAACTGTAAATTGGCTGGGATCGCCCGCCATTGTAGCATCAAAAACAGGGGTTATTCTGTGCCGCGCATTGCCAGGCGTGGATCCAGGGCATCGCGCATCCCATCACCCAGCAAATTAAAGCCCAGCACAGTCAGCATGATCGCCAGACCGGGGAAAAACACCAGGTGTGGAGCAGTGAAGACCTGGTTGCGCTCAGATCCCAACATAGTTCCCCACTCTGGTGTGGGTGGCTGTGCACCTAATCCCAGGAAGGACAACGCCGCGGCATCCAGGATTGCAGTAGCGATTCCCAGGGTACCCTGCACGATCAACGGTGTCAGGGAATTCGGCAGGATGCGGCCAAACAGGATATATAATGTCCCACCTCCCAGCGAACGGGAAGCCTCCACAAACTCCATCTCCCGCACCGTGAGCACAGTAGACCGTACCACCCGCGCATAAGCGGGGATCGATACAATCGCAATTGCGATCAGAGCATTGATCAATCCCGGACCCAGAATCGATACGATCGCAATGGCTAATAGCAGGCTGGGAAAGGCCAGCAGCACGTCCATGACCCGCATGATCACATTGTCAATTGTCCCCCCCAGGTAACCAGCTATCGACCCCAGGATGGTCCCTATGACAATAGCGAAAGACACAGAGACAATTCCTACCATCAGGCTCAGCCTGGCGCCAAATAGGATCCGGCTGTACTGGTCGCGCACGTTTCCGTCGATCCCCATGATGTGCTGCGGTAAAGCCTCGGGACATCCGAACAGGTGAATGCAAGGAGGCTGGCGCACCTTTACCGCTTCAATGCCAATTAAAACTTGTAGTGGGTCGTAAGGCGCAAGCACCTGGGCAAAGACGGCAATAAAAATCAAGAATCCCAGGATGCCCATTCCAACCAGGGCCGATTTGCGCTTGAACAACCGGCGCATGGCTGTTTTCCAAAGAGTTACACTTTCGGTTGAACGCAGGCTCTCCACTTCCAGCTGGACTACTGGTGATGAATTCGCATTTTTTTCAATTAACGAGGCCATGAGGGGCTAGTCCAGACGTACGCGTGGATCCAAATATACATACGAGATATCCACAATCAAGTTCAGCATTACGAAGAAAATAGCGATTACTACAGTGAATGACTGCACGATTACGTAATCCCGGGCAGTAATCGACTCAAATAAAATCCTTCCTACGCCTGAAAGCCCGAAGATCGTCTCAGTGAGAACTGCGCCCCCTAAAAACGCCCCCAGAGATAGCCCAATAATCGTTACCAGAGGCAGCAATGCATTGCGCAATGCATGCCTGAGCACCACCGAGGTGCGCTTCAAGCCCTTTGCCCGTGCCGTGCGGACATAATCCTGCCCTAAAACGTCCAACATGCTTGAGCGGGTCATGCGGGCGATAATCGCCAGGGGAATCGTACCAACTGCAATGGCTGGCAATATCATGTGCCTGACGGCGTCTTTGAAGATATCCCAGCGCCAGATCAATATCGAGTTGATCAGGTTAAGCCGGCTGATGAACTCCAGGAAAGCGTGCAGCATCCCAGTCTCAGTCACCTGCCAGCCCCACACTTCGTAGAACGCTGGAACAATCATTCCGGGTGAAAGTCGCCCGGAAGGAGGTAATTGAAACGGAGTATCTTTTAATAGGAGAGCGAAGATATAGGCCAGCATCAACCCCAGCCAGAAGACCGGCATGGAGACCCCGACATTGGCGATCACCATCGTTCCCACATCCACGGATGAGTTATGCTTCACAGCCGAAATGATTCCCATCGGGATGCCCAGCAGTACGCTGAAGGCCATTGCAGCCAGGCTCAATTCAAATGTGGTCGGCAGGCGCTCGATCAGGATATTAGTGACACTTTTATTGAAACGGATGGAAGTTCCCAGGTCGCCAGAAGCTATTTCTTTAATATAAATTCCAAATTGCACCATGATCGGCCGGTCGAGTCCATGGCGATGGATGAAGTCGTCACAGACTAAATCGGTGGCTTTCTCTCCCAGGATAGCCCGGCACGGGTCACCCGGTAACAGGCGGCCGATAGAGAATGTGACAAATAATATACCGAACAAAGCCGGGAAGCTGGAAAGGACGCGCCTGATAATGAATGTGGCCATGATGCTGGGATTCCCGGTAAGGGGAGACTCCCCTTACCGGGAACAGGCTGACGTAATTTGGTTATTCAGACGGAGGCGGATTCAGGAAACCACCCCACAGGCTGGTCCAGTATGTAAAGCCGCCGGTGTTGCCTTTGTGGAGCGGGTGGGCAGCATCCCACTGCACCACATACGACATCACTACGTCGTTGGCGTCCAGGCTGGAGCCGTCGTGGAATTTCACGCCCGAGCGCAGCTTGCAGGTCCACTCGGTCAGGTCGGTGTTGGCTTCGCAGACCTCAGCCAGCGCCGGTGAAGAAGCAGTACCGTTGATTTCATAATGGTACAGGGCTTCAACCACCTGCTCGCAGGCCCGCAGGGATTCACCGTCGGTCTCATCGGCGCAGTACAGCGAGATCGGCTCGGCGTTCTGCATGAACACGAGGGTATCCTGACCCGGGATGCCGGAGGCGTAGAACAGCTCGGAAGTCAGCGGGCTGGCCTGGGGATTCTCCAGGGCTGCCTTATACGCGACTCCTGAGCCGCCATGGGCAATCGGCACCATGGGTACATGTTGCTTGATCAGGCCATTGGCCTGCGCATACAGCGGCTTGCGGGCTTCAATATCCGCCAGAGAGGCTGCTTGCGTCAGGATATCGGTCAGGTCGGTGAACTTCTCACCAAATTGGGGGGAAGAGCCGGCGCCAAAGTGGTAATCGACGAAGTTGACCATATCCGGGAAGTCGGCGCCCCAACCCAGCAGGTGCAGACCCTTCAGCTCACCAGAGTCGGAGGCGTCGATGAAGGCGCCTGATTCCATCACCTCGAGCTTGGCATCGATATTCAGGTTTTCTAACAATTGTGCCTGGATATCCTGGGCAACCTGTGTGACCTGCGGCAGGTAGCCGCGCACCACGTCTCGGTAGTTCAGGACGGTCTCGAAGCCATCCGGGAAACCGGCTTCGGCCAGTAAGGCCTTGCCAGCTGCTGGATCGAACTCGTACCAGGCATCTCCTTCACAACCACCCGGGATTACACAGGGGGTGAAATGCGAAGCGACGTCGGATCCTGGCGGGTAGAAGGTATCCACGATGCGCTGGCGGTCGATGCCCATGGCAATGGCCTGGCGAACCTTCTCATTGTCGAATGGCGGGTAGGTGTTGTTCATACCCACGTAGAAGACGTTTAAAGCTTCGCGCTCCATCAATTGCAGGGTCGAGTCAGCTTCGATTTTGGCGAAATCATCCGGACCGGGGTTGTCGATACCGTCCACCGTGCCAGATTGCAGCTCGAGCAGACGCTGAGCAGCTTCAGTGCTCCAGCGCAGCACGAGCGTGGCTGACTTGGGAGCCTCATCCCAGTAATCCGGATTGGCTGTGAAGATCACCTCTTCGCCGCGCTTCCATTCGGAGAGCATGTAAGGGCCAGTTCCGATCGGTTTTTCCAAAAGCGCGCTGCCTTCACCGCCGCCGCCGGTGCTTTCCAGGTATTCAGAGGGCTGGATGCCAAAGGAAATAAAGGCTACCTTGGCGAGAAAAGCCGGGTCAGGTCGGCACATGCTGAACTTAACGGTCAATTCATCCACTGCCTCGATGGATTTAACCAGTCCACCATAATCGCAGTCCGGAGCGCTGTAAGTCATCGCCTCAAACGGCACCATGGTGGCGGTGGGTGGCACTTCAGTAGCTGCCGGGCCGCAGGCTGCCAGCACAAAGCTGAGCAGCAAAACCGCTGCGACCATAAATTTGAATCTTTTGTAGTTCATTCGTTCTCCTCCTTCAAAGGAAATGAAATTAGGTGGTAATTATGGAAATGATCAATTATCTGTTCTTCACTGCACCTCCTGTTGGCTCATCGTGGATTCTTCCAGTAAGGTTGCCTGTTATTAGGCTGGGATATGTGCTCTACTATTTACCTTACAGCCCGAGTGAACCCGTTCACTGATTATACGTTAGGTTAAGAAGTTGTCAACCGTGTAAGTTATATACTCAGCCTGTATGAAAGTCCAACATTATGGCTTTTCACCATAAATGACGATATTTGTCCATATTTTTTATGACACCTGACACTGGTAGCGATTTTCTTCGTACGTATAATCAGGAATAGTCGGATTTTATTTCTATTGTGATTAATTAACTGTGGAAAAATAAGTCGCAGATGGAGGTGGTACATGGCGATGCGAGAATGGCAATCGGTAAAATATTGTTACTGTCAACATGTTGGTCTTAATGTCTCGCTCGAAGCCGAAGTAGTCATCTCTTCCGATTTGCTTCCAGACCAGCCTGCACGGGTCTTGAGCCACCGCTGTTCGAATGGATTGGAATGCAACCTGGATGGGCGCCCGAGCTGTATCTGGGCGGGAACAAACCCTGCTGTCGACCCGTTCAAAGAGTGGATTAAGGCGATCTAGCGCCACTATATAAATACCTTTACTATCGAGAACCTCCCTGGGTTCAGTATTGCCGATAGGCAAGCCCGCTGGCGTGTAAGACCTCGACACGCCAGCGGGTTGGTTTAAAGGTATCCAGTCTTAAGAAATCACACCCAGCCGTTTCCCAATATTTTGAAAAGCCTCCAGCCCCTGCTTTAGATCTTCATTGCTGTGTGAAGCAGAGATCATCACCCGGATACGCGCTTTTCCACGCGGTACCGTTGGGAAGCCAAGTGCCATGGCGAACACTCCTTCCTTGAAAAGCTCGCGACTGAACTCCTGGGCTAGCGGTGCTTCCCCAAGCATGACTGGCGTAATCGGCGTGACGGAGTTTCCAATGTCGAAGCCAAGTGAGCGCATCTCGGCCTTGAATAACCTGGTGTTCTCCCACAAGCGCTCAACGAGCTCGGTGGATTCTTCCAGCAAGTCGACCGCAGCCAGGCAGGCTGCGACATCGGGAGGGGTCATGGCTGAGGAAAACAGGAAGGGCCGTCCACGCTGCCGCAGCCATTCGACCACCAAAGAATTGCCTGCTACTACTCCTCCGACCACGCCAAAGGCTTTCGACAGCGTGCCAATTTCGATGTCCACTTTTCCATGCAACCCGAAATGGTCGACAATTCCCCGCCCGCCTTTTCCAACCACTCCCTCGCCATGAGCGTCATCGACCATCAGGACGGCATCAAAATCTTTCGTGACATCGAGGATCATATCCAGGGGGGCCAGGTCGCCGTCCATGCTGAACACACCGTCGGTAATCACCAGGAGGCGCGTGTAATTTGAGCGATTCTCGTCCAGCACGCGCCTTAAATCCTGAGGATCGCAGTGCTTGTAGCGTAAAATCTTTGCCCCGGAGAGACGGCTCCCATCAATTATGCTGGCGTGATTCAATTCATCTGAAATGATGGCGTCGTCTTTACCCACCATGGCCGGGATGGCAGCCAGGTTGGCAGTGAAACCCGACTGGAATGTGATCGCTGCCTCCACTCCCTTGAAATCCGCCAGGCGCTTTTCGAGTGTGATGTGCAGGTCCATTGTTCCGGCAATTGAGCGTACCGCTGCCGGTCCGACCCCGTATTTCATTACCGCAGCATGAGCGGCTTTCACTAACCTGGGGTGATTTGCGAGACCCAGGTAATTATTCGAGCAAAAATTCAGCACCCTTTGACCGTCAACCACCAACCAGGCCCCCTGGGCTGATCCTATCGTCCGAATACGGTTATACAACCCGGCTTCCTTTAAACTGTTGAGCTCGGTCTCGATCCATTCCAATTTACCTGACATGGTTCCCTCTCAAGAATTTATAGAATTAATTAGTTGATTTGGGCTTCTGGCGTGGCCTGGGATTGGATCCGATCAGGTGACTTATGAAACCGTGTTTCTCAACTGGCACCGATTGTTCATTCTCCCAATCTCCCGCCAATCGTTCCTGCCACCATTTTCTTGCGCTTCGATAGGCGCGTTCCAGGTATTCCTCCAGGACTGAGTCATCCTGCTCGAAGATGATACTCCGAAAAAACTGCAGCTCTGCCAGAGCACTGTCCAGCACGCGCAGCACGTTCTCCCTGTTCGAAATGATGGAGGTTTTCAGCGATTGTGAACCGTCGAGATTCAGAACCGGCCCGCTGGCGTCGGTATATGCGCGACCGGCAACCTTACGACCCTCCCGCCATCCGGGTTGATCAACCGTTGCGTTCAACAAAGCCGCTGCAAGTATCTGCGGCAGGATCATGGTGGAAGTCATCAATCCGTCTATCTCCGCCAGGTCCGCAAACAGCGGAGTTGAGCCGAGCAGCCGAGTCAGGTCAGCAGCCAGTTTAATAGCATCCGAGTCCGTGCGGGGCGGTGAGGTGATGGCAATTAAACCCTTCTCGAAAAGATCCGGATGTGCAGCCTGTTGGCCAGTGCTGGCATCATTCAGGTATGCCGGGTTGATCACCGGAGTTAATCCGACATAATGCCTGCCAGCTGGGAGCAGCTCTTTCGCCCAGTCGGCGACAACCACTTTGAGCGGAGAGGTGTCCATTACGACTGCACCTTCCAGTAGATCCTGGGCAATCAGGCGCATGGTTTCTGGGACCTGGTCGATCGGAAGGCACAGCAGGACAAGGTTGGCATTACGGACAGAATTCGGTAAATTTGAGTCGACACGGTCAATGGCGTCCATCTTCTCCGCCTGCCGAGCAAACGCGATTTTCTTATCATGCCCAACCCGGGTGACCAGGTCTTTATGCTTGGCTAAAGCCAGTCCAATCGAAGTTCCAATCTGTCCCAATCCGATAATAGTGAGCTGAATGGTCACATCAATCCTCAACTTTCTTCATCCAAAAGCTGCAGCTGGTACAGGAGTAAGTCTTCCCATGTGCGAACCCCCATTTCTAAATCCGCTTTCAACACCGGCTTGGTCGCCTCCTGGTGCCGGTGGATTAGTCTGGCGGTCAACTTCGAGGCTCCTTCTGCTGCCGCCATCTCGGCTCCCCAGGCCGGATGCTGGTCAGCGACCACAAAAATACGTTTGAAGCCGCGCATGTCTTCAGAAGCTTCCCATCTCTGGCAGGCGCCAGGGATCACGCGTTTCGCCAGGACCACGATTGCTCGCTCCCATAAATTTAACGGCGAGCGGCTTTTTCCCACATCGTGAAGCAGCGCCGCTGCCAGCAGGTCAGGGTCAGCCTCT
>Ga0154795_1067_pt1 | contig 19589 bp, 16 predicted proteins | sample Rifle2008BG16ft_FD_105803 | JGI IMG/M metagenome (GOLD analysis project Ga0154795, IMG submission 105803) | Chloroflexi bacterium RBG_16_54_18 | reverse complement strand
CGATGATATCGCCATACGCGAGCTTCTTCCAGAGCTGGTCTCACTGCTCCAGCTGCCCACAATCGGACCAGACGGCAGGTCGATGGGCTACCGCCTGGACAGCAAGGCATTAGGACGGGAGCTGAGTGAGGATGAGACCCTGGGAAAAGCCGGGATACCAGCAAATGACAGGCTGATCTTGACCGCCGATATTACTGCCGGAGCGACGACGATTGAACAAAGCCCGCGAATGCGCAGGCTAAAGGCAGATCATGAATTAATGAAAGAGCTGTCTGCCCGAAGTGATCTGATCAAATTCGAATCACAGTCCACGCGACCAGGCCTCCCCCCAGAAAAATATATCGTCACATACCTGTGCCGCGGGATTATCGGAGTGGACAGACAGGGTAATCCGAAATATGGTGAAAAACACCAGGTTGAAATCTATCTCCACAGCCAATATCCACAGCGCTGGCCGGGGATGAAATGGCTCACACCAATCTGGCATCCCAATATAAATCACTTGAACGGCACCGTATGTATTGACGCTGCCTGGTGGACGGCCAGCCGTTCCCTGGACCGGTTGATCCTGATGATTGGAGAAATGGTGCAGTATAAGAATTTTCACGATGACCCAACCAAACCTCCCTTTCCATGGGATCCGGAGGCAGCCAGGTGGAGTCAGGGCTACCGTAAAAAACATATCAAGGCATTTCCGGTCGACCAGCGCGAACTGCTGCGGCCGGAAAGAGTGAAAATAAGAAAGCAGGTAAAACAAGCTAAGCCAGCAATCCGGTTGAAATAATCCTGAGTCTGGAAAGCCCGGGTTGATTTTGAACGAGAATCGTCAAACTATGAAGAAGGAGGCAATACATATGGCTGAAAAACCTGTAACACTCGTACTACCCGCAGGTGGCACCCGGACGGCGGATGTGCCAGATGATGTCGAGGTGAAGGAATTAATCCCGGAGCTGACGACATCGCTGGAACTGCCTACGACAGGTCCGGATGGCCGGCCAATCAGCTATCGGCTGGATAGCAAAGCGCTCGGACGTGAGCTCCACGAAGATGAGACCCTGCAAGTGGCTGGAGTTCCGAACGATGATCGCTTGATGATCACAGCTGATATAACGGCTGGTTAATCGTAAAGCCAAGTGGCAAGTCCTGCCAGACTGCCACTTGGCCCCACCCCCGATCTGAGAGTGTATTTTATTTTACCACGCATGGATTCGTTATTGATCAAGCTATCCCCAGAAAGCGGTTTTGAACCCCGGGCTGCGAATATCCCAACCAACCGCTCCCGCCGCTGGTGGTCGCCCTGGGAAGGAGATGGGCGTAATGCGAATTTGGCAATTTTCGTATCGCAACGCACCTTCATCCGGATATGTGCGCACTCCGGAAGTGATCTGGGGAATGAAGTCGGTGGCTGGCTGCTGGGTAAATGGCGGAAGGACAGGCGCAGCGGCAGGCATTTTATTGTTGTTGATGCCAGCCTTCCTGCTGAACACACCCGTCATGGAAGCGCCTTCTTAACTTTCACCCAGGACACCCAGATCACATTACGAACAAACATGGAAAAGCGATTTCCTGATAAGGAACTGGTTGGGTGGTACCACACACATCCCAAAATGGGTGTATTCATGTCAGCTTATGACACCTGGCTGCACAGCAACTTTTTTCCATTCGCTTACCAGGTTGCCCTGGTGATTGAGCCTTACTCAATGAATGGAGGATTTTTCATCCGCCAGGGTGATGGGACGCTTGATCCGCGGTCCTATTTCGGTTTTCATGAGCTGCACAACCATAAAAATCGCAGCGTGGTTCATTGGCGAAATCTGCTCCCAGAAATGTTTTCTGAGTTTGAGAGGGAACTATGACCCGTCTAATGAGGTTATATTATTACGGGGTGCTTGGTGCCATCGGAGGAACAATCGCCTGGCAGATAAGCAACCTGGTTGGTTTATCATTTTTTACCAACGTATACTTGAGCGAGATCGCCGTCGGCGCCATGATCGGCTTCTGCATCGGTTTATTAATCGGCCTGGCAGAAGGAATTTCAACACGCAATCCGGTTGTGGCAATGCGCGCGGGATTGATCAGTGGGGGACTGGGTTTAGTCGGCGGAGCAATCGGATTGCCTCTAGCAGAATTCCTGTTCCAGCTGGCTGGTGGGGAAGCCTGGGCCAGGTCCATTGGATGGGGATTCTTTGGGATGTTGATCGGTCTGGCGTGCAGTGCAACCGCCGGCAGCCAGGTGTGGAAAGGAGCTGTGGGAGGGATTCTGGGCGGCATCCTGGGAGGATTGTTGTTGGAAAGCGCTCGCAACTGGTTATCGGACCCGTTGTTGGGCAAAGCGGCGGGATTGCTGCTGCTGGGAGCTTCGGTAGGTGTGTTTATCGCCCTAATCTTCTTCCTGCTTTCCAAAGCCTGGCTGCAGGTCGCTTCGGGGAAATTGAAAGGGACTGAATTTATCCTGGACAAATTCCTGCGGGCAGAAGGTCCAGCTGCTTTCATCGGCAGCGACGCATTGAAAGCCGATATCGTGCTTCCCGACCCGGACGTGGCTCCGCAACACGCAATGCTCAAAGGCGCTGGCACTCACATTTCCATTAAAGATATGAGTCGCGAAGGCACCTTTGTCAATAACAAGAAGGTAGAACAAGGCACGCTCCGCAATAAACAGACCATCCGGGTTGGTAATACCCAGCTGGTTTATTTCGAAAAGAGGTGAGAAATGATTCCATACCGGAAGTTTTTCTTCTTACTCCTGGTCCTGACCCTGGTAGTCATCCAACCCATTTCTGCCGGCGCCCAGGAAGAAACTGAGATCAGTACTACGGGTACCCAGGCGCACATCACCCAGGTGGATAATTCCCAATTCCCTTCTGTTACCGTGTATGTTTCTGTGACAGACGCAGCGGGTGAACCAGTGGAAGTCAGTCCATCCCACATTGTCCTGGAGGAGGACGGTCAACGCATCACACCTGCGATGATTCAATCTTCCGGGGATATTGGGGCCTTGACGACCATGCTGGTAATCGATGTATCGGGCAGCATGAACAGCAATAACAAGCTGGATTCTGCCAAATCTGCCGCACAGGCATATGTAAACCAGGCCCGCCCGTCTGACATGATTGGTTTATTGACATTTAACACTGAGGTCGATTATGTTCAGCCGCTCACCGATAACCAACCAGCTCTGTTGGAGGCGATCAAGAAGCTGAAAGCCATGGATGACACGGCGATGTATGACGCACTCTCCCAGGCGATCGATATCATCCAGCGTGAAGAAGGACGTGTGGCGGTAATCATATTGACGGATGGGCTGGATAATCGCAGCAAGATCTCGCCGCAGGAGGTCCTGGCGAGGATCGGTCCAGGTGGATTATCGATCTCAACTATCGGATTAGGGGACCCAACGCACAGCAAGAAAGCTATTTCGGGTCTGGATGAAGCCGCATTGGTCGCGCTGGCAGAAAAGGCCGGGGGAGGATATGGATACGCCAACGACGAGGCTTCGCTGCGCAATTTATACGAGCGTTATGGCCGGGCTTTGCAAAGTGAATATGTGATCACTTATACTTCGCCATCTCAACTGCGAGACGGTGTCAACCGGCGCCTGGAAGTATCGCTCGAGCTGGAGCCAGGCCAGGTGGTGGTTGGAAAGGAGGCACCTGTAGCTTACAATCCTGGAGGATTGGTGCCTGAGGTCGCCCAACCAGCAAACTGGGCGGTGTTCATCGCCCTGTTAGCAGGTCTCCTGATCCTGTTATTTATACCGCTGGTCGTAGGAAAACTGCTTGCCATGCGGCGCAATCCTGAGGAGAAGTCTAAGAATGTACGCCTGGGGCCGAAGATAAAGCTCCGAAATTGAAAGAGCTGCTCCCCTTCAACCTTACGATGAATTTTAAAGGGGAGCTTTTCTTTTAGCGGTACGCCAGTGGAAAGTAATATTTATACAGGATATTGGGGTTGGAAGTGTAACACTGCCCGGTAAGGAAGTCCCAGTTGCAGTCAGAACCGGTCAGGGGTAAAGCGGAGGGGGCGCTGAGCAGGAAGGTTATAAACTGCGCTGCTCCATCCAGGATATGGACGGCCGTTTTACCCTGGATTCCGCCGATTTTATTGACTGCGAAAAGGTCTGGTATTTCATCCCTGTTATGGTCGCGTAAGAAAAAGACCCAGGAATTATCCGTCCCAGTTTTCAGCAGTCCGGTTGGTTCGTTAAACAGGTAGGTCTGGAAATTAGCAGCTCCGTTTAACACACTTATCTCGGTCATGGCACCTGAACCCATGGCCTTATTAATCACCACCAGGTCCGACACATAGTCCTGATCGTAATCGCTAATTGCATAAGCCCAAGCACCACTGGTGCCGGAATTGCCGATTGGTGTCAGGTAACTGCCGAGCGATGCCTGGTATCCGCTCGCTCCACTCAAAACACTTACCTGTACGACACTGTGACCAGCCCGATCGACGGCGTATAAATCTGGGATTCCATCCTGGTCGAAATTCCCTAATTGATAAACCCATGATCCAGGAGTGGATTGGGGCAGGCTGGTAGTTGTGCTCATCAAGAATGATTGATAATCGCTGGCTCCACTAAGTATATGGATTTCGGTTGACCCTGACGAGGTCCCGAAATGGTGGAAGGTGTATAAATCCGGCCTGCCATCATTATCATAGTCGGCCATGTCAAATACCCACTGATCATTCGTCCACGGAAGCGCCGAGAGTTGATGTCTCAGGATCGAACCAAAATTAGTGCTTCCATCCAGGATATAAATCTCTGAATGACCGCTTTGACTACCGGATTTTTGAACGGTATATAGGTCTGCATTTCCATTGTTGTCTGCATCCTCCATGAGAGGGCCTGATGCTGTCAATCCGTCCAGCACATTACTGTCGATCGTAATGCTGATTCCACCCCAGGTCTCGGTATGTCCTCCCGCATACTGCCTGATCCGCTCTCGGCTGCTCCAAAAGCTGTTCGAGAGCATGTAGACATCCCAAACGGTGGCATCTGGATCGTATTCGTACGGGAGATGCCAATGAGCGGGCCAGATCACATCCGGTTTCTCCGGCAAACTGTAATAGGCATTCAGTATCGGACCCAGACTGTAAACTCCAGCAATACTGCCACGCGCACGAACCTGGCTCGACCAGCCTTCGATGAAGGCTTTCGCTGATTCGTGACAGGGCGTGTTCGTTATATCGTAATTTTCGAGATCGTAATAGATCACAGTCCCTGTTCTATCCGCTAAAGTAAGTCCCAAATCGAAAGCTTTGTCGAGAGCCGCGTTGGCTTCTGTTATACCCTGCTGCCTGGATACTACCGGGTCGCTGCTCATCCTGGCGATTGGCCGGCTGTAGCATGAGGCCTGAGGCCCTACCCAGGTAGGGATGAATTTCCAGCCCTGCTGGCTGAGCTGAGAGATATATGTTGCGCTCAAAGCCAGATTACTGCAAGACCTGGCCGCACCACCGATATACAGGTTGACTGCACTGTAGGGGCCGTTCCTAATCCAAGCCTGGAGCTTATCTGGCGTAGGTATTTCACACTTATCAAATCCCTGACCGGTGGTTAGAAACGTCCGTTTACCGGGATTCACAACCAATTGTGCTGGTTGTGTTTCGTTAACGAGTACAGGTTCTACGGGCAAGATCGTCAGATCTGAGTAATCGATTACTTTCCGGGGTAAAGACAGGCTCTCCCAGCTGTTTCCTGAGTCTTGAGTTCGCAGTAGAAGCTGAGTTGATGAACACGATTTCGTTTCTGGTGTGCCCGTTATGACAGGACTCACAGGCTCAAGGTCACAATTCCCGGTGATCTGCCTGGCCCAGCCTGTGGTTGGAGACACCATATCCAATTGGAGGAGTGAGGATATCGAAGGGAGGTTCGAAGCGAATATGGAGATTTCCTGGCTATGCTCGACTCGATACGTATCTCCCGAATAGGGGTGAACCAGGACCGCCTTGTCTTCATTGAGCGCTGAGAAAGGTAAATCTATAGTTGGGTCGATATCCTGGATATTCTGAGATATCCGGTTGAATTCCCAGCTTACCCCACCGTCTTCTGTGAAATAAACTCGCAAGGAGGTATGGGAACCATCGTTCACTACTACTGGCAGAAATCCCTTTTGTGATGATGAAAAAACTGGATTCTGGTAGCGATAGGAATACCCAACAACGTGCGGCAGGTTAATCAAGTTCTGCAGTTGCCATGTCTCTCCACCATCAGTCGAGCGGTACAGCTCTTGCCCCGCTGTACCGCCGGAGGTCCAACCGACTTCAGGATTTATAAAATAGACGGGTTCTCCAACTGGAATTTCCTGTCGTTCCCAGGATATGCCGCCATTGTCGGTTTTAAACAGGACACCGTTGTTAAAATTGCTTGAAGACGGCGATTGTAAGACCAACCAGCCATTGTTTCGATTGATGAAATGTAAAAAACCAGCCTTGGGAAAGGAGTCTATGTCACCAGATGAAAACAGATGGAGGTTCAGCAGGCTCCAGCGTCTGCCGCCTGTGAATGTATGTGCCAGGACAAAAGTATTTCTACCATCTTCGGCGACCTCCTGGTAGATGGCCCAGCCCAACCTCTCGTCCACAAACGTGACGGATAAAATCTCCGGATTTCCAATAACAGGTGGTGTAATTTCAGTCCAGGTATCGCCTGAATTGTCCGTCCAATACAAGGATTGGCCTGCCAGGACCCATCCAGATTGAGGAGACAGCAAGTCGAACCCTTTGATGTCAACCGAAGTGGGAGCCTGAAACAGGGGGCTGCGAGTCTCTCCGCTGCCAGGATGGTTTGGTAACAAAGAAACACCCAGTACCAGCAATATTATCAGGCATCGATTCTGTCGCTTTAACATTTTAGTCCTGGCTGTTTTCAGTCTAAATTGGATTGTTCCAATAAATGTGCCAAGACTCGCTTTTCTGTTGGTTTCCCCGTTTTTTTAAGGATTAATTAATAATCTTAGTGTTCGGTCATTCTAAGCCATTCAGGACATGCTCGTGTGGATGAGATCCTGATCACAGCGAAGGATGACAATTCGTTTGGCCTGAGCCCAAAGTACTGGCAGCTTTTCCGAATCAGGAAATCATTTGACTAATTAGATCCTGCACTTCAGGGTCAAGGCTCACCCATTCGACACCTGTCTTGTAGAGATCTGAATCGGGATCTGTCTCACACCAGACTACTCGCGAAGTTATGTCCAGGTTTACCTTTTCGAATGCTTCGGGTAAATCAATCTGCAAGTATATCAATGTCTCCAGTGGGATTTCCTTTTCTGTCACCAACAGTCCCCCCTGCAGAGAGACATCTACCAGGTAGCCGATCAACTGCCTGGTTTTTCGATCGTAGACATGAGTAAAGTAATGCAGCGGCTTACGGTAGACTTTTCGTCTTTCTTTCATAATGAGAATATGCTTTCAAGTTAACCTTGGCTGGCAGGAAGAAATTATGACTCTTGCTTAACTAGAATTTTCTTCTTTTCTACATCAGATCGTGGTGGTGGTATATATTATACTTATCGTGGGCGCGGAATTCGAGAATTCGACATTTCAGAGTTGTTTGGTGAGACCGATTTTGAACCGGCTGTGAAAATACCAGTAATTAATTTGGATAACAAACGATAACATCGAAGAATTTCATCATGATTCGATACATGCTGCGCCGTTCTATTATTGGCATTATCCTGTTATTTGTCTATGTTTCCATACTTTTCTTTATCATTCAATTAGCACTGCCCGGGGACTATGTAAGCCAATTCGCCATGGGGCTTTCGAATGCCGATTCACAAAACGCGCGTGAATCGTTAGGCCTGGATAAACCGATTCTTGAGAGATACCTTATTTGGGTTTCAAAATTATTACGCGGCGACCTGGGTCTTGCCTATTCAACGTGGGAACAAGGAATGCCAGTCAGGGATTACATTATCCAGCTATTACCGGCTTCGATTCTGGTATTCGGTATAGGGACAGTCGTGGCATTTTCGATTGGGTTGTACCTGGGTAAGGTGAGTGCCTGGCGGAAAGGAGGGCTGCTCCCTGGGATGATCACCGTGAGCGGCATCGCGTTCTATACCTCATTCCCACCCTGGCTGGCTTTTTTGATCATATATTTTGTCGCCAGTCGGCTCGGTTTACCTGTTTTCGGTATCGCGCGATCTTTTCGCATACGCGAACCTGCTTTTAAGCAATATGAGATCCTGTGGTTGATGCTTTTCTCGCTCAGCCTCATCATTGCGGCGGTAATTCTCATCAATTTCATATTGAAACGCTTTGATAAAAAAACCATTCACGGATTGTTAATTTTTATCCTGGTTGCATTCAGCTGGCTGGGGAGCTGGTATTTAATGGATATCCAGGAATACGCCTGGGAGATTTCTAAAGGTGCGATCTTACCAATCCTGACCTACACTTTGCTCACTTTCGGTGAAGTAATGCTTCTCATGCGTACCTCGATGTCTGAAACGGTACATGAAGATTACATCTGGACGGCAAGGGCTAAAGGATTGAAAGAATCGACCGTGCGCGACCGCCACGCCGCCAGGAATGCCTTATTACCCGTGATGAGCCGGATGCTGGTCAGCATCCCTTATTTTCTCACCGGACTTGTAATGATCGAGCGTGTCTTCGATTGGGCGGGTATAGGTACCACTTTATTCTACGCGGTCGGTATGCAAAACATCACCCTGGCTTTGGGGATGTTGATTGTGATCGGTGTATTATCTATGGTCGTCCGGTTGGTGCTGGATGTCCTTCAATTCTATCTGAACCCTCGCATCCGCGAAAGAAATATCTACATCTGACCTGGGAAAAATTGTGGAAAAACAAGAAGCCATCAACTTCATCCTGCAAGGCCTCGAGAAGGATTGTTCCGAATCCGAGATTGCGGCTGAGCTCAGCGAACAAATGGGGGTCCCGATTGAAATTGTCAAGAAATTCGTTGACCGTGTGGCAGCTCAAAATGCAGCTAATACCACCTCGATACCTTCCAGCGATCGGATGGTAGAACCAATTGCTGAGCCAGGCCAGGCTGGATACAAGGTGGGAGAACTATCAGCGGAACGGTGGGAGCCAAATATGGAGAAGGATAACAGCCGCATCCTTCTGCCTGTTACAGGCCAGGAATTGGTAACACTCAATTCCTCAGAAAGAATGAAAATCTGGCTTCAGTCGAGCTGGAAGCGGTTCAAAGAAAATTGGAGAATATTTTTCAGGAACAGGCTGGCCGTGGTTGGATTGATCATGTTACTTTTTTATGTAGTGATGGCGCTCGTACATCCTTTATTGATGGGGACGGTTTGGCCTAAGGGTATTTACAATCCAGTTACTGGTCATGATATGGATATTTTTCCCCACCCTTCCGGCATGAGCATGAAACACATGCTGGGAACAGATACTCTTGGCAGGGATGTATTAAGCGTGTTGATGGCGGCAACAGGTCCCTCACTGGCGATGGCATTCATCGCTACCATCACCGCAACTATTCTGGGTACGGTGATAGGTGCACTTTCAGCTTACTACCGCGGGATGATCGATGGAATTTTCTCCAACCTGGCCGATATTTCACTCCTGGCTCCAGCACCTTTAATTATGGTGATAATAGGTTTCGTGCTGGATATTGATCCGGTACAATTTGGCTTGATCTTTGGGATTCTGGCAGGGATTGGGGTTGTAGCCATCGTCATTCGCTCACATGCACTGGCTGTCGTCAGCAAGTCTTATATCCAAGCAGCACAAGTGGCAGGAGGGGGGTCGCTGCACATCTTGATGAACCACGTCCTCCCTCATCTTCTTCCCCTGGCGGCTGTCAGTATGCTGTTCACTGTCACAGGCGCGATTTTCGCCAGCGGGTTCATTGCATTCCTTGGATTATCGCGAGCTCAATTGAACTGGGGAAGTATGATCTACGATGCTTTCACTTATGAAGGAATCAACGGCATCCTTCCATGGAATGTGTTAATCCCTTCAGCCATGGCGATATCCCTCTTCGCAGCTTCCTTTTACCTGATCGCTTTAGGTCTCCAGGATGTGGTCGAGCCGCGCAAGGTGGCACGACGGCTGCGTTCGTCTGCATGATAAGGAAAGGTTGAAATTTCTTCTCAAACCAGAGCTTTTATCACCGGATATATATCGGATTGCTGAAGATCCAGCCGCGCTGCCGGCCTTTGTAATCGACATAGGCCTCAACGCGGTATACACCGGGCTCAGAGGTAATATGAGTACAGGTCAATCGATTTTCCCAGCTCATGACGATGCGGCCGTTCTTAATTAAGCGGCACTCACATGCATGTGGGAGCTTGATCTGGAGGGTGACCCCATTTTTCGAAGAGATCTCGTCGCCTATTTGAACCGTCTTCTCGAGACCGTGGGCGGAAAATCGAAAGCCTCGTGTCGAGACCGGCAAGTCGTAGCCAACAAATGCGCATCCACTGGCAAGCGAATTCAGTACCAAACTTCGGTCATGCTCAAGCTCGCCGTTTAAAGGTTCAATGACCAGTAAATGGGTGTTGATAGCTCGAAAATGAAACTCGTATGGGAAAATCACCCTGCGCAATGGTCCAAGATGGACCGGAAATGCATGTGCGTCTGAACCACCCACTGCTACAATACGCTTACCTTTCGCCAAGAGATCATCCCAGATTTTCAAAACTGCCGGAAGAGGTCCGTGTGCCACCCGGTGGGGCTGGTAAGCGTAATAAACAGCATGCAGTTTGGTCTTTAACAGCGACTTAAACTCAGACATCCCATTCCATAATTCGATACCAGTAAAACCCTGGATATCCCAATCTTCCCATGAAATATCGACTTCTCCAATTGCTGGTGATGGAGGGTCTATCGGATGGGCAATAAAAGACAATCCGCCTGCTTTATTTATTTTTTTAACCAGTCTCTCAGCGTTCCACGCTTCCTGCGCTACCTCTTGACCTGCACCGAACACCAGTAAATGGTTCTTTTGCGGCGACCTGGCCTGGTCATGCACTTCTTCACCGATCAATAATAGCAGCCGGCGGCCGTCTCGCTCGATTATTTCTTCTTTTCCCTCAACCAGCACGTTATGATCGGTGACGATGACCGCATCGATACCTGCTTTGACTGCGGCATGTGCGATGTCTGAGTGGCTCCCGAAGCCATCGGAATAAGTGGTATGCATATGAAGGTTTATGGTTATTTCATGCATTTATAATCTCGAAGGTTTGACTATTCGCCGGACGAAAGGTATAATCGCCCCTGCTTTGAACCGAGAAGATCGACTTCCGGCTGCAGTTATGATTCGTAGATAAATCTCAGGAGGCTGGTGTGGAAGTATATCTGGATATCGCGTTGATTATAACGTCAATCGCATTAATCGCTAGCGTTATTTTGCAGAGTAAAGGCGCTGGATTGGGAGGTTTCATGGGCGGGGATACAGGTGGGGTTTTTACAGCCCGGCGCGGTATTGAAAAAGTTCTTTTTCGAGTCACCATTGGCTTGAGTGTACTATTTTTTCTTCTGGCGATTTTAGCCACGGTGGTCGCGGGATAGAGCCAGGGGATCCCCAGGCATCACCCGGTCAAGCATTTTTTGTGATTTTCCACATTCCGCTTCAATCGAAAGGATAATTCTGGTCATGCAGTACCGGATATCCTATTAACCTATTAATGAAGAAGTTACGCTGGCAGCTTCTGATCGTCGTCGTTGCGTTGATCGCAATTGGTATTCTGTTGGCTGGACAGCAGAATAAGCTTGAAATTGTAAATCCGCTGCCGGTCGATGAACCGCAGAGTGGGGGTGAATACAGCGAAGCCCTGGTTGGTCAGCTGGCACGCTTAAACCCGGTGCTCGATTATTACAACCAGGTCGATCGCGACGTGGATCGCTTAGTCTTCAGCAGTTTAATAAAATTTGACCATCGCGGACTGCCACAGGGAGACCTGGCTGAAACCTGGGGAATTTCACAAAATGGTGAGACGTATAATTTCTCGATCAGGCCGGATGCGGTCTGGCATGACGGGGAACCGGTAACCAGTTTCGATGTAATTTTCACAGTCGAGCTCATGCGCGATGAAGGGATCCCACTCCCGGAAGATTTACGCGAATTTTGGAACAGCGTGGAAGTGAAAGATTTAGACGAGAAGACACTTCAATTCATACTTCCAGAACCATTTACACCATTCCTCGATTACCTTGCATTTGGGATTTTACCCGAACATATCCTGGGGGGATTGTCGGTAGAGGAAATCATCGACCACCCGTTCAATTTACAACCGGTTGGCAGCGGGCCGTTTTTATTTGAGGATATTACGGTGAATGGGGAAGATATTGAGGGGATCACATTGGGAGCCTTCCCGAATTATTATGGAAAGATATCTTTCCTGGAAAAGGTAATTATTAAATTTTACCCGGATTCAGGATCTGCCTTGCAGGCTTATCAAAATGGGGACGTGCTGGGAATTGGGGAGATATCGATTGACATTCTCCCAGAGGCTTTAAAAGAACCACAACTTGATTTGTATTCTTCGCGTTTACCTCGCATTGTAATGGTCTTCCTCAACCTGGACTCACCAGGTGCACCTTTCATGAGCGATCCAGAGGTACGCCGGGCATTATTGCTGGGCCTGAACCGGCGTTGGATTGCCGACCGGATTATGGGTGGACAGGCGATAATTGCGCATAGCCCTATTTTTCCCGAGAACTGGGCGTATTACGACGGCATCAACCATATTGAATATGACCCGCAGGCTGCAATTGAAATACTGAAAAAAGCAGGATATACCATCCCGGCCGAAGGCGGACAGGTACGGTCAAAAGAAGGAGTGGCAATGTCATTTGACCTGCTATACCCGGAATCGGAGCTTTACGCCAGTATCGCCGGTCAGATCAGCCAGGATTGGAAAAAAATCGGTGTCGAAGCAACACCTGTACCGACACCCATTGATGAGCTGATAGAAGATAATTTGGATGCGCGTGATTATGAGGCCGCTCTGGTCGAAATCAACCTTGCACGTTTTCCAGACCCAGATCCTTATCCATTCTGGCACCAGGCTCAAATCACCCAGGGACAAAATTACTCGAATTGGGATGACAGGCAGGTGAGTGAATACCTCGAACGTGCGCGTGTAACGCTTGACTACGATGAACGTATTAAATTGTACAGGAACTTCCAGGTGCGATTTGGGAGTGATCTGCCAGCTTTATTACTTTATTATCCAGTTTACACGTATGGGATCGATTTCCAGGTGCGCGGCGTGAGCATCGGACCCTTGTTCGATCCAAGTGATCGATTCAACTCCATTGTGGATTGGTACCTGTATACCGGTCCCCTGGATATTGAAACGCCGCCAGTCGAAGTGATACCTACCCACACACCGTAGCACTGCCAAGCGCATCCAGATAACCGGCGAATAGCTGATCGCGCGAATTTGCTATAAATCCAATTATTCGAATTGTCATTGAAATTTATGGAGTTCGATTGTAGATGAACCTGTAGATGGTGAAGATCTCGTAGATCCCGCGAATATAATTTCGAGTTTCTTCAAAGCGGACAATTTCCAGGAACAAATCCGGGTCATCCGGAGCCAGCATTTTCCATTCCAATGCGTTTCCCGGACCTCCGTTGTAGGCAGAGAGTGCAGCGAATAAATCACCTTCGAATAATTCGCGTTGTCTTCCCAAATAGTCAACGCCGAATTTCAAATTTACAATTGGACGGTAAAGGTCTTCCTCCGTGTAATCTGCTGGCCATTTCAGCCTCGAAGCGATCTCTTCCCCTGTACCTGGAACAATTTGCATTAAGCCTCTGGCACCCGCAGAGGATTGGACGAATCCTTCGAAGAGGCTTTCCTGGCGCACTACGCTGAAGAGCAGCAAAGGATGAAAGTTGTATTCTTCTGCCAATGCCATGATCTGGTCCGAGAAATACGTGCCAAAGCGGATATTATTAAAATAGGCTGGAGCGCCCAGGCTCGTGGCATCATTCATTCCTGCCAGGTCAAGCACCTGGCGAGTGGCCATGATTCCTGAACGGTACAAGCCAAGATTGGTCAGGAAATTTGCAAACTGGTAGCTTTGAATCGGATCTGAAGCCACGAGCTGGCGCAGCTCCTCGAATTCAGACCGGGCTTCGGTAAATTTACCAATCTCCCATAGCTCCAATCCTCGCAGCAATCCCTGCTGTCCTGCCAGCGCACCAAGTCCTTTGAGATCTGCTTGCGAATCCATGCTGAAAGTGTTTCGCAGCCAATCCTCGGCCTGCAAGCGGTTGTTTTCCCAATCGATCACAAGGTCATAATCCTGTGGAGGCGTAAAAGGGGTGCGACCATCCAGCAAGTCCCGCGCACGTTCGCTGTAATACCCGGTGGGGTCCACACCCGCAGCTTTAGCCCACGAGGCGCGGGCCGATTCGAGATTTCCAGCTGCATTTTGGGCTTTTCCGATCCAAAACAGAGCCCGCGATCGATCCTGTAAAGTAACTGCGAGCGTGAAATACCTTTGAAAAAGGTTGAAGGAAGCTGGGAAATTCCCCATCCGATAATTGGCAATCCCGGCTTGAAAGAGACCATTCAGAGCTTCATCAGTGCCAGGGTAGTCTACAGCCAGCTTTTCCCAGAGTTCTGCCGCTAAAGATAAATCTCCTTGTCGCTCGGCTAACCTGCCCGCTTCATACAGCATTTGAGAGGCTTTACCATGTGAAGGCGATTTCTCCACGAATCCCCGCATCGTCTCGATCGCTCCTGGAAGGTCGTCCAGGAATGCCCACTGCGTGTATGCCTTGGCCTCCCAGGCATCATCCCAAAGGTGATGGTCGGAGTATTTCGTGATGATTTCATTCCATTGAGCAACCGCATCTGGATAACCACCAAGAACTCGGCGTGTCAATCCATTGTAATAATGCCCCGTTGCAGGATCAACGGGATTATTTTGCAGGTAATGGTCGAAAGCAGATAGTGCCACACCATATTCTCCGGCATGATAATCCACTATGCCACGTGTCAGATCATCCACCTGCACACCCTGTTCAAGAAGAGCGACCAGAGAAGAATATGATTCATAGGCTTGAGGGTAGTTCGTCACGGCATCCATAAAGGCACTGCTTGCTTCTTCTATTCGACCCTGTTCGATTAGGATCTGCCCTTTTCGCAGGTCGATGAGAGCGCGAGTGTATTCATTTTGGGTCTGGTTATAGATCTGGTCGTATAAGACCAGAGCGGCGTTTTGATCACCAGCCAAGGAAAAAGAGCGCGCCATTTTCATTTTAAGGAAAATTGGATCGAGGCTGCTGCCAGCTTCTGCGGACAGGCCGAAATCCGCAGCTGCCTGGGAGTAATCCCCTTTGGCGAAATACGCCTCTCCCCGTGCCTCGCGTACGTACGCATCGATGACTCCGGGTCTTGAATCCAGATATTTCGTATAGCCTTCAATTGCCTCAGGATATTTTTCCAATGCCATAAGGGCATCCCCCAGCAAGTAATAAGCATGAGGCAGGCGATAATCCTGTGCGTAGTTTTCAACAAATTCAGTCAGGGCAGCAGCACTTTGTTCGTAATCCTGGGCAGCCAAATAGACTCGCCCCAGGCCTAATAAAGCAGCGGCCCGGACCCGCGGATCCGTACTGAAGTCTTTCGCTGCCTGGTATTCGCGGACAGCAGTCTCCCAGTCTCCTTCAGCCAATGCTTGATCGGCACTTAATTTGCGAGCAGCAGGTGCAGGGGAGGAAGTGGGAGCTGGAGTATTTGTCGGAGCAGTAACAGGTGTGAAAACCGGCTGAGGTATGGTTGCTGTTGAAAGGAGATCAGTCGTTTGCGAATCGCTGACTGAGCGTTTACAGGCTGACAGTGCGATGCAAAAAATTGCGATCCCTATGATTAGTCGGTATTTCATTTGACCGACTATAACTCAGCGGTGATAAGGTGTCAATGTGAACTTGGCATACCTTTGACAAGCAAGGATTTGCATGTTAAACTCAAGTCGTTCCGAATAGCAACGCTCTCAGCAGAGAGCGTTTTTTAGCGAGAATTATATGGAAAAAGGGAGCATGCAAGAAGCAGGACGCGGATATTCCAGCATGGATATCCTGTTAACCGGGTCTGTGGCATACGATTACATCATGCATTTCCCGGGCTTTTTTAAGGACCATATTCTCCTGGATCGCCTGGATTCAATCAGCCTTTCGTTCCTGGTGGAGTCAATGATCCGGTTGAGAGGCGGCATTGCACCCAACATTGCATACACCCTGGCATTATTGGGCGGCAAACCTCGTTTATGGGCAGCGGTAGGGGAAGACTTCGAGGAATATCGTACCTGGTTAGAGAATAAAGGCGTTGATACCGCTGGTGCCAGGGTTATTCCGGGTGTATTTACCGCTTCATTCTTTGTGAACACCGATAATGCCAATGCCCAGATTGCCAGCTTCTATCCGGGCGCCATGGCGTATGCGTCGAATTTGACCTTGCACGAGCTGAAGAAACCATTTCCAGACCTGGTTTTCATATCCCCGAATGATCCAGGTGCGATGAATTTATATGTAACTGAATGCTGCGACCTGGGCCTCTCTTATTTCTACGATCCAAGCCAGCAGATCGTGCGCCTGACGGCTGATGATTTACGCAAAGGAATATTGGGAGCAGAAGCTTTATTCGTTAATGATTATGAATTTGCCTTGATAAAAAAAATGACCGGTTGGGATGAGAATGAGATTATTGATTGCAACCCGGGCATTTTTATTGTTGTCACAAACGGTGAGAAGGGTGCAGTCATTCACCAGCATGATGAAAGGATCGAGATTCCGGTCGTACAGCCAAATGCCATAAAAGATCCAACTGGTGTTGGTGATGCATTCCGGGGAGGCTTTCTCACCGGTTATTGTCATGGGCTGGATTTAAACACTTGCGGAAGAATGGGTGCATTAGCAGCCACTTTTTGCCTGGAAGAGAGAGGACCCCAGGGGCAAAATTATTCGATATCCGATTTCGTTGCCAGATACCGCAGTGAGTTCTTTGACGATGGGTCCCTGGATAGATTGTTGCCGAGGAGATAACTAATGGAAAATGATGTAAAAGACCTTCGTTTGGCTGAAGGCGGACGGAGGAGAATCGAATGGTCTGATCGTGAAATGCCTGTATTGAGGTCGATTCGCGAGCGCTTTCAAAAAGAACGTCCTTTAAATGGGATCAGGGTTGCAGCATGTCTGCATGTAACAACCGAGACTGCCAATCTAATGAATACTCTTCACCTGGGTGGTGCAGATGTTGTTCTGACCGCCTCCAATCCATTATCAACTCAAGATGATGTTGCAGCTTCGCTGGTCACCCATTTTGAGATCCCGGTGTATGCTATAAAAGGAGAAGGTAACACCACCTACTACAAGCATATTCACGCCGCTCTGGATCATAATCCACACATGACAATGGATGATGGTGCTGACTTGGTGAGCACTCTGCACAAAGACAGACGAGAAATCCTTCCCGGGGTTATTGGAGGGACAGAAGAAACTACGACCGGTGTAATTCGCTTGCGAGCGATGGCTGGAGATGGGGCGTTGAATTTTCCCGTGATTGCGGTCAACGATGCCATGACCAAGCATCTCTTCGACAACCGTTATGGAACCGGTCAATCCACTTTAGACGGCATCATCCGCTCGACGAATATTTTGCTGGCGGGAAAGAACTTTGTTGTTTCTGGTTATGGTTGGTGCGGCCGCGGGCTGGCGATGCGAGCGCGTGGCATGGGCGCTAATGTCATCGTCACCGAAGTCGATCCTCTTCCGGCACTCGAGGCGGTGATGGATGGGTATCGTGTTATGCCAATGCAGGAAGCGGCTGCGCTGGGAGATATCTTTGTGACCGTCACCGGCGATATTAACGTAATCGATCGCGAACATTTCGCTATGATGAAAGACGGAGTGATCCTGGCCAACTCGGGGCATTTCAACGTCGAAATCAACATTCCTGCACTGGAGCAAATGTCATCTGAGAAACGGCTCGTGCGGCCTTTTGTTGAGCAGTATGAGCTGCCTGGTGGAAAACGCCTGAACCTGCTGGGAGAGGGGAGATTGATCAACCTGGCTGCAGCTGAAGGGCATCCGGCCAGCGTGATGGACATGTCATTCGCCAACCAGGCATTGAGTCTTGAATATATGGCTCGTAATTCAGACAAGTTAGAAAATAAAGTCTACAGCGTTCCAGCTGAGATCGATAAACGAATAGCACTCTTGAAGCTTGAGTCTATGGGAATTCAGATTGATTTCCTTACAGCGGAACAGCTGAAATACTTGAATTCGTGGGAAGAAGGAACTTGAGATTTTTTCCCGTCGCTTTGGCTGTGGGGTAAAATAAAAACGCACCTCCAAGTTAACGTGGAGGTGCGTTTTTATTTTAGTTAATTAACCCTCGTCCGATACAACACTCTCATCCTCATCGGCTGAGACAGCTGTTGCGAATAGATCGCCAGTCATTGCCTGCTGACGAACTGCAAGCTCAATTTCATCGGACAACTCCCTATTTTGCTTGAGGAAATCCTTCGAGTTTTCTCGGCCCTGCCCCAACCGGATTTCTCCGTAGGTGTAAAATGACCCACGCTTGTTCACGATATCCAGGCCCGTAGCCAGGTCCAATAAATCTCCACTCTTGGAGATCCCTTCATTATACATAATATCAAATTCGGCAGTTCTGAATGGTGGGGCGACTTTATTCTTCACCACCCTCACGCGCGTGCGGCTGCCGATGATTTCAGATCCAAGCTTGATGGATTGAATCCTGCGCACATCCAGCCGGACGGAAGCATAGAATTTCAATGCCATGCCTCCTGTGGTGGTTTCGGGATTTCCAAACATCACCCCAATTTTCTGCCTCAGCTGGTTGGTGAAGACCACAGCTGTATTGGTTTGCTTGATGGCTCCTGAAAGCTTTCGCAGGGCTTGCGACATCAGTCGCGCTTGCGAGCCCATCGAGGCATCTCCCATATCGCCCTCGATTTCAGAGCGTGGAACCAGGGCAGCGACCGAGTCGATGACGATCACATCAATGGCACCCGATCGTACCAGCGTCTCAGTTATTTCCAAGGCCTGCTCACCAGTATCTGGTTGGGAGATGAGGAGACTCTCTACCTCTACACCGCAGCGGGAGGCATAGACTGGATCCAGCGCGTGTTCCATGTCAATGTAAGCACATGTCCCACCATTTCTTTGTGCTTCGGCAACAATATGCTGCGATATGGTAGTCTTCCCCGAGGATTCAGGACCGAATATTTCTGTGATACGGCCGCGTGGGATCCCTCCAACACCCAGGGCAAGATCAAGAGAAAGTGCACCGGTTGGGATCGCCTCAACCATCAACTGGTGAGCTTCTCCCAGCCGCATGATTGAGCCATCGCCGTAGCGTTTGACAATATCCGTCACAGCTTTATCCAGGGCAACCTGGCGTGATTCATCCATTTCACGTGTGGGTGGAGAGCTTTTTCGCGGCATATGGATTTACTCCTCTTGACAAGGCAATTTGTAAGAATGATTTAGTTTAGCACAGACGTTCTATTTGTCAAGGGTATCTACTCACACATCAGACGGTATAGGAAGAGCAGGCTGCCCAAAAAGTGAATGGATAGCATCAAAAGCATTGATACCC
>Ga0154795_1017_pt1 | contig 19717 bp, 16 predicted proteins | sample Rifle2008BG16ft_FD_105803 | JGI IMG/M metagenome (GOLD analysis project Ga0154795, IMG submission 105803) | Chloroflexi bacterium RBG_16_54_18 | reverse complement strand
GCATTCACAAGCCCAGCAGCAGCGGCGGCCAATCCAATCAGCACAAACTCAAAAATTTCCATCCGGATTTTCCTCATCTATCTGGCGAAATCCAAGGCTGCAGAACAGCCGCTCGGATGGCAGGTTTCCATGTGTGATCACCGCTCCGACCCGGAGGTAACTTTGATCCTTCAGGGCCTGCAGGGAACTGTTCAGCAGCAGCCTGGCCATGCCGCTACCTTTATAATCCGGATGTGTCATAACATATGCCACGATCGGGTACCCGCGCTGCTCCCAATCACAGATCAGACAGGCCGAAGCCAGTTGCGAGCCTATAAATGCCAGCCGGGATTGCTCCAGCAGCGGATTGCCTCCCCGAGCTCCACTCAGAAATGCCTGAACTTCGTCCATGGCATCCACCAGGGATTCCCCGTCATAGTCCATCGTGCCGCGGTATGCTTCGATCATCAACTCTGCAAGGGCAGTCGCATCTTTCTTTTGTGCAGTTGTGAGTGTAATAACAGAACCAGCATCCAGCCGATCCTTTCCCGATAAATTCTCAAGAAATAGAAGGTACTCGTTTCTGCCAGACATTTTTACCAATTTCGCAGTTTTCTCGGTGGAATTTCAATACAATATTGCAGCGAAAATGAGCTAAAATTTACAGGGTTCTTAATTCAAAGTAAAAAGTAAAACAACTATAGCATAAGAAATTGGAAATTCAAACATGCAGACTGAAATATCCTTCCTCAATACCCAAATCCCCGAAGCAAAGATTCGCAGAATGTTCAGGTATTTCAACCGCTTCATGGTTTTGATGTGGCGGCTGGGATTCGAGCGCTATTTCAACGGCTCAACCTTTGCCGGCAATATCATGGTGCTTAAACACCACGGCAGGAAAAGCGGTAAGCCGTATCTCACACCGGTCAACTTTGTCCGCATGGACGGTGACATCTTCTGCATGGCTGGCTTCGGCGAGACTTCAGATTGGTATATGAACCTGCAAACCAATCCAGAGGTGGAAGTCTGGCTGCCGGACGGGCGCTGGTCTGGCACGGCTGAGACGCTGGTAGGAGCTGAAAACCACCTGCTCATCCTGCGTCAGCTGATCATCGCCTCGGGCTTTGCAGCACCTGCTTTCGGACTGCATCTCGACCGCATGTCCGAGCAAGAACTCGGAAAGCTGCTGGAAACATACCGCCTGGTGCGCATCAAGCGCAATTACGCCCTGACCGGAGCTGGCGGGCCAGGCGACCTGGCCTGGATCTGGCCCTACAGCACCCTGGTTCTGCTGCTGCTGCTGATATTCCGCCGCCGGCGTAAGTAATAAGTACATTTTAATCGAACATTTATAAATCCACCTGCCAGTCAGAGACCTGAAATGAATAAAATCGCCGTAATTTCAATCTGGTCGCCCGACGTGGAAGTTACCGCTCGCTTCTACCAGCAAGCAGTCGGTCTGCCGCTTTTGCCTCACCACCCCAGCCGTCCGCATTTCAAGCTGGACGAGACCATACTCGTGATCTTGAACGGCACCCCTTGCCCCGCCGAAAATCCACAACCAGAGCGCTTCCCGTTATTCGCGATAACCGTCCCTGATCTCGATGAAGCAGTCGAGCGTCTGCAGCGTCATCAAGTGACCTTACCCTGGGGTATCGAGAGCAACTCAGATCAGCGCTGGGTGATGTTCCATGATCCGGCTGGCAACCTGGTCGAATTTGTTCAGTCTCTGGATAAAAGCGAACAGAGTTCCCCCTTAACCCCATTTTTCGCTGATTATTTGGAGAAAACCAGGTCCTTACACGAGCAGGTGAAGATGGCTCTCTCCAATCTCCCTCAGACAGCCCTGGACTGGTCAACGGCTGAAGGAGAAAATTCACTGGCAGTATTAACTGTGCATATAGCCGGCGCGAACCGTTTTTGGTTCAGCGACGTCATCTCATGTGTGTCATCCAGACGGGACCGTGAAGCTGAATTCCAGACTGCAAATCAAACCTACTCTGCCATCATCCAGAATCTTGACCAATCCCTCGAACTCATACAACATGTGTTGAGCCAATTCACGATTCAGGATTTGAATTCCACCCGCATATCTCCGCGCGATGGGAAACCTTACAGCGTCGGATGGGCGATGCTACACATCCTCGAACACACTGCCCTGCACCTTGGGCATATGCAGATCACCCGGCAGTTGTGGGAAGCCAGGGATGATACGACCTAGACCTGGATTATTTCCAAATATGTGTTATGGCATCCTGCGGATACTTGGCTGGCGCATGGCAGGCGCCTTCCCGGACTCGCCGAGGTTTATTATGATCGGCGCTCCTCACACCTCCAACTGGGATTTTTTCTATGCCATGCTGTTCAAATACGCTTCTGGGTTGCACTTCAAATGGATTGGCAAAGCCTCCCTGTTCAAACCCCCGTTTGGGAGCCTGTTTCTCAGGTTGGGGGGAATCCCGGTGTTGCGTGAGAAAAAATCCAATTTTGTCGCCCAGATTTCCGATTTATTCGCTCATTCCGAGCATCTGGTGATCGTCATTGCGCCCGAAGGGACTCGCCAGCAAACAGCGTATTGGAAGTCCGGATTTTATTACATGGCGGTTGGTGCCCGGGTCCCGATCGTTTTCGGATTCCTGGATTATGCACGCAAGCAGGTCGGGTTGGGACCAGTGCTGAATCCCACTGGCGACATCCAGGCCGATTTTTTACAGATCCAGGACTTCTACGCCGACAAACGCGGTGCGCACCCCGCTAACCAGAACCCCATCACCCTCCTGCCTCCCATGGAACAATCCACATCTCTACCGCAGAATGTCAAAGAATCCTGAGCTGATCTGCACGTGTCTGATTTTATTTTCTCGCATATCCAGGTCCTGCCCCTGCTCAAATTAAGACATTCACTGCCCACAACGGTTGAGGTTTCAACCGATTTGGGATTGAGCAAGACGCCTCTCACCCTGGCCCAGGAAGGCCTGAAACTGGCGGGTTCATATAGCCTGTCGTGGCCTTTCCTGGAGGAGATCGCTGCGAATCCAAACAACTGCTTCACCTGGGACGGCGAAAAATTGGGCAAAGTGACTATCTTTTCCGAAGTTTCCGAACGCCTGTACAGCCTGTATCCCACTCCAGGCGCACCCAGCATGCTGGTTTCGGGTATTCCCATGCATCGCATCAAGGGCACTACACCCGAGCTTGATACGCACGAGAAACTGAAAGCCGCTGGCAAGCCACACGGGGCGGCGCTGGACACCTGCACCGGGCTGGGGTACACCGCCATTGCTGCTGCCCGGACAGCCAGCCGTGTGATGACCATCGAGCTGGATCCGGCAGTCCTGCAGCTGGCGCGCTTGAATCCCTGGTCAGGACAGCTGTTTGATAATCCCAGGATCGAGCAACGCCTGGGTGACAGCAGCGAGGTGCTGAAGCAGCTGGGTGAGGAAGTTTTTACCTGGGTACTGCACGACCCGCCCATGCTGGCCCTGGCGGGAGATCTGTATGGGATTGAGTTCTACCGCCAGCTATTTCGTATCCTGCGGCCGGGCGGCAGGTTGTTCCACTACATCGGTGATCCAGATTCCACTTCCGGGGCCCGGGTGACGCGCGGGGTGATTCAGCGCCTGGAACAGGCTGGATTCCATAACATCCAACGCCGGCCGCGAGCCTTTGGTGTCACTGCCTTAAAGTAATAAGACATTCAGTTTGCAGTTGTCAGTCTAAAATCTACAGTTTACAGACCGGAATTTACGGTACAAGGTTTTCAGTTCACCGTTTACTGTTCACTGCTCTTGAAAACGGTATAATTTAGGCATGCCCGACAGAACCGATCAACCCGGAGTATATGCAGTCGGCGTCGACGTAGGAGGCACGAAAATTGCCGCTGCGCTGGTGGATGCGAGCGGCAAACTTCTCGGGAACACGCGCTGCCCGACGGTAATTTCAGGCCCTGAATCCACTTTGGATGGGATTGCCTCCACCGTGAGCCTGGCGATCCAGTCTACGGGCATCGCGGACAGCGATATTCGCGGGGTGGGACTCGGCATACCGGGCACTGTAGATCCAGTTCTCGGCCTGGGCTTGGCCTCGGTAAACCTGAACTGGAGAAATGTGGCGGTGGTCGAGGGTTTAGAGCGGCGGCTGTCGATACCCTGCCGCATCGAAAACGATGTCAGAGCGGCAGGACTTGGTGAAGCGCGCTTCGGCGCAGGTGTTGGAAAGAGCAGCCTGGTCTTCCTGACCATCGGCACCGGTGTGGCGGCCTCGGTCATCCTGGACGGTAAAATCTGGCGCGGCTCGCACGGGCTGGCAGGTGAGATTGGCCATACCTCATTTGACCCGTACGGTCCGCAGTGTAAATGCGGCGGCACCGGCTGCCTGGAAGCGCTGGTTTCCGGTCCGGCCATCGCTGCCCGGGCTGCAGCAAAAGTCATAACTGCAAGCAGCTCCGCAAGAAGGGATTCGGATGCTTTGCGCGGTTCCAAGCTGACCGCCCGAATAGTATTCGCAGCTGCCCGTCAGGGCAATGCACTGGCGCTGGAAGTGATCGAAGAAACCTGTTCCTACCTGGCGCTGGCGATCCAGTGGCTGGTGTTGTCCTACGACCCGCAACTGATGGTACTGGGTGGGGGTGTTTCTCAGGCGGGTGACCAGCTGCTCACTCCACTCACGCACCATTTACAGCGCCTGGCAGATGCCAGCTGGGTGTTTGGCAGTATCTTCAACCCCGACCTGGTGCAGCTTTCAACTTTGGGTGAAGACAGCGGCATCCTGGGTGCGGCCGCGCTGTTTGCAAGTGATTGAGGTGGAGGAGATTTTTGTACAAGGATTGCATTGAGAAACACGGATATTATTATTTATCAGTGTGGGATTGAAAATCAGGATCACTCTATTAATTTTAGGGAGCGATACTTTCTAATCATCTCCCTGCAGGTATAGATGTCCTGATCTCTCAGCCAGGTCAGGCTTGCCCAACTTCCCTGTGTAGGACAGGATTTCTTCCAGCCAGACCTTTTTCGATTAAGGCCTGAACGGCAGGAACGGACGATGCAATTGGAGAAAATTCCTGAGATATTATTCTGGAATGGCTGATAATCTATAATTGCTATATAATTATTCATTCAAAGGGAGGGTATTACAAAAAAATGCTGATCAAATCAGTAATTATGCCGGTTAAGTTGGTGGTGATACTCTCATTCACGTTAAACCTCGTATTTTCGCTTCATCCCCCCACCGTCCAGGCTTCACCTTCAGCCTGCACGACTATAATCGCGAACCATATAATTACCGAAACGATTTGGAGTGCCGCAGGCAGCCCGTACTGCCTGGCGATGACCGAGATGGTTCAGATCGCTGTCAACAAAACTCTGACGATTCAGCCTGGAGTAACGGTGTTTGTCCAGGATCTGAACGGCGGATTGATCGTAAACGGTACGATTGACTCATTCGGCACCCAGTTGGAGCCGGTGCTTATCACTTCCGATGAAGTTATTCCACAACCGGGGGACTGGGATGGTATCAAGATACCTGCCGGCGGCCAGGCTCAGCTGGAGTACACCTACATTGGATATGCAGGCTCGAATGTTGACGAAGCGATCCTGGTCGAAAGTGGTTTATTCGAGCTCAATAACAGCCGCATCCACCACACCGAGGGACGCGGTCTGCGCTTCTCTGGATCATTTGGGCTGACCGCTACCGTCACAGATAACCTGTTCGACTACAACACGTGGGAAGCGATCCTTGAAGAGCCAGGTGCGCACTACGACCAGGCACCGTTATACAGCGGCAACACACTCGAAAATAACGGCCAGGATGTTCTCACCTTGAGCAGTGCCCCACTGGCGTTCAACCGCACATTGGACAGCAAAGGTGCCCTCAACAGCAGCCCATTCCTCCTGCTGGGGAACGGGATCGAGGTCAACAGCGGCAAGACACTGACGGTCGCACCGGGCACCACCATCCAGTTCGCTGAGACCTGGGGCAGCCTGCTGGTCAGCGGCAGCCTGATCGCGGAGGGTTTACCGGTGGCCAGGATCCTGTTCACTACGGACGAACCAACCCCTGTGCCGGGTGATTGGGGGCGAATCACTATACCAAACAGCGGTCAAGCAAGCCTGGCTTACTGCGACCTGGCGTTCGGGGGAGGAGATAATAACGAAGCCCTACGCATCGATTCTGCCTTCGTACAGATACACGCCTGCCGCATCCACCACACCCTGGGCACCGGGATGACGATCACCGCCAGCCCGATGTCTCAACTCGTAAACAATGCTGTCACGCACAGCACCGGCAGCGGCTTGCGGTTATCGGGCGCGGAGCTGGATGCCCTGCACACTACCCTGGCGCACAACGCCATCGGGCTCATCCTGGAGAGCAGCAGTTCGGCCAACCTGGCTAACACGGTCATCACCGGGCACACATTGGGAGTCTCCGTGGAAGCAGGCAGCCTGGCAACCCTCGACCGGACGCTGTGGGACAGCAACACGACAAACTCCAGCGGCACCGTGATCGAAGTCAATCCTATTCAGTCTTACCCGGCTGCCCTGGATGCTGATGGCTTTCACCTGACCTACTCTTCGATGGCGGTAGATATCGGGATCAGCCATGGATTGACGAGTGATATCGACGGCGACCCGCGCCCGATTGCGGCATATCCCGATATCGGGGCGGATGAGTATTACGACGCTCTGGGCGTTTTCGACAACATTTCCGGCGGCAGTCTGGACTACGACAATGCACAAGGGTTCCCTACCTCGGTACAGGTCCCGGTCGGTGCCGTCAGCCTACCAACCACGCTGGTGATCAAGCGCTCGGAGTCTCCTGCGATGCCTGTGCCTCCGCCCAACCCTGCCTTCTTTTCCGCCGGGCATACATTCGACCTGGAGGCCTTCCAGAACAATATCAAACTGCCAGGATTTACATTCAACATCTACCTGAGCGTGATCATCGATTATTCCGACGCCGACATCACCGGGTTGGATGAAAGCCAGCTTAAGCTCTTTTACTGGACGGGTTCCGAGTGGAAGGAGGCTTCCTGCGGTGCTTACACTCGCGACCTGGTACAGAACCGAATCTGGGTGCCGGTCTGCCATACTTCGCGTTTCATGCTGGCCGAGCCGGAATACTGGGATTACCTCCCGCTGGTGAGCAGGTGAGCGAGAGAGGGAAAAAGAAATCTCTTGTTGGCTGAAGCTGGAATAGGGTGGTGATGAATAGCAGAGTATTTGTTCAATTTTTCTTTCTGGCTGCGGTTCTCCTTTCATTAGGATCAGAAGCGGTCAGAGCTGAATATGCAGCAGGCTCGACCGAGCGCGTAAGCGTCGCCAGCAACGGCTCCCAGGCAAACGGTCCCTCAACGTCTCCATCGATCTCCGCAAACGGCCGCTTCGTGACCTTCGTTTCCGAAGCCAGCAACCTGGTGAGCGGAGACACCAACCACCTGCCGGATATCTTTGTGCATGACAGGCTGTCACATACCACCGAGCGGGTAAATATTGCCAATAACGGGAGGCAGGCTAACGACAAGACTCTGGAGCCCTCGATCTCGGGCGATGGCCGATTCGTTGCTTTTTATTCGCTGGCCACCAACCTGGTCAGCGGCGACGCAAACGGCAGCCCGGATGTTTTCGTCCACGACAGGCAGACCAGAATCACGAAAAGGATCAGCGTATCCTCGGACGGAACTCCCGGGAACGGCACTTCCTGTGCGATTTCAACCAATGGCCGCTTTGTGGTGTTCAGCTCCAGCGCTTCCATGGTACCCGGTGATATGAACCAGACTCCCGATATTTACATCCACGACCTGAAGACCGGAAGCATAGAGAGAGTGAATACAGTTGGCGATCCAGAACCTTACCCAAACCCGTATAACGATCCCTGGAATCCCATCGTCTCGCCAGATGGGCACTTCGTGGTATTCAGCAGCGCGTTTTGGCCGGTTGCCGGCCTGGTTGTACGCGACCGCCTGGCCGGTATTTTACAGCCGGTGCAGCCGACCTGCCCGCAGGATTTGAATTGGGACTGTGCGTGGTTGAGGGCGAAGTCAATAACCTCTGACGGGCGATATGTGGCTTTCTATAATGAGGTCGGCGGCCTGGGTGTTTATGTTTATGACCGTCAGGAGGGAATAACAGAGAATTTGGCAGTTACCCTCGATGGCTCCTGGGAATACCACAAATCTGGTTACGCTTCCGGTTCCAGCGATATGCGTTTTGTGGCTTTCCATTCATGGTCCAGCAGCCTGGTATTCGGTGACACCAATGACCATACCGATGTGTTCGTGCGGGATCGCATAACCAGGAAAACGGCGTTGGTGAGCCTGTCCGACGGAGGCGCACAGGGAAGTGGTGATTCTTTCGCGCCTTCCATCTCCGCCAACGGGCGTTTCGTGACATTCGTCTCGGATGCGGATGACCTGGTGAGGCGTGACACCAACCGGCAGCCGGATATCTTCGTCAGGGACCGCGGCAGAGAGATATCCCTTACGGTGGGGCTGCTTTATTTGCCGCTGGTTGTAAGGTGATCAGATTTTAATCGACCTCTGTGGCTTTTTCCTGCCGTCCTGAACCAATTCCCAGCAGTCTCCAGCCTAACACAGCGGCGCATACTGCCGCCAGCCCACCAATCCCCAGCGCCCAGCGCGGTCCGATGTGTTCACCGAACCAGCCAACCACGGGCCCACCGATCGTGGTGGATCCCAGGAAGGCAATCGCCCAGAAGGACATCACCCGCCCTCTCATCTGTGGGGAACTCTGCAGCTGCAGGTAAGTGTTGGCCTGGGAGGTGAAGCTGATGGAGAACACACCCACGACTGCCATCGTCAGCGCAGTCAAACTCAACGAAGGCATGATACACGCCACCAGGATAGCCAGTCCAAAGAACAGCGCCCCACTCACCAGCCGGTCGGGGGAGACTTTTTTCCTGTTGGCAATCACCATCCCACCTGCCACCGCCCCCACACCCAGCGCTATCGAGAGTGAGGCATAATCCTGCGCATCGCCTTCGAAGGTAAAACGCGCAATCAAGGGCAGGCTCACCTGGAACTCGAAGGTCAGGGTACCGATGATCAAAATCATCAGCAGTGTGCCGCGCAGCAGCGGATTCGAAAACACATAGCGCAGGCCGTCCAGCACCCGTGCTTTGGAGCCCAACGCCGGAGGTGTGAGATGCAATTCACCCGTTCGGATGCGGTACAGCATCCATAAAACAACGGCATATGAAAGGCCATTGATCAAAAAGCACCATGCCATCCCAACGGTGCTGATCAGCAAGCCAGCCAGGCCTGGTCCAATAATACGCGCCAGGTTGACCAGAGTGGAATACAGCGTCACTGCATTTTGCAGGTGCTCTTCTCCAGCCAGCTCCACCACGAATGACTGGCGAGCAGGATTATCAAAGGCGGTGGTCAGACCAAGGCAGAAAGCGAGTACGAACACCATCCACAAGCGGATCAGTCCGGCAAACACCAGCGCTCCCAGTACCAGCGCCAGCAGCCCGGCGATGGACTGTGTAAAATACAGGATTTTGCGTTTCGGGAAGCGATCGGCGATTGCCCCGCCGTATGGTGAGAGCAGCAGGATAGGCAAATACTGCAATGCAGACACGATCCCAAGAGCGGTGCCCGAATTGCTGAGATCGAGCACCAACCAGCTCTGGGCAACCGACTGCATGAATGTGCCGGAGGTAGAAATAACCTGCCCGAGGTAATATAACCGGTAATTGCGGATACTTAAGGATGAGAAAGTATCGCGGCTGAAGTGTCTGAGGGTGTGAATAGGTCAATTATAAACCCTCAATAATTCAATATTGACATTTCCCGATTCCTATATATACTTAACTTTGTAAGTACAGTGAACAAACAAAGTATTCTGCCGGGGTTTGCGCCATGAAAAAAGCTACCCACCAGGGTACCCGTGAGCACAACCGCCACCTTGTCCTCAAGACCGTCTTCGAGCACGACCTCACCAGCCGGGCTGAAATCGCCCGCATCACCAGCCTCACCCGCACTACCGTCTCTGAAATGATTGCCGACCTGATTCAGGAAGGACTGGTCAGTGAAGTGGGCGTCGGCTCCTCCCTGGGAGGCAAGTCACCCATTCTGCTCAGCCTGGAGGAAGATTCGCGCTACCTGATCGGGCTGGACCTGGCGCAGGACGAGTTCCGCGGCGCGATAGTGAACCTGCGCGGCAAGATTAAGCACATGGTCACTTTGCCGCTCTCCAGGCAGGATTCCCGCGAGCCTTTAGCCCTGGTCTACCAGATCCTGGATAAACTGATGCAGGCTGCCTGCCAGCCGGTGATCGCCATCAGCGCCGGCACTCCCGGCCTGGTGAATACCAGCGAAGGAGTGGTAGTGAACGCCGTGAACCAGGACTGGCGTAACCTCCCGCTGGCCTCACTGCTGCAGAAGCGCTACCGGCTGCCGGTGTTCGTATACAACGACAGCCAGGCGGCAGCAATGGGTGAATTCACATACGGAAGTGACCACCAGGCTGAGAACAACCTGGTGGTGATCAACGTGGGTCACGGCATCGGCTCGGGCATCATACTGAACGGGCAGCTGTTCCAGGGTGACAGCGGCGGCGCAGGTGAGATCGGGCATATCGTGGTGGTGCTGGAAGGCGGACGACCCTGCCGCTGCGGACATTTCGGCTGCCTGGAAACCGTGGCCAGCGGGCAGGCATTGATCCAGCAGGTGCAATCAACACTGGTGGCAAAGACTGGTATGCCTTCCTGGGTTTCTCCACAACCACTCGATTTGGATGTGGTTGAGCAGCTGAATGCTGATGGCAATCTGCTGGTGCACGAGCTGGTGGAGACTGCCGGGCGCTACCTGGGCCTGGCAGCTGCCATCCTGGTGGGCACATTGAACATCCACCGCATCGTGCTGGTAGGCGAAATGACGCGCTTCGGTCAGCCGTGGCTGGAAGCTGTACGCAGCTCGATGCAGCAGTCGGCGCTGGCGACTCTGGCACAGGACACACAGGTGGAGATCGGAAAGCTGGAACGCAATACAATTATCCTGGGTGTCTGCGCACTCTTGTCCAATAATTATGCCCTGTTGCTCGGAACCTGAAGAAGAATTCTACGCGAATGAACACGAATTTACATGGAATCAGGCAGATCCACAACGAGAAAAAGTAATGAGGAAGGAGGTGGTCGATTCACGGAATTGGCGGTAGTTTGGTCACACACGAGAATATTGTATCGAAATTTCCGACCTAAGCTAATGAGAGGAGAAAATGAAACAACCTAACTTGCTTTTCAAGGTGTTTGTGTTACTGGTCCTGGTGGGAATGCTGGTAAGCTGCGCGGCGCCCGCCACCGAGGCTCCGGTTCAAGAAGAAGCACCCCCCGCCGAGGAAGAAGCTCCCCCAGCTGAAGAAGAAGCCCCTCCCGCCGAGGAAGCACCGGCAGAGACCATCGAGCTGGACTTCGTAGTCTGGTCTTACGGCATCGAGACCATCCAGGATAACATCAAGAATTTCGAAGCGATGTATCCCAACATCAAAGTCACGCTCAAAGACTACTCCTGGCTTGACTATCACGACACGATGGTAGGTGCCTTTGCGGCTGGCAACTCTCCCGAGCTGCTGTATGGCTCGGATCACTGGCTGCAGGAATGGGCTTCCGCCGGTTGGCTCGAGCCGATCGACGCTCACTGCCCCAACGTGGCCGGGTACTCCCCGGAGCTGGCTCCCTATGCCCTGGAAGGCGCGACCTATGACGGCAAAGTTTACGGCCTGTCGTACTACGCCGACACGATGGATTTCGTGTACAACGAGAAGCTGCTGGCGGATGCTGGCATCACGGAAGCCCCCAAGACCTGGGATGACGTGTACAACATGTCTGTGACACTGAAGGAAAACGGCCTGCAGTACCCGATCATCATGGCATGGTCGCAGAAGGAAGGCGCCTTCCCAGAGGCCTGGACATCCATGGTCTTCAGCCAGCATGAAGGCGCAAACGCCCTGTTCGATGCCGACCTGAACCCGGTTTTCAACCAGGAAGGCAGCGCTGCTTTCCAGATCATGGAATGGCTGCGCAAGGTTTATGTTGATGAGCTGTTCGATCCGGCCAGCCTGACCACCGCCGAAATCGACCAGGTCAAATCCATGCAGGCCGGCGCGCACGCCTTCACAATCTTCCCGCAGTATAACATGGCGGAAGTGAACAAGCCCGAGAGTGGAGAGTACGCCGGGCAGTTCAAGATCGCATTGTTACCGGGATTGAGCAACTCGACTGTCGGTTATGTGCGCTTCTACGCCATGACCCCCGCGACGGTAGAGCAAGGGGATGCTTACGTGGACGCAGCCTGCAAGTTCCTGGATTACTTCGGCGGCAAGACCGAAGGCGAGTACGTGATCGTCAAGCGTTGGGCGGTGGAGAACGGCCTGGGCTTTGCCCAGCTGCCGCTGTTCCAGGACCCCGAAGTGATCGAGGCCTTCGGTAAGTGGGGTGACGTGCCCACGATCGAAGCGCAGGCCAAGCTGGCACGCGCCAAGGAAGGCCTGACCACCTGGTACGGCGCCTGGGACGTGTTTGCCCGCGCCGAGATCCATAAAGCCATCCTTGGAGAAATCACCAGCATGGAAGCACTGAATAACATGGCTGCTGAGTGGGAAAGATTGATGGCTGAGCAGTAAAATTTGTTTGGATGAGGGCAGCAGGGATTTCTCCTGCTGCCCTCCACTTTATGTCATTGCCCAGAAGGCAGTGACGAAGCAATCTCACCTGCTGTCCGGAGGATTGCTTCGTTAAAGTTGCTCGCAATGACAAATACCGCCTTATGTCATTGCGAGAACCGTTGTGGCAAACCTGTCCCGCCAGTCCTGGCGTACTTGGCCAGGGTTCATTTTCGGGATAAAATTTCTCGTTTACCCGTAGGATTGCTGCGCCACTACGAAAACGGAGGTGACCCTTGGCTGTTGTAAGCGCTGAACCCATCCGAGCGAAAGCGAAATTCTGGGATAAGGCCTACCCTTACGTGTCCATCCTGGTGCCTTTCCTGGTGATCGCCCTGTTCACCATCTACCCGGTGCTTTATGCCGTGCGCATTAGCTTTTACCGCTACTTGCTGACCAAGCCGAACTCCCACCCCTTCATCGGGCTGAAGAACTTCACCGAAGTCATCGAAAGCTATTATTTCCGCACGGCGCTGGTCAACACTGCTTTCTTTACCTTGGCAGTAGTGATCGGGGTCACCCTGTTCGGATTAGCTGTGGCGCTGCTGCTGAACAGCAAGGCCTTCACGGCGCCTGCGCTCAGAATCATCATCCTTCTTCCGTGGGCCATCCCGGCGGTGGTGGCTGGTTTAATCTGGAAATGGATCCTGAACTCCGATTTTGGTATCTTATCCGGTTTGTTGTTTAAATATGGCATCATCGACCAATATATTCCCTTTTTGGCGGATCCCAAACTGGCAAAGATGAGCATGGTGGCAGCATGGATCTGGAAAGAAGGACCATTGGCTGCCATCTTCTTCCTGGCCGGGCTGCAGCTCATTCCGAAGGAGCTGTTTGAGGCCGCGCGCATGGACGGCGGCGGTGACCTGCGCATCTTTCGTCACATTACCCTGCCGCTTCTGCGCCCGATCCTGCTGATCGTAATTATTTACGAGACCATCACCGCCATCCTGGTATTCGACCTGATTTACGTGCTTACCGGTGGCGGTCCAGGCAATGCCACATCACTGATCAGCTGGTTCGCCTATGCTGAGATTTTTAAGAGCCTGAACCTGGGTCATGGGGTGGCGCTGGCCATCATAATCGCTATGATCATCCTGGTGCTGATCCTCTTATACCTGCGGGTAATCCGCTCCGAAGAAATCGGCGATTAGGAGGCTGCCATGGGACTTTATACCACTCGCACTCTGCGCAGCCTGCTCGTCAACCTGCTCATTATCCTGCTGATCATCTTTATCGCCGGCCCGTTCGTGTGGATGGCAATTGCAAGTTTGCAGGGTGAAAACGAGCTGCTGAAGCGCCCGCCTAACCTGATCCCGCAGAACCCGACCACCGAAAACTACCGCTACGTGTTCACCGGACAGATTCCCCAGAGCTACGAAGTAAAGGGCCAGCTTCGCAGCCGTATCTCACAGGAAGCACGCCTGATCGGCCCGGCCTTGAAAAACAGTTTCATTGTGGCAGCGGCGGTGATGGCGATCAATGTGCTGCTGGGCACAGCCGCGGCTTACACCTTTGCCCGCATCGGCTTTCGCGGCAAGTTAGCAGGTTATAATTTCATCCTCGCCAGCCGCCTTATGCCTGCCATGGCAGTCGCGATTCCCTATTACATAATCATCCAGTCGCTCGAATTGCTCGATACCTACCTGGCGCTGATCTTGGTGTATACCGCCCTAACCCTGCCGTTTACCATCTGGTTCCTGACCCTGTACATATCCAACATCCCGCGTGAGATGGAAGATGCGGGCATGGTGGACGGCTGCACCCGCTTCCAGGCACTCAGGCGCATCGTGGTGCCGATGATGATGCCCGGGTTGGTGGCGATTTCGGCCTTTGCCTTCATGACTTCATATAACGAGTTCTTGTTTGCCCGCTTCCTGACCCAATCCATCGACAGCCAGACCGGTCCGGTGGTCATCGCCTCCATTGCCGGTAACCCAGACGCCTCCTACACGCTGATCTCGGTCTGCATCACCCTGGGGCTGATTCCGCCGTTGATCCTGGCGATCACCATGCGTAAGTGGCTTACAGAAGGCCTATCGGCGTCGGTGACTTACCATTAAGCCAGTCGAGATTCGAGAATCGAGAGTGGAAAGTTGTAAAGAGAGAAAATATGGCCGAAGAGACTGACTTTACCGGTCGGGTGGCGGTCAATGAGAGCAGCCTGACGCTTCCCACCTACCGCATCAAAGAACCGAATCCTAACCCTGTCTTTCGCTCGCAGTACGGCGTGGCCCATATCTACCCGTACACCCTGCTGGACGATATCGCTTCAGCTCCTGTAGAGAAAACTTACCGCCTGTTGGTGCTGGAAAACCGCTTCCTGCGCGTCTCCGTGCTGCCCGAGCTGGGGGGAAGAGTCTACTCTGTCTTTGATAAGCTAGCCGGAGGGGAAGTATTTTACAAGAACCAGGTGGTGAAATTCTCACCCCTGGCCATCCGAGGCGCCTTCTTCTCGGGCGGTGTTGAGTTCAGTTTCCCGGTGGCTCATGCTCCCACCACTGCCGACCCTGTCAACTGGCATTTTCACCATCACCCTGATGGCAGTGCCAGCATCTCCATCGGCGGGTTGGAACACCTCAACCAGCTGCGCTGGATGATTACGCTTACGCTTTTCCCTGATCGCTGTGCCCTGGCCCAGGATGTCACCCTGTACAACCCCTCGCCCATTCCGGGCCGCTACCACTACTGGACCAACGCCTCGCTGGAAGCTAACGACCAGACCGAGTTCATCTACCCGCTGCGGCGGGCGCGCTCCTACGAATTTGCCGGTACTTCCTCCTGGCCCTTCACCCGCCTGGACCTGATCCAGGATGACCCGGGACTGCCGGGCATGGAAGGCGTGCCGATGTGGCCGGCGCAGCGCATGGATTCTGTGCTCAACTTCCGCTGGCAGAAAAACATGCTGGCACAGGTCTCGATCTTCGGTCGGCAGGTGGAATTTGATTTCTTCGGCGCCTGGCAGGGTGCCCGAGATGTTGGCTATGCGCACTTTGCCAACCACCGTGATGTATCTGGTATGAAGCTCTGGTCGTGGGGCAATGCTCCCTTCGGTGTCACCAACCAGTCTGCCCTCACCGACGACAGTTCGCTGTATGCCGAGACTCAGTGCGGAGCCATGGAGACCCAGCTCGATTTCGCCTTCCTGCAGCCCGACGAACGGCGCAGCTGGCGTGAATGGTGGCTGCCGCTGCGCGGCCTGGGCGGGCTGACCTGCGCCAGCTCCGAGCTTGGTGCCAGGCTGGTCCTGACCCCCTCCCCGCAGGTCGATAATATGCAAGTGAAATTGGGACTATGCCCTGCCCGCGACCTGGGATCTGCACAGGTTAGCCTCTCCATCCCTGGGAAGATGCTGTTCTCCGCAAGACTTCCGCTCTCTCCCGAACAGCCCAGGCTGGTAGAATTCAGCGCGGTTCCAGGCGATATCGCCGGGCATCCTTTGACCCTGTCTGTGTTTGACCAATCGGGGCAGTCCGTAATGGACTACACCCTCGACCGGCAGCCCAGCCCCATCCTGGAATTCGACCAGAACTCTGATTCAGCCACTGATCCCGCCCAAAAATCCTACCAGCTGGGTGTAAAACACGAGAATTTCGACAACCGCGAGCTGGCCCTGGCTTCGTTCGAACAGGCGGTGGCAGCGGACCCCAGAAATGCTGCTGCCCACCTGCGGCTTGGCCTGATCCAGCTGCGGGCAGCGCGGCTGGATGAAGCGATTTTGCACTTCAAGCAGGCAGCCGCGGCAGGTGCGGGTGGCGCTAATTATTATGCCGGGCAGGCAGCTACGTACCAGGACAAACTGGATGAGGCGCGCCTTTATTTCCAGGCGGTTCCGCAGGAAGCAGCGCGCTATTTCTCATCGATACTCGCCCTGGGCAGCCTCGACCTGCGCAGGGAAGACTGCGGTTCAGCCATCGAGCGCTTTCAGCAGGCTTTCAGGATCCAACCAACATCGATTGCGGCGCAGGTATACCTGTGCGCCGCGCTGCGGTTGGCAGGCAGGTCTGATGAAGCCCGTCCGGGGCTGCTTGAGCTGCTGGAGCGCGACCCGCTCAACCATCCCGTGCTGCGCGAGCTGGCGCTGTCCGAGTCAGGCAGTAAATTTTCCACCCGCCTGGCCTCATTGCTGGACGACGACCCGCAGTATATCCTGGACCTGGCCTGCTTTTACCAGCGGCTGGGAGCACTGCGTGAAGCCCTGCAGGTGCTGGAAGAGCATTCGGTCGGCTGGGTGCACCCGCCGCTGGTGATCCTGGCGGCTCACCTGTGCCACTTACTCGGCGATTCACTCGCTTCCCGGGTATGGCTTGAGCGCAGCGAGGGGATGAAGCTGGATTATGCCTTTCCCAGCAGGCTGGAGGAAGTGGCTGCGCTGGAGTTTGCCCTGCAGTCCAATCCAGGACAGGCCGCTCTCAGCTACATGCTGGGCAATTTCAAGTACTCCCGGGAGCGTTATTCCGAAGCCGTCCAGCTGTGGGAGCAGGCGCTGAAGGGTCTGCCAGATTTCGACGTGCTGCTATGCAACCTGGCCCTGGCAGCCTGGCAGCAGGAGGAAGACTTGCAGAAGGCCGCCAGCCTGTTTGAACGAGCCCTGTCCGCCAATCCCCTCAACCAGGACTGCTACCTTCACCTGGACGATATCTACAGGGCACTGCATAATTCCGCTGAACGTGTGCAGCTGCTTGAGGAGATCCGCAGGTTGGATGCGCCGCGCGAAGATGTGCGTAAGCGCAGCATCCGCATGCTGGTCGAGCTCAATCGATATGAGGAAGCCCTATCTATCATGGAGAATGAACATTTCGAACCGCTGGAGATGGACCAGAGCTTCCACGACCTATACGTACAGGCTAACATGCAGCGTGCCGCTGAACACCTGCAGCACGGTCGGACCGAAGAAGCCATCACTGCCTATAAGGCTGCGCTGCGCTACCCACCCAACCTGGGTGTAGGCGCACCTACAAGCGCCGCACAGGCCCAGGTGTGCTACCTGCTGGGACAGGTGTATGAAAGCCTTGGCTGCTTTCCGGAGGCGCTCGATGCTTTTCGACAGGCAGCCCGGGAACACCACCCGCACGGCAGCGAGCTGTACCCTTATGTGCAGATGTCGCTAGACAAGCTCAGCCGCTACAGTGAGCTGGGTATGGAATGAGAATAAACCTCACAGGTTTTACTAAACCTGTGAGGTTTGAGGAGAGGTATGTACACGGAAAAATACGGATAAAACCGAATTATTTAAAATAATATCAAGGAGACAAAAATGAAAGTACTTTACGCAGGTGATGCAGCTTCAAAAATCGGCCCATTCTTCGTGGCCTCACCATTCAACCTGGAGGTCAAGGGTTTCTCGCACCACATCTGGGGCCAGCCGCTGATCGACGCCCTAACCCAGGGCGGTATCGAAGTCAGGCATATGACCAACGAGCAGGCCATCTCGGATTTCCCGCGCACCATCGAAGGTCTTTCGGAATACGACGTGCTGATCATCAGCGACTGCGAATGCGAAGTGCTGGCGCTCTACCCGTTCTGGGTGCCCAACACTCCTCTGCCGCGCACCAACCGCCTGAAAGCCATCCGCGAGTTCACCCGCAACGGCGGCGGATTGATCATGGTAGGAGGTTGGACCTCTTTCAGCGGGCGCTTCGGGCACGGCGGCTACTACGATACCCCGGTCGAAGAGGCGCTACCCGTCAACTGCCTGAAAGGGCTGGACGATCGCGTGGAGTCGCCGGAGGGAGTGTATGTGAATCCGAAGCAGCCGGATCACCCCGTACTGAAAGGCATCCCCTGGAAGGACTGCCCGGTGTTTGTAGGCTTCAACCGCATCCTGCCCAAAGCCGGCTCCGAAGTGCTGGCCACCATCGGCGAAGGCGAAGACGAGCACCCGCTGGTTGTCACCTGGCAGTTCGGGAAGGGGCGCTCGATGGCCTTCGCCAGCGACTGCAGTCCTCACTGGGCTGAATACTTCCAGCCATGGGAGTATTACGGACAGTTCTGGCGCCAGGCGATACGCTGGCTGGCTGGCGAAGGTTAAAGGATGAAAGAATACACTTTCTCTGTCATCGGCTCTGGCTTCATGGGCAGCGTGCTGGCGCGCGTCGCCAGCCAGCTGCCCTATGCACACTGCGTCGCCGCCTGCGACCTGGATCCGGAACGCGCCACAAAGCTGGTAGATGAAGTAGGCGGCGAAGCCTTTGAAGATTTCGAAGAAATGCTGGAGAAGCGCCCGGCGGAAGCGGTGATCATCGCCACGCCCGAGCCTGACCACCTTCTGCCGGTCCTGGCTGCCAGCCGGAGGGGCAGCCACATTCTGCTGGAAAAGCCGGTCGCCACCACGCTCCGCGACGCAGACGGGATCATCAAAGCCTGCACAGACGCCAGGGTCAAGCTCATGGTCGGGCAAATCCTGCGTTTCGAAATCAACTACGCCCTGATCCAATCTGCTATCGCCGAAGGCAGCATTGGGCGCTTCCTATCGGCCTACGCCCGGCGGGTCACACCGATTACCGAAGCTTACAGGCTGGGCGGGCGGGTCAGCCCGGTGGCATACATCGGCGTGCATGATATCGACCAGTTCCTGTGGTACCACCCGGTGCCAGTGCGCTCGGTGTACGCCCACGCCCTGTATGGACGAGTATGGGAGCAACTGCACACTTACGACCTGGCCTGGATGATGATCGAGTTCGAAGACGGGGCCGTGGCAGTGCACGAAGTCGGCTGGTGCCTACCGGAAGAATGGGCCAAATGGGAAACTCCCGCCAGCTGGAGTGGGTTCGGCGACGTGCGCATGAACGTGATCGGGACCCACGGCAACCTGAACCTGGATTTCACACCGATGGATCTGTTCGGCGTGAACCGCGAGGGCTGGAAGCACCCCGACACGCGCCACTGGCCGAGCATGCACGGCAAGCTGGTGGGCGCGGCCAGGCTGGAAGTGGAGCATTTCTTCGACTGCCTGCGGGAGGACCGCGCACCCCTGGTGAGCGGGGAAGCCGCCAGGAACGCCCTGGAAGTGATGCTGGCGGCGGAGATGTCGATCGCCGAAGGCCGCAAGATCGACC
>Ga0154795_1033_pt3 | contig 20090 bp, 11 predicted proteins | sample Rifle2008BG16ft_FD_105803 | JGI IMG/M metagenome (GOLD analysis project Ga0154795, IMG submission 105803) | Chloroflexi bacterium RBG_16_54_18 | reverse complement strand
ACAGGTATCCAGCTTTTTATTCAATCTTGATCCCACACATTAATTTTATCCTGTTGACCAAAAATGCACGTATCATGGGGAAAATCCACTAATTTGCTATTAATTGGTGGGGTATAATACTCAAAATTTTGCGCAGCCTAGGTTGACCAATTAAAATGATAGAACCGGGATCGCTCCCGCAAATGAGCTGAATAGGTTCGTCACCCTCAATGAAAGCAGGTAAAACACGGTTCCTCGTAATATCCATTCGTATCAAATAACCATCAAAACCAAAAGGTGCATCCGTAGAGGATCAGTGAAAAAATATTTATGAAAAAGATATTACACGCAATTAAAAAGTTTTTCCTCCCACCTGCTGGATCTCCAACGTGGCTGAGAATCGCTCCATATGCAACGCTTGGGGTGCTTACTTTAATCCTGCTCACCGCGGCTGCGTACGGCTGGGAATACACCAATTCACCTGAATTCTGCGGGACTTCATGCCACACGATGCCGCCGGAATATACGGCTTACTTGGTGTCACCGCACGCGCGCATCGATTGCGTGGACTGCCACATCGGAAAAGGTTTTATCGCTACTCGCATCACTCGCAAAGCAGGGGATCTCAGGCACGTTACAGCAACCCTTTTTCATAATTACGAGTTTCCGATCCGTGCAGGGGATTTGCGCCCGGCAAGGGAAACCTGCGAGCTGTGCCATTTTCCGGATAAATTTTCTGATGACAGTTTGCGTGAGATAAAAAGCTTTGCCAACGACCTGGATAACACCCCAATTTCTACCTTTCTTACTTTGAAGACAGGTGGCGGATCCAAGCGGCAGGGATTGGGAAAAGGAATCCACTGGCATATCCAAAATCAAATCCAGTACCTCCCAACCGATCCAGAAGAACAAACCATCCCTTATGTAAAAGTGACTCAAGACGATGGATCTATCAAGGAATACGTCGACGTCGAGTCCGACGTGGATGTATCAAATATCGATCCTTCTGACCTGAAAGAAATGGATTGCATTACCTGTCATAACCGCATCACCCACCTGGTACTGACGCCTGAAAAAACAGTCGATCAATTGATTTCCGCCGGCCAGATTTCAACAAAAATCCCAGAAATCCGCCAAAAATCGATTGAAGTGTATCGCCAGTTATATGACACTACTGAAAAAGGGCTGGCAGGCATCGCCGGATTGAAACAATACTACCAGACTTACCATAAAGATTTTTATTCGACTGATGCACATTTAGTTGATGAAGCTATTGCAGCTCTCCAATCTGCATATTCTGCTAGCGTTTACCCCTCTCAGAATTCTGATTGGACAACTCATCCTAATAACATCGGGCACAAATACACACCAGGCTGTTTTCGCTGCCACGATGGGAAACACCTTGACGACCAGCAAAAAGCGATCCGTTTGGAATGCAACTTATGCCACTCGATACCGGTAGTCGCTGGCCCATTTGATTTTGTCGCTAATATTGAAATCAGCCGGGGTCCGGAGCCGCAGTCTCATAAGAGTGAGAATTGGATCAGCCTGCACAACCAGGTGTTTAATAATACATGCCAGAACTGCCACACCGTTGAAGATCCAGGAGGGACTTCCAATACCTCTTTCTGTTCCAATAGTGCCTGCCATGGCAGCGCCTACGATTATGCCGGATTTGACGCTCCTGAATTGCGTGAAATCCTGAAATCGCAGCTTCCTTCCAGCCCGGCGCCAATATCTATCCCCGAGAACCAACCTTTGACTTTCGAGGCAACAATTGGACCCCTGCTCACAGCTCGTTGTGGGAGCTGCCATGGAGAAAATGGACTTAACGGCCTGAACCTAACCAGTTATGAAGCAGTCCTGGAAGGTGGGCTGAACGGTCCTGCTCTCATTCCTGGTGACTCAGAGGACAGCCTGATCGTGATCAAGCTATCTGGTTCGGAGCCTCACTTTGCACAGCTATCACAGAGTGAATTGGATCTGATCATCCAATGGATCAATAATAATGCTCCTGAATAATCCGTTTCCTGAATTTTGATTATTCATTCAGAAAGAAGTTCGAGCAGTTTAATGATGTGGAATGCCCTGAGGTTTCATTTATGAAAGAAGAAAAAAACATAAACCGCCGGAACTTTCTTAGTGCAGCCACTGTGGTGATTGGTGGGGTAATCGGAGTCAGTTTAGGCATTCCCTCCCTGGTATATCTAACCGGACCGGCGACCCAGAAAACCGAAAGCGAAAACTGGATACGCCTGGGTTCGACTGCAAAAATCGAAATCGGCACACCGACCCTGTTCAAGGTGAAGGTCCAGCATAAGGCTGGATGGATAGTGGATGAGGAGGAAATTTCAGTTTACGTGATTACGCAAAACGGGCGTGCTTTTGTTGCGATGTCGAATATTTGCACTCATCTCGGCTGCCGGGTGCGTTGGATCTCAGAGAATGATAGTTTCTTCTGTCCCTGCCATAATGCAGTTTTTGATGAAGAAGGCAACGTGATTGATGGTCCACCTCCAAGACCTCTAGATCGGTATGAGACCAAAGTTGAAAATGACTCCCTTTTCATACTTGTGTGAGGTGTAAATGAGTGAAAAATATTTAAATTGGCTCGATGAACGCGTCGGCTTCCGAAGTGTATGGCAGGCCATTTTCCTTCGAAAAATCCCCAAAGTAAACTGGCTGTTTACTCTCGGAAGCGCCACCCTTTTCACTGCTTTCATTCAGATTTTCACCGGTATATTATTGACCATTTATTACGTCCCGACCCCGGATCATGCCTACGACAGTGTGCAATATATCACCACGCAGGTGCCAGCAGGTTGGCTGATCCGAGGTTTGCATCACTGGGGAGCCAGTGCGATGGTGGTCTTAACTGTGCTGCATATGCTCAGAGTCATCCTGTATGGCTCCTATAAATTTCCACGCGAAGTTACCTGGTTCACGGGCGTTTTTCTCCTGATCATCGTGATCGGTTTTGGATTTACAGGGTACCTTTTACCTTGGGATCAGAAGGCTTATTGGGCAACAACGGTCGGGACGCGCATCGCCGGTGTTGCACCATTCGCTGGAGAATGGATATTAAGGGTAGTCCGTGGAGGAGAGGAGCTATCTGCCGTTACATTAGCACGTTTTTTCGGAGTGCATGTCTGGTTCCTCCCAGCATCGTTAATCCTTCTTTTGGGAACGCATATGTACCTCGTCATCCGGTTAGGCATCAGCTCGCTGCCGAAACGTGAGGAATGATTCATGAACGACCAGGAGAAAAAAGCCTATCAGCAGAAGTACGACGAGGCTAAACGGAAAGGTTCACCATTCTTTCCTGACGTGCTTTTTAAAGACGCTGTCGTATCACTGGTCGTTTTCTTGATTCTGGTAGGTTTAGCCTATTTTATTGGCGCACCTTTGGAGGAGCGTGCAAATCCAGCGGACACGAGCTATACACCACGACCAGAATGGTATTTTCTTTTCCTGTTCCAATTACTTAAGTATTTTCCCGGCAACTTGGAGATCATTGGTGTTTTTATCCTACCAACTACAGTGATCCTGCTTCTGCTGGTTCTTCCACTATTGGATCGTTCACCTTATCGACATCCTGTAAAGAGGCTGGGTGTACTCGGTATGGTCACACTGGTGACAGTGGGGATCGTGGTCCTCACGGTTTTATCAATACAGGAGACACCTCCTCCGATAGAAGCGAGCATTGGTGACCCTGTTGCTGAACTTTATTCCAGGAACTGTGCGGGTTGCCATGGGCAAAGCATAACTGCTACAGATGGGAAAAATTTGCGAGAAATCATAACCCAGGGAAGCCATGAAGGGATGCCGGCCTGGAGTGGGGATTTGACTTCTGATCAGGTTGACGCTTTGGCTGGTTTCATTCTTTCACCAGACGGCAGCCGGTTATTTGAAGAAAATTGCAGCAATTGTCATGATTACACAGAATTAGTCTCAACCAATCCAGCAGAGATCCGGAAATCTTTGGAAATGGGAGCAAATTATGAGCCGCATTCAACCGTCGAGTTAACGGATCGGAACTCGGTCATTGATAAAGTAGGCCAGGCTGCCTTGCTCAATTTCCTGCTGGCGCCAGATGGTCAGCGTCTATTTGAAATCAACTGTGCTTCCTGCCATGGTCGATCCGTTAAATTTAGTGGGGATGAAGTTGAATTAACTGAAATCATTTCAAAAGGGGGGATGCATCTTGATATGCCTCCTTGGAGAGATCAACTCACCGAGTCAGAAATCGACACCCTGGCAAATTATGTAGTAGAACCATCCGCTGTTCCTAATGGGGGGACTTTATTCAGGCAGTATTGCGCCAGCTGCCATGGTTCTCGAATCCCACAGGCAACTGATGTCGCAGAAGCCAGGGAGGTTATTGCATCTGGTGGCAGCCATGAAACCATGCCAGTATGGGGGGAAATCCTCACAACAGAACAAATGGATGCTCTGGTGAATTACACTCTCGAAGCGGCAAGTGGTATTCCCACCCAAATCGGAGAAGAATTGTTTGTCACGAACTGCTCCGGCTGTCATGGTTCTTTAGGAGAAGGGGGCCCAAATCCCACACGTCAGGGCGATATTATCGCCCCCATAAGTTCGGCAGAATATCTAAAGACCAGGGATGATACCACGCTGCAATCAATCATTGCCCAAGGACAGCCCAACTTTGGGATGTCACCATTCGGTTCGGCCTATGGTGGCCCTCTGGAGGACGATGAAATTAATGCACTGGTAGCATACATGCGTTCCTGGGAACAGAATCCCCCTGTAGAGCTACCTCCTGAGGTGAGTATCAATACCCTTTCATTGGAGAGTCCGGCAATATATCTGGATTTATGCGCACAATGTCACGGTGAAAAAGGTGAGGGGAAAATCGCTCCATCTTTGATTTCAAATGAGTTTCAAGAAAAGAATGCGGATCAGGATATTTTCGACACCATCAACCAGGGGCACGAAGCCACAACTATGATCGGATGGGGAGAAATTCTTGGTGCTGAACAAATTCAGGGATTGGTAGAATATATTCGAGAATTGGGTAAGAATGCATCACCGACTCCGGTTGGGACACTTGCCAGCTCACCCACTTTCGAAAAAGATATCCTGCCGATTTTTCAAGAAAACTGCAACATGTGCCATGGAGACCTGGGAGGTTGGGATGGGTCAACCTATGAATCGGCTATGACTAGCGGAGACCACGCCCCAGTGATCGTCCCGGGTGATGAAGCAAGCAGCCTGCTCGCCCAAAAAATACTCGGGACGCATTCTGAAGGGTCGATCATGCCTCCCTCCGGGCGACTTCCTGATGAAATTATCCAAATTATCCTGGATTGGATTGCAATGGGTGCCCCAGAAAATTAATGCTATCGTTCATTCCCATCTCATCCGAGCCATAACTAAATTTCTTAGAATTAATTGAAGTTAAGATGAATGTCATATCAAAATGGGATAATTACCCCAAATCTATTTTATTGTGAATGGGTTATAATACTCAGCTATTGGGCGCCAAAAGAACACGGATAAATCAATAACCTGTTCTCTTGTCAAGCTAGATTAACGGAGGTGAATATCACATTAATCCTATAATAGTCGGTTGAAAAAAATCCGGATGTCTCAATCTAAGATATTGAGAGGAGAATGTATATGAAACCAAAACATTTGCTTGTAGCAGGATTTTTACTGCTACTGGCGATGGTGCTGGCAGCTTGCAGTCAACCAACCGTGGAGGCAACGCCATGCCCCACAGCGGCGCCCTGTCCGGACTGCCCTGCCTGCCCAGAGCCTCCGCCTGCCCCTGTGCCAGTTGTAGAAGAAGTTCCATACCAGGAAGAATGGGCAGCATCACCACACAATGATGCAGAAGGAGAACCCTTCGTTCATTGGAATGAAGACGATCCCCCCGAAGTCCCAACCACTTGCGCTCGGTGCCATTCCACCGCAGGTTACCAGGATTACCTGGGAGCGGATGGTAGTGCCGAAGGTGTGGTGGATGTGTCGGTTCCGGCGCCTGCCGGTACAATCCAGTGCGTCGCCTGCCACAATTCTGCCACCGCTACACTCTCCAGTGTGGCATTTCCTTATCAAGAGGTGCCGGAAGAGGGCGGTGACCCAGTCAACGTGGTCGTTGATGGACTGGGCCCTGAAGCTCGCTGCATGGTCTGCCACCAGGGTCGAGCTTCCAAATCCCAGGTTGATGATACCCTGGTAAAGTTCGGCGCAACCGAAGATCTTGACACCGTACCCGCACCGGTTGAGGATGCTAGTCTTGGCTTCATAAACATCCACTACTACGCTGCGGCTGCAACTCTTTACGGTACACAGGTGAAGGGTGGTTATGAATACGTAGGTAAAACCTACGACGCCAAGAACAACCATGTCGCTGGCTACGATACCTGCATTGGCTGCCACGACCAACACACCTTGCAGTTAAAAGTGGAGCAGTGTGCAGGCTGCCATACTGGAGTTGCAAGCGTCGAGGACCTGCGTAATATCCGTATGGCTGGTTCAGCGGTGGATTACGATGGCGATGGCGATACCACAGAAGGGATTTCTTTTGAGCTGGATGGCCTGCGGGAAATGCTCTTACAGGCGATTCAGGCTTATGGGAAAGAAGTCTCAGGCACTGCAATTGCCTACAATCCTGCTGTTCACCCTTATTTCTTCATCGATGTAAACGAGGATGGGCAATCTTCTGAAGAAGAAGCAATAAGCGACAATCGCTACGTCGCCTGGACAGGTCGCTTGTTGAAAGCCGCTTACAACTACCAGGTGTCGCTCAAAGATCCAGGAGCGTTCGCACATGGTGGCAAATACATCATTCAATTGATGTACGACTCAATCGAAGATTTGAATACAGCGCTTTCAACACCGGTTGACCTGACCAACGCGCGCCGCATCGACAGCGGGCACTTTGCCGGTTCTGAAGAAGCCTTCCGGCACTGGGATGCTGAAGGCGGCATCGTACCTGGAACCTGCGCCAAGTGCCACAGCGGTTCAGGTTTGCCGACATTCCTGGCTGAAGGCGTAAATATCTCCGCACCAGCCACGAACGGTTTGAACTGCTCCACCTGCCACAACGATGTGTCAACCTTCACCCGCTACACCGTGGATGAAGTCAAATTCCCCAGCGGTGCAATCCTGACATTTGGTGAAGGCAATGATGCCAACTTGTGCATCAACTGCCACCAGGGGCGCGAGTCGAAGGTGAGTTTGGATGCCGCCATCGGCGAGCTGGGTCCGGATGAAACATCAGAAGCTTTAAGATTCCGGAATCCTCACTACTTCGCCGCAGGAGCGACCCTATTCGGAGCAGAAGCTCAAGGCGCATATATGTACGAAGGTCAGGAATACCTGGGCCGTTTTGCACACGTCCCGAACATGGATACCTGCCTGGCCTGCCACGATGCGCACGCACTCACCCTCAAGACAGAAGCCTGCCAGGGATGCCATCCGGGTGTAGAGATCCCCGAAGGTATCCGCGGACCAAACTCCACCGATGATTACGATGGAGACGGAGATGTCACCGAAGGTATGGCTGGCGAGCTGGAGACGGTTGCCGAGCAGCTGTATACAGCAATCCAGGCTTATACAACCGCACAGGGTCTCCCCGGCATCGTTTACGATGGTAATGCTTACCCGTACTTTTTTGTCGATGCCAATAACGACGGCGCGAGATCGGTAGACGAAACGGACCAGTATGCATCCTGGACTCCTCGCTTACTGCGAGCTGCATACAATTACCAGTGGTACCTGAAGGATCCCGGCGCATTTGCCCACAACGGCAAGTTCATGCTCCAGGTCCTGATTGATGCCCTGGACGATGTTGGCGGCAGTTCCAGCGGGATGGTCCGGCCGTAACAGTAACTCAATGCAATAAAAAAGCGGGCGACAGGCGCCCGCTTTTTTATTGCACACAAAGAATTCAACCAAGCCGCAGCTGCGTGCCGCAGGTTCGGCAGTAACGGTCGCCTGGTGAGGCACGCTTACCGCACTGGTGGCAGTAGATGTGGGCGCTTTCCTTAACCTCATCAATGTAAACACCACCAGATTTCCTGCGGCGCGGTAAAGGGCGACCTGGTGACTCGACCCTTTTCCCTGATCGCCAATACCACAAGCCTCCACCTACAATCAATCCCAGGCCGATCAAACCCAGCAGGTATGGTAGAGCTGTAAAAATGCTCTGCCATCCAGAAGATCCATTATCGAGAGGACCGCTGGCTTCCACCGGTACATTTTCGGCGCTCAATGTGTCATCACTCTTTTGATAATCCATGACAATCGTAAACGTCTGGCCTTCATCGAGCGCACCGATGTCCTGTGTGTAATAGACCATCTCATCTCCCGCCTGCTCTCCTGCTCCCAGGCTGGGGGTGAAGCGCATATCTTCTGCACCGGCCGGCTGCTGTACCTGGATATTGAAGGAATCCACAGCGTAGTCACCCGGCCAACGGTACTCGAAATGGCGCTGTGAATCCTGCTTGGTTAAAGTGGGGTCGTAATATTCCACCTGGAATTCCGGTGTGGTGGCATTGAATGATAATATCGACCACTCGCCGCTCAATTCCTGCTCATAAGGGATGGTAAACAGAGAACCTTCGGGTTGGCGGGCTGCAACGGCGTTTGGAGCACCAGCAACAGCTGGAATGCGCAGCTGGATTCCCACTGGTAGTGAAGTTTGGGGTGAAATTGTCACCTTGTAAATCACCAGCATGGATGGACGGTCAAATTCTGGCCATAAATCCACCTCAACCTCGGATAAACGGATATCAGCCTGCGATCGCCCTATTCCAGAGGGCAATAAAAGAAAGAATAACCATATTAACAGCAAGAATTTACGCATATCCCTTCTCCGACTGCTTTGCATCAAATTCACCATCTCCGATGGCAGCGCGAACCTGGCGAACCATTTTTCCAAAAGTATCTGTGTAGCGCATATTCTCATTTCGCGGTCGGGCCAGATCTACATCCAGGTCCAATCGAATCTGGCCAGGACGCTGGCTGAGAACCAGTACCCGGTCAGCCAGGAAGAGCGCCTCAGAAATTGAGTGGGTGACCATCACCACAGTCTTGCGCCTCGCCTGCCAGATTCGCAGTAACTCCCCACCCATTCGCTCACGGGTCAGAGCATCAAGGGAGCCAAAGGGCTCATCCAGGAGCAGCACGTCTGGATCGTGTACCAGAGCGCGAGCAATGGCAACTCTCTGCGCCATCCCTCCTGATAGATCATGCGGATACATATGCTCAAATCCCGATAAACCGACCAATTCTACCATCACTTCCGCTTTCATCAGAACGTCGGCTTGCTGCCGGTGTTCCAATTCGAGCGGTAGAGTGATATTTTCGATCACGGTTCTCCACGGCATCAAGTTAGCCTTTTGGAAAACGAAACCGATCCCGCCTCTTGGTCCCGAAAGGGGCTGGTCTCCATAATAATATATATTTCCTTCCGTTGGAGTGATTAATCCAGCCAGAAGACGCAGCAAAGTGCTTTTTCCGCTTCCCGAAGGTCCTAAAACGCACAGGAACTCCTGCAATTGCACCGAAAACGTCAGGCTTTGCAGCGCTTGCAGACCGCCGTTGTCGTTTGGAAAGACCGCGCTCAAATTGCGCACTTGAATTATGGGAGCTGATCCGTTCATGTGGTACTGAGCTAATTACCTGGAACGAAACGGTTAGTATATGCCTGATCAAGATCCAGCGGTTCTGCCAACCACCCCATACCTAATAAGACTTCTTGCATATTTTCCCAGGTTTGAGGCTGCGAGATGCCAGGCTGGTCGGATTTCCAATATTCCATCGTGGCAAGCAGTATATCTTTATATAAAGCCTCATTCTCCTGGTCCCAGACCTCGATATATTTCTTGCATATCTCAAATGCAGCATCTGGATCCGCCATGGTATCCGCAAGGCCTTTCAGGATCGCTCCGACCATCCGTTCGACCAGCTCCGGATTCTCTTTGATGGTAATTTCATTCGTCAGGAGTCCGTTGGATGCCAGGTCCACGTAATCGGCAACACGGATGACATCCACAGAGTATCCTTGGCTCTTCAGCTGGATTGGTTCGTTATTAGCGTAAATGGCTACCGAATCATCCAGGCCTGCGATCAAAGCATCAACCTGGGTAAAACCGATCGAATCAAGCTGTACATCTAATTCGGAAAGACCAGCAAAGTCCAAAAGGGCTCGCAGTCCGACGTAATTGGCTCCGAACAGTCCTGGTAAGCCGATCTTCTTTCCAGCCAGGTCAGCCGGTTCCAGAATATCCTGGTCAGTGAAGCTTGCCACCGCCACGGGATAGTCCTGCCACCAGGCGAATACATATACCACTGGAAGACCCTGGTTGCGCGCCAGCAAAACCTGTTCTCCGGAGACCAGTGCAAATTGCAGGTCATCAGCCCCTACCAAAGCAACTCCATCGGTTTCAAGTTGATAGTCAAATTCCAGGTCTATTCCGGCTTGCTCGAAATATCCCCGTGAATGGGCTACATAAAAAGGCGCGTATTGCACGCTGGGGATGTATCCCATCGGCAAGCGGATGTGTACCTTGGGGATGTCGACCGTTGGAATTTGAGACTGAACCGGCCGACAAGCTGCCAATAATATGAGAAGAAAGAGAATGATTAGAAGTATATTTTTTCTTCGGTCCATTTTAATTTCCTAAAAATGTATTTTATTGATCTTGCGGTTGGTTCCAGGATAAGGTGTATTTTTCCAGTAATACGACTGAAAAATAAAGAGATAATGCCATCGCCACCAGTGTCATGATGGCGACAAAAACCATGGCAGTGTCATACAGGCCGCGCGATTGGTTGATCAGGAAACCCAGGCCACGATCCGCGCCGACAAACTCTCCCACAATCGCACCAATCACTGCTAATGTAGCCCCTATTCGCAGTCCACCCAGGAATATCGGCAGTGCAGCAGGGATTTCCAGGTATCGAAATATCTGCGACCGAGTTGCTCTCAGGGATTTCATCAGGTCCCGTAATTCATTTGGAACAGAGCGCAGACCGACCACGGTATTTACTAGGACCGGGAAAAACACGATAAGCGAACAAATTAATATCTTCGAAAACGAACCTGAACCAAACCAGCGTATCAGCAGCGGGGCGACAGCCACGATAGGTACAGCCTGGCTGGCGATGATGTACGGCGACAGAATCCTTTCGATGGAGAGAGACTTTGCCAGCAGATATCCCAAGGCTGTTGCAACAGTGACTCCCAGGATCAGACCAACCAAAACTTCGACCAGTGTGTAAAGTGTATTGCGCAGGAGGCTTCCATCCCCAACCGACACTAACAGGCGGTCCCAAACCCGAGCAGGGGAAGGGAAGATATAGGGGGGGAAATCACCAATTTTTACAAAAACATCCCACAACACCAGGGCAGTGACCAGAGATATTGGCACCAGGAAAATGCGATACCAGCGGGATCGTGACTGCACTCGTGAAATTGGCTGGTCTTTGACTGTATGGTTCTCATTCATAAAAAATACCCTGAACGTTAACTCCGTTCGGGGCATATACACCATTGAGCATTCCGGTTGGTGAGACTCAGCCAACCAGGAATTGGACCTTCTTTCATCCGGACTTTACCGTCGGCTCCGGAATTCCACCGGATCATGCACTATCACACAGCACTTAGAAAGCGCTCGCGGGCTGAACCGCCGATCGGGAATTGAGAGATTTTCGTTTGATACGAGGATCTCTCTCACCCTGCCCCGAAGGTTTCCTGGCAGAATTTGCCAGGTATTTCAATTGCAACTATTATAACTTATGCTGGAACGATTCTAGAAGATGCTTTCATCGATTAATTGTGTCAGGCTGATCTCACGGGCCAGACAAACAGGATGTTGACTGATATTTAGATTTTAGATTACACTATCCACCTGCATATTGTGGTAATGATGATTTTCAATATATTAATGCGAGGAACAAATCGCTCCTGGTAAGCGTCCTTCAGGCATGTACACTCCGAGTGTACCCAATACACGACCTGTCTCTCGAACGGATAAGGCCTCCAGTAGAGCCCGGCCTTATCCTTACAATGCCAGCTTTAGAACTCAATCATCAGACCTGAAAAAACTTCCTGGGTGGCTGGTATTCTTGACGACGGTTTTCGTGAGCCTGTTGGGAATTCTCTTTGTTGTTCTATTTCTCATTTTTTCAGTTTATGCTTACTACCAGTTTAGCGGCTTGATCGTACCGGGTGTACGTCTGGGAGACCTCAGCCTGGGCGGAATGTCACTTACCCAGGCTTCACTTGCCCTGCACCGTGACTGGGAATCGGATTTGCACATCAACGTTACCAACGGGACTCAGGCCCAGCTGGTTACTCCATCCGAATTAGGTCTCGAGATCAATGAAGTCCAGACGGCCCAAACAGCCGTAGACGTTGGGCGCGGCGGTTCAGTCTTGGCAGAGCTAGCAATGATGGCTGTCAGCGCCAAAGATGGTTGGCCGCTTGACGCACAGATCATATTTGATGAAGAAACAGGTCGTGCCGGTCTCCAGAGACTGGCAGAAGCAATGAGCCTGTCGCCGCAGAACGCTTCCATACGCCTGGAAGGCAGTGACCTGGTTCAGATTCCCAGCCATGTCGGCTATCAGATTGATATCGATGCCACCCTCGAAGCTTTAAATCAGGATCCAGGAAAGGTTTTATCCACCAAGATCCTGCAAGTTGTGCCGGAGTTTGTTCCCCCAGAAATCACTGACGCCACTCCAGCCCTCGCTGAAGCAAGACGCTTGCTCGACACACCCACCAGACTTACTGCCTACGATCCTGTCTCAGACGAACAATTCGAATGGCCCGTGCCGCGTGAGAGATTGGCGGATTGGCTTGAGGTAACTACATCAGAAGAAGGTATCCAGGCAACTTTGGACGAAAACCAGGTCGGCCAATACCTGACCGAGAAGGCCGCTGAGCTGGGGAACGGTCGTTATCTTGATCCTGACAGATATGCTGGCTATGCCGCCGAGAGTATACGACAAGGGGGGTCGAAGCCGGTTCCGGTGAGCCATTCTTCGACCGAATATAAGATTCAGCCAGGAGATACTTTGTTGAAAATCGCCTGGAGGCTCGGCTTCCCGTCCTGGGCGATCATCGACGCCAATCCTGGCCTGAATCCGGATGCACTTTTAGTTGGCAGCACGCTCATCATCCCATCGAAGGATGCATTGCTACCGCTGCCTGCCGTCCCGCACAAGAGAATCGTCATCAATATTTCAGATCAAAAATTGTGGGTTTATCAGGATGGAAACCAGATCCAGAAATTCATCATCAGCACCGGCATCGACCGTTCGCCCACCCAACCGGGCATTTTCCAGGTACAAACACACGTGCGCAATGCATATGCCTCGGTATGGGATCTCCACATGCCCAATTTCCTTGGTATCTATGAAGCCTGGCCTGGTTTTATGAACGGCATTCACGGCCTCCCTACCCTCTCCGGCGGCCGGAGACTGTGGGCGGATATTTTGGGTAGACCCGCTTCATACGGGTGCATTATCCTGGATCTCGACGATGCAGCCTGGCTTTATGATTGGGCTGAAAACGGAGTGGTGGTCGAAATTCATCCCTGAAGATTATTCTAGACCGGGTGATCGACTCAAATCAACTAAGAAAGCTGGAAACGAATGAAAAAACAGCCAGATTATTCTACTAAAAGAACCTTCGACCTTAACTACTGGTTCCGAATTTACACGGTTCTGGTTTTAGTCAGCATGTTGATAAACGCCTGCCAGCCGAAACCAGACGTGCCCGCTACTGAATCTCCCCTACCTGCTGAAAAGCCGACTCCTACAAACGCTGGTATCCCGGCGGTTGATGACGGCTCACCGCTGCCGCCAGAAATCATCGCGCAGAATCCAGCTCGCGGCATGGAACTCGCCTTATCCGGTGAAATCTCCCTGACCTTCAGTTTACCGATGGACACTGAGAAGACCGGTGCAGCCTGGGAGATGAAAGGACCCGGAGAGAAAGTGATCGACGGTGAAATTTCCTGGAGTTCTGACCGCGAAATGAGATTCGCACCTGCATCTCTACTGGAACCGGATTCCCATTATTCGGTTACAGTCTCGACAGGTGCCGCCAGTGAAGAAGGTGTGGAGTTGATTGAACCTGTGCTGCTTGAATTTTTGACGTCCGGTGTGCTGGAGGTCAGCCAGGTCTTTCCGACACCAGATACAAAAGATGTCTCCAACGATGCCGTTATCACCGTTATCTTCAACCGCCCGGTCGTGCCGCTGGGGATCGCTGAAGATGCAAGTAAGCTGCCTCAACCGGTCATCATTACACCCCCTACCGCAGGAAAAGGTGAATGGGTGAATACTTCCATCTATGCATTCCAATCGGATAATCCATTGATTGGGGATACGACCTACAGGATTATTGTCCAGGCCGGGTTGGAAGATGCAGTAGTGGAGACACAGCTCGCAGAAGATTTTTCCTGGAGTTTCACGACCGCTGCTCCCGGCATCGAATCCCTGGAGCTGGGCAGCGGTGTTGTCAATCCGGAAGATAGCTATAAAAATCTTCTGCTGGATGAATATTTCCGCCTGCATTTTCTTCAACCGATGGACCCACAAAGCACGGAATCCAACCTTGCTTTGATAGATGACCAGGGAGATAGCGCAGATCTCATCAAGCAGTGGAGCCAGGATTTTACCCAGCTGGTGATTACTCCGACTGAACGCCTGGAATTAGGTACTCAATATTTTTTGAACCTTGACCAGGCTGCACTGGCGTCAGACGGCGGTTCTTTGAAAAAAGGATTGAATTGGAACTTCACCACCGTCCCAGCGCCTTCAATTATCACCGTTTCCCCAGCCAACAACACTGTCCAGGAGAACTATTCGACAGAGTTGCGCATCCAATTCGCCTCCCCCATGAATATCGATACGGTCAAGGAACGCATTCTGGTTACCCCGCAGCCGGATGATGATATCGAATGGTGGTACCAGGAATGGGATTACAGTTTTGCCAGCTACATTCTTTCTCCCTCCACGCGCTATACAGTCCAGTTTCTTCCAGGAATGGAAGATATTTACGGGAATGTTATACAGCAAGGGATGACAGCGCGCTTCACTACGGCTGCTCAGCCGCCATCTGCATATCTGCAGATGCCTTATGAGCCAATCCTGATGCGGACTGATGGCCCGCAAGATTTTTACGCCTATTATCGCAATGCGCAGAGTATTTCTCTCCAGATTTTTGAAATTACAGGCGAACAAATGGTTAGCTTCATGACTGGGGATCAACCTGCCTATGAATATATTCCTGGTGAATCCACACGGGTCTGGCAGCAAGAAGAAGATAGTTCGGCTTCACTCAATGAAGCAGTCCTTAAATCTTTCATCCCGGTGACTTCTGGTGGTGACCCGCTTGAAGCGGGCTTCTATTTCCTCGGGTTGGATGCCGAGGGCGTTCAGAAATACAACCCATGGGTTGACAACCGGCTGCTGATCGTCGCGAATGCGAATCTTACGTTCAAATCAACATCCACCGATACTCTGGTCTGGCTGACAGACCTCGCCAGCGGAAGTCCGATTGCCAGGGCAGGAATAGGGGTCTACGACAAAGAGATGAGACTTGTAGGGGAAGGAATCACAGATCAGGATGGTATCCTGACCCTGGAAGTGCCCTCGCCAGAAGAACCTTATGATCCGCGATTTGCGATCAGCAGCAGCAGGCAGGTATTTGCGTTCGCAACCAGCCAGGCTGACAGCGGTGTGGAGATGTGGCAGTATGGAAATTTCGGTGGATATTTCGCTCCAGCCAACCAACCCACCGCCTATGTATACACCGAAAGACCGATTTACAGGCCCGGCCAGCCTGTCTATTTCAAAGGGATTGTCCGCAAAGATGATGACCTGGATTATTCGATCCCGGACAAACAGGCCGTTAAAGTAAAAATATCCAGCTTTGAAGAAACCATATATGAGGAAGATCTCTCACTCTCAGATATGGGGACATTCGATGGGGAATTGCAGCTCGATACCGAAGCTGCTTTAGGCTATTACACCCTAGAGGTTTTTTATCCGGAGAGAGAGTTGAGTATTGGAACAGTCGGGTTCACCGTCGCCGAATATCGACGCCCAGAATTTATGGTCACTGTGAGTGCAGCTCCAACAAATGTGCTTGCTAATGAAGAATTCATCGCTACAGTGCAGGCGGACTATTACTCTGGAGGCGTGGTTTCGGATGCAGATGTGACCTGGACATTGACATCACAACGTTTCGCCTTCAGTCCGCCGGATGAATTCTCGAATTACAGCTTTTCCGACAGCGATATCGATCAGGAAACATTCGGAGATGAAAACGACCAGGAAAGCAAGGTTGTCGCCCAGGGAACAGGTAAGATCGATGCCAACGGCCGCTTCAGTACCACGCTGCCAGCTGACTTGAGTGATTCAAAAACCAGCCTGGTTTTCACATTCGAAGCAACTGTAACCGATTTATCCAACAATGCCGTGAGCAGCCGAACGCAGATCACCGGTCACCGTAGCCAGGTTTATCCAGGCGCAAAACCCCAAACCTACGTCGGACAGGCAGGCAAAGAAGAATTCTTTGAATTCGTGAGCCTGGATTGGAACGGTGAAATCGTCTCCAAGCAGAGTTTAGATATCGAGATTGTCGAAAGGCGCTGGTACAGCGTACAGGAGCAGGATCCCAGCGGGCGTATCCAATGGAAATCGACAGTCGAAGATATTCCGGTGGCGAATTTCACCGGTATCCTGACGGATGTGGACGGTCAGGCGGTCGTCGGCTACACCCCGCCCAACGGTGGAATTTTCAGGTCGCGCGTCAGCACTACCGATACAAAAGCAAATCTCAGCACTGCTTCCGCTTACATGTGGGTGGCAGGAGCAGAATATATTCCCTGGCAGCAGACCAACGATCGCAGCTTCGACCTGGTTACCGATCGGAAGGACTACTCTCCTGGCGACACTGCTGAAATCTTAATCGCTTCGCCATTCCAGGGAGAAGCTTATGCCCTGGTGACAGTCGAACGAGGGAAAATCCATTATGAGGACGTCGTGCGTTTGACGAGCAACAGCACGGTATACAAGCTGCCGGTGAGCGCCTCGATGGCTCCTAACGCGTTCGTTTCGGTGCTGGTAATTAAGGGGATCGATGAGACGAATCCCCGTCCAAATTTCAAGCTCGGAATCGTCGAAATCGGTGTGGATCGATCCCAACAGGAAACCACCGTGGTCCTGGAAGCAAATCCTGAGCAAGCTTCCCCGGGTGACATCGTAACATATGACATCAGTACACTCGATTTTCAAGGGAATCCGGTCAGCTCAGAAGTTTCTCTTGGATTGAGCGATCTGGCGACGCTGTCTCTGCTTCCACCGAATTCTGTTCCGATTATGGATCACTTCTATTCAAATCGAACGCTGGGTGTCTGGACGGTAGTTCCAATCGATGCCAGTATCGAAGAATACAACGCCCTGATAACGGATGAAATAGTCCAGGGCGGACAGGGCGGCGGGGGAGGTGGTAAGGGAGTGGGAGACCAGGGTGTGATGGAAGTCAGGCAGGATTTTCCTGATACGGCTTTCTGGGCTGCCTATATCAAAACGAATGCCGAAGGGCAGGCCACGGTAAACGTCACCTTGCCGGACAATCTGACCACCTGGCGCATGGATGCCCGGGCAGTGAATGAAGATACGCTGGTTGGGCAGAGCACTCTGGATCTGGTGAGCACGAAATCCTTGCTGGTCAGACCTCAGACTCCGCGTTTCTTCGTCGCTGGCGATCGAGCAGTCCTGGGTGCTGCAGTCCATAACAATACGGATAATCCACTTCGGGTTGAAGTAACACTTGAAGGTGAAGGATTGAAACTCGAGGATCCAGCCAGCCAATCAATCCAGGTTTCAGCCAATGCCCAGGCCTACACATCCTGGCAGGCCGTGATTGAATCGGGAGTCGACCGGGTTGACCTGGTCTTCTCCGCCGAGAGTGGGGAATTGACTGACGCCAGCCGTCCACCGCAAGGTATTCTGGATAACCAGGGTATCCCTGTTTATCGATTCAGCGCCCCTGAACAGGTGGGAACTTCTGGCCAGATTTTGAACGAAGGCACACAGGTTGAAGCGATAAACCTGCCGTCCGGAATTGACGATACCCAGGGCGATTTGACCGTAAAAATCAACCCCTCCCTGGCAGCAGGCATCTACGATGGCCTATCCTACCTGGAAACCTATCCTTATGAATGCATCGAACAGACAATTTCACGTTTCTTACCCAGCGTGATCACTACCCGGGCTCTTCAGGAAGCGGGGATCAGGGATCCAGCGTTGGAACAAAACCTGGATGACCTGGTTGAAACATCGCTGCAGCGATTATATAACTGGCAAAACCCTGACGGTGGATGGGGGTGGTGGCAGAACGAAAAAAGTGATGTGCTGACTTCGGCTTATGTGGTCCTGGGCCTGGTTGAAGCCCGGGCGGCAGGTTACATAGTAAGCGAGAACGTGATAATAAATGGTTTGAATTTTATAACCAGCCAGGTCAAGCCAGTGGTGAGATTGACAAGCCCGGAGCTGCTCAACCGTCAGGCATTTTTACTATATGTCCTGGCCAGGGCTGATCGACCCGCAATCAGCTCAACTACCCAGATTTATGATCAGAAGCAGAATTTAGCGACATACGCGCTGGCATTTCTCACCCAGACCCTGGCATGGATTGACAGCCAGGATCCCCGCATAGCCACCTTGCTCTCAGACCTGAACAGCTCAGCCATCACCTCGGCCTCTGGCACACATTGGGAAGAGATTGAGACCGACCGTTGGAACTGGAATACGGATACACGGACCACGGCGATTGTTTTATCAGTTTTCAGTCTCCTGGATCCGGAGAACCCGGTGATTGCTAATGCCGCTCGCTGGTTGACCAACCATAGGCGAGACGACCACTGGCTGGGAACCCAGGAAACCGCCTGGACCCTAATGGCTTTGACGAACTGGATGGCTGCCAGCGGTGAGCTGGAGGCCGGTTATCTTTTTGGTGTGACCCTCAACGGGCAGAGTCTGGGCGGTGGGGAAGCCAGCACCGACAACCTGAAAGAGACTGCTGTGTTTATGGTACCTGTCGCTGAATTGATTAAGGATGAAGCCAACCGCCTGGCGATCGCCCGAGACGCCGGTCCGGGGAATTTGTATTACACGGCTCATTTAAACGTATACCTGCCGGTTGAAGATATCGCACCCCTGGACCAGGGGATCACAGTCTCCCGCAGTTATTTCAACTTGGATGATCTTGAAACGCCGATCGATAAAGCCAGCCAGGGTGAAATGATCCTGGCCAGGTTGACCCTGGTAGTGCCGCAGGATGTGCATTACCTGTTGGTAGATGATCCACTGCCAGCTGGGCTGGAAGCAGTTGACCAATCGCTCAGCACGAGTCCCCAGAGCATCGAAATCCCCCAGGAATATACGCAGGAGGATTTATTCTGGCGTGGTTGGGGGTGGTGGTATTTCACGCACGTCCAATTTCGCGACGAAAAAGTCCAGCTTTCAACGAGTTACCTGCCAGCTGGTACCTACATTTACACCTACCTGGTCAGGGCGTTTACAGTAGGGGAGTTCAATATCATACCTCCAACTGCACAAGAATTCTACTTTCCGGAAGTATACGGGCGAGGGAGTGGAAGCGGTTTTACTGTATCACCGTGATGAAAGGCTGAGGTTATAATTACCGTGGGAGACTGCGGCAGTCCCTGGGTTTTCAGGTTGGGCAGACCCCGACGCCTTGCTTTGACAACAATCCCAAAAAGAGGAGTTGGTCCATGAGCGATTTATTCACACTGACAAAATTACAAATTGCGACTGCGCAGAGTTTTGCCAGCAGCGGAGGTCTGCCATCCTGGGCCTGGTTCATCATCATCGTGCTTATTATCCTTTTGGTGTGGTGGCTTCTTGTTCGTTCCGCCGAAGAACAGAACGAAGTTCATGTTGACCACACCGAAGAGCATGCCGTTGAAGCACAATCATCTCCTGTGGCTCCTCCAATGGGGGTAAAAACCGCAGAGGTTCAAGTACCGGATGATCTTACATTGCTGGAAGGGATTGGCCCGAAAGTAAACACCATTTTAGCTGCC
>Ga0154795_1037_pt1 | contig 20170 bp, 20 predicted proteins | sample Rifle2008BG16ft_FD_105803 | JGI IMG/M metagenome (GOLD analysis project Ga0154795, IMG submission 105803) | Chloroflexi bacterium RBG_16_54_18 | reverse complement strand
TCAGAAGAAGAAATCCCCGAACAAAATAGGTCCCTCCGCAACCTGCTCTCCTGGCTGGTGACCATCCTGGTGCCGGTGATCCTGGTGTTGACCGGGGTACGTCTGATGATGAGCAGCATTTTCCTTAAAATAGAATACAACCTGCCTGGTTTCCCGGCCGACCGTTACGGTTTCACTACCACCGAGCGCATGTACTGGGCAGACATCGCCGTAGATTACCTGGTGAACACAGCCGGGATCGAATTCCTGGCTGACCTGCGATTCGAGGACGGCTCGCCGGTCTACAACGAGCGCGAGCTGAAGCACATGGTAGATGTAAAGAAAGTGGTCAACGCCGCCCTATCCGTATGGCTGATTGCGCTGGGAGGGCTGCTGCTGCTGACGGTGTGGGCTCGGAGCAGGGGGTGGGGTGAAGCATATCGGGCCGGCCTGCGGCGCGGCGGCTGGCTGTCAGTGATTCTGGTGGGGGCGATCATCTTTTTCGTGTTGATAAGCTTCGGGGTGTTTTTCGTGGCTTTTCACAACGTGTTCTTCGAGCCCGGCACCTGGGTGTTCTATTACAGCGATACGCTGATCCGCCTGTTCCCGGAACGCTTCTGGCGGGATATTTTTATTTACGTGGGTGGGTTTGCGGTGCTGGGAGGTTTGGGGCTGGCGCTTGGATTCCGTCGACGGGGGTGAGAATTCCCGGTTTAATTCTTTGATCACCAAAATATCAGGAATTTTTGTAAGTACGAATAAGATTCACAGCTTCCTCGAAATTTGGTAGAGTTTCACCGGTTATTTGTGAATACAACACATCCGGGTCAAGATCAGCGCCATTTGGCCAGCAGATGGTGCCGAGCTCGGGGTTTACCTGGACTTTCTGGAAGTAAGAATTGTCCTTCAATGGTGCGAATATTCCTGTGAACTTGACAAATGAACGAATGTCAATCGTACTTTTGACCTCGTCTTCGAACTGCAATTCCAACCGATAATCTTGTAATGGCGTTACTTGAACAATACCCTTTAACATTTATCACTCCAATGGCTTCATCTTCTGCAAAGGGGATTACTGACGAGATAATTCCTAATTATCCATTAATTCAGCTTGATGAAGAGCAGTCCACTCCATCACCAAACCAAATGTCCTGGGGGAAAGGTAACCTGCCAGTAATGTTAAGGTTGAGGTGGCAATCACAGCCTTCATTTCCCCGAAATGTACATATAAATGAGGCGGGCTGTGATCGTTGTAGTTCATTGAAATGACAATACCGAAGAAACGACAGATTTCAGGCAAGACCGGTTTCCAATGAACGAATTATAGCACTGGCTAGATGCGGAAAAGGGAAGCAGGATTAAATTCCTTTCTCAAGTGCAGGTGAAATGCAGTTTTGTAAAAATCCCCGTATCGCGGTTCAACAGTCAGCTCTAAAACAACCGTCTTTACAGTGGAGAAATGGGGGAGAATGAGCAAGCTTTCTAGATCGATGGTATTCTGCATATGTTACCCCCACTCTACTGTGGCGTTCATTGGCACCAGTTGGGATTCTCAAAAAGTGTTTTCATTCTGCTTACGACTTCGTGACCGGCTTGTGTAGATCGAATAGCATTCAGCATACCAACCAGGTGGGCTTTGCTTCCTGGTTGTGCTGGCAGGCCATAGCCCTAGAAAATCTCAACACTTCCAGGATAACACAGAAAGAAAGGCTCCCCTTTTGGGAGCGCTACTTTCCCAAATTCTCTTTCCCCCATGTAAAATGTAGTCTATCAAATCCCCAATCGGCCTACCTTTTCACGCTTCCATCTTAGCAAGACTTGATCTGACCTGTACCCAAGAATATTCAAGACCACGAATGATCTTCCCAACCCTTTTCTACTTTAAGCTAAAAATACACTTTCGGCAAAATGTTAGCCCGTTGAGATGTAATTAAATATCTGAAAAGAAAGATTACCTTCATACATAGACTTTCCAGGTTTAATTAGGTAACCATAGGCTCCAGATTTAACCATGACGGGAGCTACTCCGACCAAATTAGGGTGTAAGGGACCACTTGTAATTAATTCATCGTTTATATACAGAAAAATATTTGGTCCCATTGTTTTTAATTCGAAATAATAGGGAATCCCGACTTTTAATTCGTAAGTTGTTCGATATTTTGCCCAATCACAACCAATATTAATTGGGTCTTTTGCTTTTAAGGAAGGACTTGAACTAGAAATATCAATACTTGCCATCGGTATATAATCTATACCAAGTTCCTTTATTTCACTAAATACATTCTCTATAGAAATACTCGCATCTCCAGTCGGGACAAAACCAACATCAAATATTATTTCAGATCCAAGACTCCAATTTGCTTTTATCGAAGGATCCAAATGGGGAATTTTCTTTTCAGGGGAAATTCTAAATGGATCACCAGGATGTCTTAATACGGTTGTTGTAAATTTTAAGCATTTCCCCAAAACCGGGTTATCAAATACTTCAACTTTACCTGCACCATTATTTTTGATACCTGTCCACAAAGGATTATCAAATGATATCTTCGCCCTGGTCTCAAGATTGGTTGGACTTACCCAATCATATATGAGTGTTTGTGTTTCTGATGGATTTGGAGTTTCAGAAAATTTTATTGACGGTTCGGGTGTTCTGGAAGGTCGTAAAGTTGAAGTTGGGCTTTCAGTCACTTGAGTTGTTGGAGACTGGGTGGCAATTTGCATCGGCGTAGTCGGCCTTGTAGGGGTCTGAGATCTTGTCGCTGTAGCCACTGGGTAACCACAAGCGGCGAGAAGCACGCCAGCAGATGATGTTCCGCAGAGTTTTATAAAGTCGCGCCTCGATAAACCATAAATATTCTCGCCCTCAAGAATTCGCCTTTTCATTGCACCCTTCCCATTGCCTGGTACTTTTTAAGAAGTCAGCCAGGATATAGTTCTCGCTTATCTTTGACCGAATCGCTTTTCGATGGTTCTCCATCAACCATCTACTCTATTCTAAGAAATAGGCGGAATGTGGGCAATTCCGAACCCGATCTCCAGCAACTGTCTGAATAATATGTGGTAAGAATTAGTGGCGTGGTTTTCTATTATAATTGGGATAAAGGTGAAAGCAGGTTTGAGATGAGCAAATCCAAAATCAAGAAAATCCTACAAGAATTAAAACATGGGCTGTCCGAAATCCTTGGTGAGAGACTGGAAGCGGTATATCTTTACGGCTCGCATGCCCGCGGTGAGGCATGGGCTGGCTCGGATGTCGATGTGTTGATCCTCATTCGTGGTGAATTCGACTTTTATAGTCTGATGGATACGACCTCGGATTTGGCCTGGGAGCTGTCGCTAGAAAATGATGTCGTCATCTCGCGGGTTTTCATGCCGGCAGAAAAGTATTGGAATGGTAAGACGCCGTTTATCTTGAATATTCAGTGTGAAGCTATTTCATTTTAACCAACTCGAGTGATGAAGCAGAGAAATTGCCTATGGATATTTTACTAGAAGATAAAAGGGATGTAATATTACGAATCGCAGCCCGCCACGGAGCAAAAAACGTTCGCATTTTCGGTTCACGGGTGCACGGCGATGCTCATCCCGATAGTGACCTGGATCTGCTCGTGGATATCAGCCCAGTCCATTCGCCCTGGTTCCCGGCAGGTTTGATCATTGAATTGGAGGAATTGTTGGGCTGCAGAGTTGATGTCGTCACTCGCGATTCTTTGCACTGGTATATTCGCGATGCGGTTTTAGAAGAAGCGCAGCTATTATGAGAGATGATCGGCTATATCTGGTTTATATCCTGGAGTGCATTGAACGCATCGAAGCTTTTACAGTCGAAGGTGAACAAGGGTTCTTGGAGGATATCAAGACTCAAGACGCAGTTCTCCGCAATCTGCATACACTTTCAGAGTCAGTCCTGAGAATCTCCGAGGATTTGCGAGCCAGACATACAGAGATTGACTGGAAGTTGATCATGGCTTTTCGAAATGTGATCGTCCATGACTATCTCGGGATTGATTTACACGAAATCTGGGATATTGTTCTGCGTGATCTTCCCAATTTAAAGGATTCGATAAGAGCTATCCTTAATGAACTATAAAAATCAAGTGCGATCAGGAATGTATTGCCATAACCTCCCGCAGGCTTCAAGCCTGCGGGAGGTTTTCATTCTTCACAGCGTTTCATCCCCCTCAGTGCTTCAGCTCTTCGCCTTGCCCTGTGCGGCCACCGCCTCGGCAGCCTTCTTGACTGCCTGCGGGTCGCCTAAATAGTAACTGTTGACCCTGCGCAAATTCTCGTCCAGCTCGTAGACCAGCGGCACACCGGTGGGGATATTCAGCTCCGGGATTTCTTCGTCGGAGATGTTGTCCAGGAATTTGACCAGGGCGCGCAGGCTGTTGCCATGGGCGGCGACCAGCACGCGCTGCCCTGATTTGACCGTGGGGGCGATCACGCTGAACCAGTAGGGCAGCATGCGCTCGACGGTGTTCTTGAGCGCCTCGCAGCCGGGCAGAACATCCAGTGGCAGGTGGGCATAACGCCGGTCGAAGCGCGGGTGGCGCTGGTCGTCCAGCTCCAGGGCCGGTGGGGGTGTGGCGTAGCTGCGCCGCCAGACCTTGACCTGGGCTTCGCCGAATTTCTCCGCCATCTCAGCCTTGTTCAATCCCTGCAGGGCGCCGTAGTGGCGCTCGTTGAGCTGCCAGGCGCGCACTACCGGGATCCACTCCAGCTGCATGTCTTCCAGCACAATCCACAGCGTCTGGATGGCGCGCTTCAACACCGAAGTGTAGGCGAAGTCAAAGGTGTAGCCACCCTTATTCAGCAGACGCGCCGATACGTGGGCTTCCTGGCGTCCCTGGTCGGTCAGTCCGACGTCGGTCCAACCGGTGAAGCGGTTCTCCAGGTTCCAGGTGCTCTGCCCGTGGCGCAGTAATACCAGTTTGTAAGTTTGACTCATATTTCAAAAACCTCATTCTTTCATGAAAACTTCCGAAGTCTCCGAGACTTCGGAAGTTTATTTTTCTGGCTCAGGCGCAGGCGTGGCTCAGCGGATCGCCTTCTCCGTCTCTTTGTCGAAGATGTGCATGTTGTCCATATTCCACACCATCTGGACCTTGTCATTGAGGTGGTAGCGCGAGCGCGGGTCGACGCGTGCCACGAAGCTGTTCTCACCGGTCTTCAAATAGACGAAGATTTCGTTACCCATCAGCTCAGTGACGTCCACGACCGCTTCGACCGGTTCCGCGTCGATGCCAGGTGGGGCAAATTCGGGATTGTGAATATCCTCAGGCCGGATGCCGAATGTGACGTCTTTGCCGGCGTGCGGCTTGAATACCTCGGAGCGGCTGTCCGGAATTTTCAGTGAGAAGGAGCCTCCGTCGACGTAAAGTTTTCCGTCATCCATGTGCATCTTGGCCGGGAAGAAGTTCATCGCCGGAGAGCCGATGAAGCCTGCCACGAACAGGTTGTCCGGGCGGTCGTACAGGGACTGCGGGGTATCGATCTGCTGCAGCAAGCCCCTGTTGATCACCGCGATGCGCGTCGCCATGGTCATGGCTTCCATTTGGTCGTGTGTCACGTAGATGAAGGTAGTCTGCAGCTGCTGGTGCAGCTTGCTGATATTGGCGCGCGTCTCCACGCGTAGCTTGGCGTCCAGGTTGGAGAGCGGCTCGTCGAACAGGAAAACCTTTGGCTCGCGCACGATGGCACGCCCGACCGCCACACGCTGGCGCTGGCCGCCGGAGAGCTGGCGCGGCTTGCGGTCGAGCAGGGTTTCGATGCCCAGGATCTGAGCCGCTTTCTGCACGCGCTGCTGGATCTGCTGCTTGGGTACCTTGCGCAGTTTCAAGCCGAATGCCATGTTGTCGAAGACCGACATATGCGGGTACAGGGCATAGGACTGGAACACCATGGCGATGTCGCGGTCCTTGGGTGCGACGTCGTTGACCACCTGGTCGCCGATCAAGATTTGACCTTCAGAAATCTCTTCCAGGCCTGCCAGGCAGCGCAGCGCGGTGGTCTTACCGCAGCCGGACGGACCTACCAGCACCAGGAATTCTTTGTCCTGGATCTGGATATTAAGATCGTTAACAGCTATGACATCGCCATACTTCTTGTAGACGTGGTCGTACGTAACACTTGCCATTGGTTTCTCCTTTCACGGTTTACGGGAATATAGTGATTTAATTATAGTGCACAGCATTTCGAAATGCAATCATATTAAGGCAGGAGATTTCAAGACTCGGATGAAATAAGGATGAAAGTCATATTCATCTTGCCCAACTTCCTGCTTCCATATAGAATGTAGCTATGACGAAAGACGAGATCAGCCCGATCCGGAAACAATACCTGGATATCAAGCGCCAGTATCCACAGGCGATCTTATTCTTCCGGTTGGGCGATTTCTACGAGACTTTCGACCAGGACGCAGAGACGGCCGCGCGCGAGCTGGACATCGTGCTCACCTCACGCAGCGTGGCCAAGGGCGTGCGAGTTCCCATGGCCGGCATCCCGCATCACGCCGCCGAGAATTACCTGGCACGCCTGATCGAGCGCGGCTACCATGTGGCAATCTGCGAGCAGATAGGAGAGCAGCCGGTCAAGGGTATTTTCCCGCGCCAGGTGACGCGGGTGGTCACACCAGGGACGGTCACCGAACCCGGGCTGCTGCCCGGCGATGCCAATAACTACCTGGCCTGCGTTGTACTCTCCACGGCTGACTCCATTCCAGGACCTGGTGCGGATGATCCAGGTAAAGCCGGTGTAGCCTTTGTCGACATCACTACGGGTGAATTCGCCGCAACCGAGCTGGCAGGAGCGGACATTCAATCCGTCGTGCGGGCAGAGCTGGCTCGCCTGAAGCCAGCTGAAGTACTGCTCCCGGAAGGCAATTTCACAGCCGACTCGCTGCAGGTCCATCTGACTCCCTGGCCTGCCTGGCGATTCGAATACGGGCGCTGCCAGGAAGAGCTGCTGCGCCATTTCAAAGCGGCTTCCCTGGAAGGCTACGGTCTGCGCGGGATGAACCTGGCGGTCAGCGCGGCTGGGGCGATCGTTCAGTACCTGGCCCAGACTCAGCCGTCCGCTCTGCTGCTGCTCGAGGGAATGAGTACTTACAGCCTGTCTGAATTCATGACATTGGACGCAGCTACCCGGCGCAACCTGGAGTTGGTGGAGACCCTGCGCGGTGGAACGCAAAAGGGCTCACTGCTGGAAGTCCTCGACCACACGATCACGCCGATGGGCAGGCGCCTTATCCGCCAGTGGGTGAATAAACCGCTGCTGAGCGTCGAAAAAATCAAGCAGCGCCAGGAGGGAGTTAATTACTTTTTCGTGAAAGGAATGCTGCGCCTCAGTTTCAGCTCCAAAATGAAATCGCTGGCGGACCTGGAGCGCCTGACCAACCGGGTGTTGGGTGGTACCGCGCTGCCGCGCGACCTGGTTGGGATGCGTCACACCTTGAGACAGCTGCCTGAGTTGCTCACCCTTTTCGAAGATTCTCCCCTGGCGATAAGCAGAATTTTGGCGGATCTAGACCCCTGCGCTGACGCCCTGCAGCTGCTGGATGCTGCTCTGGCAGACGAACCACCTGCCACGCTGCAGAACAGCGGTGTGATCCGGGCTGGCTATTCTGCTGAGCTGGATGGAGTGATTGAAAGATCCCGCAACGCCCGTGATTGGATTGCTAACCTGGAGCCGCGGGAACGCGAGCGCTCAGGGATAAAATCATTGAAGGTCGGTTACAACAAGGTCTTCGGATACTATATCGAAGTGACACATTCGAACACTGGAATGGTTCCGGATGAATATATCCGCAAACAAACCCTGGTGAATGCCGAGCGCTACATCACTCCAGAGCTGAAAGAATATGAGACACTGGTGCTGAACGCTGAAGAGCGCATCCGTGAGATCGAAGAGCGCCTGTTCCGGGAGGTATGTGCCAGCCTGTCTGTTTATTCGAAGCGTTTACTGGCTGCCTCCAGGGCGATCGCGGAGCTCGATGTGCTCGCCAGCCTGGCGGAAACAGCTTCTCGAGGTGCGTATGTCTGCCCGGAAATGGTCGAGGAGGATATTCTTGAAATTCAACAGGGCAGGCATCCGGTGGTCGAGGGAGCACTGGTGGGCAGGCGCTTCGTGCCGAATGATGTCATCCTGGAGGAAGGTGAGCGCATCCGCATCCTGACCGGACCGAATATGTCTGGAAAATCGACTCTGATCCGGCAGGTGGCATTAATCGTGCTGATGGCCCAGATTGGGAGTTTTGTACCCGCCAGCTCTGCCCGGCTGGGAGTGGTAGACCGAATTTTTACCCGCATTGGTGCGCAGGATGAAATCCAGGCCGGTCAATCGACTTTCATGGTGGAAATGGTGGAGACCGCCAATATCCTGCACCATGCCACCAACCGCAGCCTGCTGATCCTGGACGAGATCGGGCGCGGCACCAGCACCTATGACGGGGTTTCCATCGCCTGGGCAGTGGTGGAATACCTGCACAACCACCCACGCCTGCGCTCGAAGACGTTGTTTGCCACCCATTATCACGAGCTGACTCAGCTGGCGGAGCTGCTGCCGGGTGTGCGCAATTACAGCGTGGCAGTCAGTGAGGCCGATGGGCAGATCGTCTTTCTACACCAGATTATCCCGGGGGGAGCAGACCGGTCTTACGGCATCCACGTAGGCCAGCTGGCCGGACTGCCGATGCCGGTTGTCCAGCGTGCCAGCGAAATATTACGGCAGCTGGAGGCTTCTTCGGGAAAGGCAGTTCATCTGAACCCGCTGGCTGCCCGCCAGCTGGCATTATTCCCCGAGACGAATCCCCTGCTGGATGAATTAGTAGGGTTGGATATGAATTCGCTCTCGCCGATCGAAGCCCTAAACAAAATGTACGAGTGGCAGAGGAAGTACTTGGAAAAATAAAAGCTATGAACGGTAGATGCTGACCCCGTCCGGTTCTATCTCGACCCCCCATCTTCCCAGGTCAGTAAATTTATATTCTGCATACAAGTAATTCTCTTCCCGCTCAACCTGTTCCAATTTCATAGGCCTTTTGAACTGAAAGGTAATGAGTGTATCATCCCATTCCCCTTGCTGCTCAGGATCATAATGATCAGGGGCCAGGTAGAGGCGTTCTACATCTGTCTCGTTCAGCAGCAAGCGCAAGATGGCTTCTGGGACATCCACTGCGTAAAGCAGGTTGCCTCTGGCCTGGCTTTCCAGCTCCAAAATTCTCTCTTCTTCAGTGAGATCCCACTGCACTGGAGACCAGATACCAGGCAAATTGTCCACGTTCATGGTTTCAGGATCGATATCGATTGGCATCGTGTGATTTCCTCCTGGATCAGGGATTGGCGGTTGGTGTGGGGAAAGAACCTTCTGGCGCACTGACCTGAAAGCTTTTAAATTCCCAGGTTCCTGAATCGCCTGGATTATTCATTCCAATTGCCAGCCCAGTGGTACCGATCGCCAGGTTCTCATCGTACATTTCGGCTACCACCTCGCCGTTGATAAGGAAATAGAACTGCGCGCCCTGTCCGAGCACCGCCAGCTGGTTCGCCTGCCCGGGTTGATACACTGGTGCTGGCCTCCATGACACTAAGGGGATCCAGCTGTCATTTTCAAGCTGGTAAACCGCAAAATTCCCACCTGCATCGACCTGGAACAGGTAGTAGCCCTCTTCATCCTCGGTCACCCGGAATGTTAATCCCAACAGGCTGTCAGGCGGCACGCTGATCGGCCTGGCAATTACACTCAGGTAGAAATCGGCAAGCGGCGGCATGTCCGGGATCGACCACCAGACCATCCCCTGGGTTGCGGCTGCTTCCCATCTAAGCTTGTCCAATGCGATTGTCCATTTGCTGGAGCCGTAATCGTTCGAGTCTTCGCCGGTAACCCAGGCAGCGGATGCCTGGTCGAAATCCTCCGGAAGCACGAACTCCCAGCTGCCAGCTGCCTGCAGCAATGATTGAACAGCCTGGGCAGTGGAGGTCAGCTGGAGATCGGTGGCGAGTGAGGTGGACTGCAAGCCCTGCGCCATGCGGGTTGCGAGCTGTTGGCTGCGGTCGATTTGCGCCGTGAGGGTGGCAGGGTTTGGCCTGCTGGAAGTACCCCCACAGGCGGCAGTGAACAATAAAGAGAAGGCTAGAACCGCCAGGTGGATTCTGAGTACTGGTGGGATCATCAGCTCTTGCTCGAGGCTGAAATCAACCGGTGGGTGATGTGGCTGCCCAGGATGGCATAAGCATCGGTGGGCAGGTAGTGGGAAGCTGAAGAATCAAACAGAATTTTGTATGAAGAGGGGAATTCGTCATCTCCTCGCCAGCAGGCTGCAAGCACAGGAACGCGTGGAAGAGCCTGGAACTCGAAAGAAAGGTCGCCGAGTGGTTGAGGTCGCCCTCCCAGTTTTTCTGCCGCCAGTTTAAATGCTTCCAGGTCGTTCTGGAATGTCTTGGCGAGCTCATTTCCTGAATAACCCTGAAAGGCCTGGGTGTAGAAGCGGCCATCCGGCAGCTCGGTGAATGAGATCCACTTGTCACCCAGGGGAGAGCCATCTGCCGTGTTGAAGTAATACAACAGGAGAGCTGTATTGAATGTGGGGAGCCTCTCTTGAGAACCAGCCTGAGACGCTTGATAATCCGGAAACGTAAGTACCACCGGCTGATTCCACACATTCAGGTGGAATTCACCTCTCGATTCACCCAGGCGCATGAATCCCGCACCAGCGTGGTCTGCTAAACGGTAAGGGTCAGCACCAGACAGCTGGCTGCGCAGCTGCCCAACGTGCTGCTCAAAACTTGTGTAATCCGGGCGAACTGGGAGTGCGGGTTTCGACAAAACAGCTATTTAATGCGAGCCTTGTGCTGCAGAGTGCGCGCCAGAACCTGTTCAAGCTCGTCTTTCTGAACGCTTGTTTTTCGTTTTTCCTTGATCTCTGTTACTTCGGAGCGATCTCGGGTGCGTTCCATCGCCTCACGCATGGCCATTTCCATGGCAGTAGGAATCGGTGTTTCAACCTCGGCTTCGGGTTCGGGTTTCGGTGCTGCTTCTTTTGGTGTTTCCTTGGGCGCCTTGACAGGAACCTCCTCCAGGGCTTTCATGCTTAGTTTTATTTGCTTTTTCTGCCGGTTTACGCCTAGCACCTTGACCTCAATCTGGTCTCCTTCTTTTACAAGGTCTCCAGGCTCTTTGATATAGCCGTGCGTCATTTCACTGATGTGCACCAGACCAGGGCGTTCTGCGCCAATATCCACGAACACTCCAAAGCGCTCCAACCGCGTGACCTTACCTGTGACGACCAGATCTTTATCGATCTCGCGCCATTCCAGGTCCAGGGGTTTGATCATGGTCAGCTCGAGGCGGTTCTTCTTGGGCACGACCCGCCGGACCCATACATCCACCATCTGACCTGGATGAACTACTTCTTCAACTCGGTTTACGGGCTCAACCTGAAGCTGCGAGATATGCACTACACCTGGAATCCCCAAACCAACGTCTATCACTGCGCCAGCCAGGGTCGTTGTGATAACAGTACCCATATAATGTGTTTTCCGCTTAATACTATTCAGTTCGAGACTTTCCACATCCTCAGGGGTTACCAAGGCTTCACTATCCATGCCATTATCTCCAATTCTTTCGAAAAATAAAATCTCCACCACCCAGTGGGAATGGTAAATGTAAGCGCGAATTTGACCTGCTCGCGAAAAGCGATTATACCCTGCGCAAGATTAGTTGTCAAAGAAAGTATGCAAAGTAGCTTATGAGAAAACCGGCAAATAAAACCTCCCTGTTATCAGGGAGGGGAGGGCTTGGAACCGAGATAATTCGGCAGCAGGTGTAAAACCACGGGGATGTGGAAGGCTAATCGGTGGACTGCGGATCTCTCTGCAGTGTGTGTATGCCGTTGCGGACCTGTGTCAGCGAGCGGTCAAGCTCCATTTCAAGACGTGTGAGTGTTTCGATCACGTAATAATCCGCTTCCTGTTTCGTCTGTTCAGCCTCTGCTCTGGCCTGTACCACGATCTGGTCAGCCCGAGCCTGGGCCTGTTGAACGATAGCATCCCGCTCTAAAAGCTGGTCGCTTTTTTCGCGTGCGATTGCGATGGTTCGATTGGCTTCTTCTTGAGCCTGCGCCATGAGCCGGTCACGCTGTACCAGAATTTGCTGAGATTTCTTCACTTCATCAGGGACTGCAACACGCATTTGATCGATGATATCCAACATGCGGTCTTCGTCAACGATCACGTTGTGTGTAAACCAGAGCGGCCGGCTCTGGTTGAGAAGTTCTTCTAAGCGGTCGACAAGATGTAAGATATCCATAAGGTGCCTCCCCTGGCAGGCGCGGTTTGCGAATTATCCTTCAGAATGGGTAAGCCTTTTATCTTGCCAATAGGTTACACGTTTAATGCCAAATCGTCAATTGCCAGTGTCCAATCCTGTTCCGGGCTACCAGGTAAATCCGAGCACCTACCAGATTTCGACAAGCATTAATCCCTTAAGGAGGTGGTTGGTACGACCTGCTGTCCTTCTCCAAGCTCGTTGAAGCGGTCAATCAGGGCCTGTTCAACATGAGCAGGCACCATGCTGGAAACATCTCCACCTAACGAAGCAATCTCACGTACAGTCGAAGCTGACAGAAAGGTGTGCTGTTCATTGGTAATGAGAGAAATAATTTCAATCTGTGGCGCCAGGCGGTGATTAGCCAGCGCCATCCGGAATTCATACTCGAAATCCGAGAAAACGCGCAGCCCGCGCACGATGACCTGAGCGCCGATGGTGCCGCACAATTCCACGGTCAACCCGCTGTAACCTATCACGGTGATATTTGCCGTATTCTCAAACGATTTGCGAACAAGTGCGATGCGCAGATCCGGAGGGAAGAGCAGCGATTTGAGGGGTTTGTCGTAGACTGCGACGACCAGCTCATCGAACAAGCGAGCTGCCCGATCTGCAATATCGATGTGACCAAAATGGATAGGATCGAAGGTTCCAGGAAATACGGCTCTAACCATGTGTGGATTATCCTTTTTGGCTGCTATTAGCTGATGTCCCCCACATTTCCATTCCACGCCCGGCGAAGCGCAGTGACGAGTGGCTGGTGTTGGGGATCTCGGAGGTCAGGATCCTGATTGAGCAGCTCAGCGGCGAACCGCCGGGCTTTCTCGATTAACCGGATGTCAGTCAAATTGGCGAGCTGAAATTCATGGTAGCCCGATTGCCGGGTACCCAGGAATTGACCGGGGCCGCGCTGCTCAAGATCGCGTTCGGCAAGGACGAAACCGTCGTTGGTTTCGGTCATGACCTGCAGGCGGGTATTTTCAACCTCATCCGGAGTGTCGGGAATTAACAGGCAGTAAGACTTTTCTGCGCCCCGCCCCACCCGACCTCGGAATTGATGCAGCTGCGCCAGACCAAAACGGTTGGCACCTTCGATGAGCATGACTGTGGCGTTCGGGATATCCATTCCAACTTCGATGACTGAAGTGGATACCAGGATCTGGCTGAGTCCATCGCGGAAACCTGCCATCACCATATCCTTATCATCGGGTCTCATCCGCCCGTGCAGCAGGCTTACTTTCAGCTCAGGAAAAATTTCTACCTGCAGGCGTTCAAAGTCTTCTACAGCCGCCTTGGTTTCGCCTTGCTCGTTTTCCTCAACCAGAGGATAAATTATGAAAGCTTGCTGCCCATTTTTCACCTGGCCGCGGATCAGGCTGTATGCCCGTTCTCTTTCGCGCGGGGTGAGGACAAAGGTGCTGACTGGCAGCCGACCAGGGGGCATTTCATCAATTATCGAGAGGTCTAAATCCCCGTAAATCGTGAGCGCCAGGGAGCGCGGAATGGGAGTGGCTGTCATCACCATCAGGTGCGTCCCATCGCCTTTTTGTCGCAGTGCAGCTCGCTGATCTACTCCGAAACGATGCTGCTCATCGACCACCACCAGCTGTAAATCCTTAAAAGCGACTGGATCTTCTATCAGGGCATGCGTCCCCACTACCAAGCTGATTGAGCCATCTGCCAATCCCGCCATGATCTCCGCCTTCTCGGCAGCGGGTGTAGATCCAACCAGTATGCGGATAGCACTGGAAGGTAGAATGGGATCGGGTTGACCTGAAGCGCCTGATTCTGGCAGCTCTTCACGGTTGACAGCCAAAATTTCACGCAAATTCTGGTAATGCTGTTCTGCCAGGATGCTGGTGGGAGCCATGAGTGCACATTGTGCGCCATTCTGAATGAGCATTGCCATGGCGATAGCTGCCACAACCGTCTTTCCAGAGCCCACATCACCCTGAATGAGCCGGTTCATCGGTTTACCTGATTGTAGATCGCCACGGATATCGTTCAGCGTCCGGACTTGCGCATCGGTCAGCGAGAACGGCAGATTACCAGTTTGTTTTTCCAACCACTGATCTGTGACCTGAAAGCTGCGGGCGGAACGCTCCTGCCAGGCTCTCTTTTGACGAATTACGCCGAGCTGGAGCATGAAGATTTCTTCAAAAGCCAAGCGTTCTTGTGCTTTCTTCTGATCTTCCCAAGTGTTTGGGAAATGAATTTGCCTGAGTGCAGTAGATAGATCAACCAGTTCCGCAGGCTGGCGTATGGCTGCAGGCAGGGGATCAGTAATCCGGTCTGCCCAATAGGCAAGCACCTGGTCGATCTGGTGGCGCAGCCATTTTTGCGTGATGCGGGCGGTAAGGGGATAGACAGGGACAATCCGATTCGTGCTCAGCTGCTGCTGGTCGATAGCCTCCCATTCCGGATTATTCATTACTATCCGACCCAGGTACTGCTCCACTTTTCCGGATAACACGATGGGTTCGCCTACTTCCAGGTTGCGAGCTGCATAGGGGCTGAACCAGGTGACGCGCATCGACCCGCTGCCGTCGCTTACGACGGCTTCGGCTATTTTTTGAGCTCCGCCACGTATGGATCGTTCGAAAACGTTTTGCACGATACCGATGACGGTCACCTCTTCGCCATAAACCAGCCGGTTAATGGGCTTCAAGCGCGAGTAATCATCATACCGGCGTGGAAAGTGGTACATGAAGTCACGCAGGGTCCAAATTCCCAATCGTTCAAGCAGTTTTTCGTACTGTGAGCCGATTCCCGACATGACTTTTACAGGGGAATCCAATCCATTGGTTGGACCGGCTGGCGGCTGAGGGGTAACAGCCGGGCTGAGCGGTTTTCCACTTTCGGATGGAGAAGGGTGATCAGGCTGGACTGCAGCCTGCCTCTCGGAGATGGTTTGTGGGGGAGTTTCTGGAGGGAGTGGGACATGTGACACAGGCAGCTGCGGGAGATGCGGATAGCTCTTCTGTATTCTCTGCCATAAACCAGCCAGTGATTCATATCTCGAGCTGGGTGAGAGACGGCGATAATCCCGAATTCTGGCAACGATAACCTGGATCAATTCTTCCGGAATACCATCAACCCGGGCTTCGGGTTCCCAAAAATCCAACATGCGTTCTAACCCGCCTAACACAGCCCGGTTGTCACAATTTCTCTCGATTTCAAGTTTAAATATCTTCTGGATTTTTTCGAGTGATTGATTCATGCCAGACTATTTTACCAGTCTCAGGCCAGAACGGCAGCAAACCCCAGGCCGTTCGGCCCGACGTGGGCGCCAATCACTGTGGTCACATTAACTACCAGCGGTGAGGATGGCAATTTTTGGTTGATATCTATCAAAATCTTCTGTGCTTCATCGAGCGCATTGGTGTGCAAGATCGCCAGGCGCTGCAAAGGTCCAAGCTGGACCAGGTGTTGTTTGAGCCGCTCAATTCCTTTCCGGCGAGTACGCGCCTCGCCCGCACGCAGCACTTCTCCAGCTTTTACTTCCAGAAAGAGTTTAATCCGCATCAAGTTACCGAGGTGAGCGCTCATCCAGGAGACCCGCCCGCTCCGGCGAACGTATTCGAGGGTATCCAGCATGGCCATCACCCGGATGCGCTCACGGATATTCCCAAGGAATTCGATCACCCGCTCGAAGTTTTCACCTTGCTCAATGGCTTCTGCTGCCTCCAGGACTTGAAATCCCAGTCCCAGGCTGATCTGACCAGAATCGACCACTAAAACATGCTCATTGAAAGCCTGTGCGGCTGTTTGGGCAGCGTTGAAAATCCCACTCAATGCGCTTGCGGCATGGATCGAGATGATTTTTGTTGATCCAAGCCGCAGGAGTTCTTCGTACAGCTGCTGGTAAGTCCCTGAGGAGGCAGTAGCGGTAGTGGGTAGTGAACTCATCGCAGGCAGGCGCTCGTAAAACTCCTGGCGTGAAATTCCTTTTCCGTCCTGGTATTCCTGCCCCTGGATGATGATCAGGTTGGGTACGACGTGAATATCATGTTTATCCACCAGGTCATCAGGAAGATCACAGGTGCTGTCGGTAACCAGTGAGATTTTCGGCATATTTATTCATGACCAGGGGATTGTTGTGGTTTAACTTATTCTATGGCGACGATGAAATGATAATATGGCTGGCACCCTTCCTGGACTTCGACTATTTGATCCTGAAAATGGGCCTGGATATTTTCGGCGATGCTCGCAGCTTCACTTTTGAGTATATCCACACCGTAAAATAAAGTGATCAATTCAAATTGGTCTGCGTGGGCTTTGGACAACAGGCTGAGTAAGGCTTCTTCCACATTCGGACACGAACATATTAATTTCCCATTCAATAAGGCGATAATCTGCCCTTCTTCAACCTGCACTCCGTCGATTTCAACATTGCGAGTCGCAAAGGTGATTTCCCCGGTCTGGACTTCGTCCAGCGCATTTTGCATCTCCTGGACGACGCTTTTAAAATCCCCATCGGGAATCAAGCGCATCATTGCAGCCAGACCTTGTGGGACGGATTTGCTTGGAACGACTGCCACTTCTTTTACACTCACTTCTTGGGCGGCATTGGCGGCCAAAATGATATTCTTGTTATTTGGCAGGATGACAATTTTCTCAGTTGGTAGATTCTCGAAGGCCTGGGTGATCATCTGGGTGCTGGGATTCATCGATTGCCCCCCGTCAACAACGGCTGAAACCCCCAGGCTGGCGAACACCCGCGCAATTCCAGCTCCAGGGCAGACTGCTACTACAGCAATCTGGCCAGGCTCGACGGGTGACATGATGGGCTGTGTTTCATCACATGTCTGTTTCTTGTTTTCCATCTGATCGATCAGGTTTTCAATAGCTACCTTGGTCACAGTGCCAATCGAGCGTGTGTAATCAATCGGAGAGTAGAGGTTCGGTGTAGGCACGTGAATGTGCAGGCGGTAAATACCATCGCCTTCTCCAACCTGAATGGATGTGCCCATCTGTTCTAACATGCCGTAGAAAACAGGCAGGTCGAGCGAATTGTGGGGACGAAAATCGACTACCACTTCATAATCCTGACCCGGTTCAACCGTTTCCAGCGTATTTAGAAATACCATCTCGGAGAGAGGTTGGACAGTTCCGATCGAAATATCGAGAGCCTGACCCTTGATATGTCTCAGCATCCCATCCAGGATGAAATACAAACCTTTCCCTCCCGCATCGACAACGCCAGCTTCTTTTAAAACCGGCAGCAGAGCGGGAGTGTTTTGCACGGACCTGTCAGCCGCTTCGACGACCCGCTCGAGCATTTCAACAAAATCCTCCGTGACGGGAGATATTCGCTCTGCTTCAGCGGCGATATCCTTTGCGACCGTTAAAATCGTGCCTTCAACTGGACGAACAACGCCTTTATAGGCTGTATCGCGTGCTTCGGCGAGTGCCCTGGCAAAGTCTTTAGTTTCCAGAACTGGTAAATTGTCCAAGGCTCTGGCGAAACCGCGCCAGAGCTGAGAAAGGATGACACCTGAGTTCCCCCTGGCGCCCATTAAGGCTCCATGCGCAACGAGATGAGTCATTTTTCCGAAGTTGGTCTCCGATGAATCCTTGATTTCGTCGAATGCCGCCTGCATGGTAAGCACCATATTGGTGCCAGTATCTCCGTCGGGTACAGGAAACACGTTGAGGGTGTTGACAATTTGCTGGTTGGTCCGCAACCATGTCAATCCCGCATTTATCAGCTTCTGGAGCATACGCCCATTAATTGACTTGACTGGATTTATTTCGGATATGCGTGCAGGCATAGGATCAGACATTAAGTGAGCTCCAGAGTTGAGATGTCTCTGTTTTCGATCCCTAATCGAGGTTGCTGATTCTCAGCCCGCGAACATGGATGTTCACTTCGTTGATCGGGATTCCCAGTGATTTCTCAACGTGGTAGCGTACGGTGTTACTGACGCTGTGGGCGACTGATTTAATCCGCGTGCCGTACTCAATGATTAGAAAAAGGTCAATATCTATGTCTTTCCCATCGTAATGTACATCCACCCCATAGGTTGGATCTTTCACGATCGCCTGCGCCAGGCCGTTCACCAGGTTCTTGGAGGTTAATCCGACCACACCGTATGATTCTAGTGTTGCGTGATACGCGATATTGGCGATCGCGTTCGGAGAGACTTTTATGCTTCCTGAAGGAATATTTTCATTTTGAAGATTTTCATCGCTCATTTTTACCTCAAAGCTGGCTGATTATACATTATATCTTTCAAATTCCGCTTGATTAGATATCCGGAGTATGGTAGTATTGTTCGGCTATAGCCCGGGCATCCTACCCACCAAACCACTTACCAATGTTAATTTGGTTGGGAGCACATATATGGTTGCGAAGACACCTCGGACATGGCGAAAATGGTAAACGAAAGGGAAATGTAAGATGGCAACATGTGCACATTGTGGAAAAAAGACAACTTTCGGTCGTAATCGTCCCTGGTCAAATAAGGCTACCCAAAGGACTTTTCGTCCGAACCTGCAAACCGTTTCCGTTTTGGAAGGCAACCGCAAAGTTCGAAAAGTGCTGTGCGCGAAATGCATCCGCACCTTGGTTAAAACACAATAAGCCCAGGATATTTTTATAATTCTCTAGCTCCTTTAATCACGGCGAAAGCCGTGATTTTTTTTATTTCCCTCCATCCGCAATTTCCTTAACAGCGTAAGCTGGTCAAACAGATCATAAAGGTGGATTCAGGCGATAGATAACCCACAGCCAAAATGGGATCAAACCTCCCGCCGCCAGGACTGCCAGCAGCAGTAGAATCCAGGTCAACCAATCGAATGATGGGCGCTCTCCTGCAGGTGTAGCTAGGCGGGAGTCGGGCATTGTCAGTGGAGAGTGGTTAGGGCGCAGGTCTCTTTCGGGTGCCGGGCGGCTGATGCTGGTTGGAGACTGCAAAGGCGGCGGCTCAATGAATTGAGGCCGGCTCGCCGCGGGTAAGGTCACTGGTACGGCATTCTCGACGGGATGAGAGTTAATTGCCGCCAGTACGCGCCCGAATTGGTCGGCCGTCTGGTAGCGCGCGGTTGGATCTTTCGCCAATACTTTAAGTATAATTTTTTCTATGGCAGGCGAAATTTCGGGGTTGATTTTACGTGGGGATACCGGCAGCGCCTCTTGATGAAGGCGCGCCAGCTCTTCAGAAGTCTCTGCATTGAACGGCACCTGACCAGTCAACATTTCGAAAAATACAATCCCCAGCGAATAAACATCTGAAGCTGGCGATGGGGCACTGCCTGCCGCCTGCTCCGGGGAAAAATACAGGGGCGAACCCCAAACCACATCCATCTGCTCTTCTTCCTTGACAGTAGACAATGCTCTGGCGATGCCAAAATCGACAACTTTCACGCGGTTGTCAGGTGTAATGAGGATATTTTGAGCCTTGAGGTCACAATGCACCAAACCGGCACGGTGCGCATATCCAATCCCGGCGCAGGCTTGAGTCATAATTTCGATCGCCTCATCGGCGGGCAAACGCACCCGCTGTTTCAACAACTTTTTTAGGTCAGTGCCCGGAACGTACTCCATTACGATGAAAAGCTGGTTGGAATCCAGGCCGAAATCATGTACCGTGGCAATATTTGGATGGGAAAGATTGGCAGCAGCTTTCGCTTCCAGGCGGAAGTTCTCACGGAAAGCCGGATCATTGGCATAACTTTTGCGAAGTATTTTTATCGCCACTGTGCGCTCGAGCATCAGATCGCGCGCCCGGTAAACCATCGCCATGCCGCCGCTGCCCTGGCGGGCTTCCAGCTGGTAGCGATTATTCAACAATACAGGCTGTTCAGTCACAAATTCCCCTGGCAATTCATGTTGAGATATTATGAGAGGACAAATTTTTGTTTTTAA
>Ga0154795_1052_pt4 | contig 20697 bp, 16 predicted proteins | sample Rifle2008BG16ft_FD_105803 | JGI IMG/M metagenome (GOLD analysis project Ga0154795, IMG submission 105803) | Chloroflexi bacterium RBG_16_54_18 | reverse complement strand
GGGAGACCCGGGCAGCTGGGGCAGGCCTCTTCTTCGCCGGGCAAGTCCCCTTCAACGCCAGGGCAGTCCCCTTCTTCACCGAGGCAGGCATTCACTTATTACACGCGCAGTGATGACCCTCTGCAGGTCCCCTTGTTTTGGAAGCGGTTGGACTACCCGGATGTCCTGTACCTGAATGCCGAAGGCAAGCGCCGGGCGATCGCCTGGGAGATACTCGCCTGCCACGCTCACGGCCAGCCGCTGCTGGTAGGCACCACCTCGGTAGCCGATTCGGAAGAGCTGGCCTGGCGCCTTGAAGCAGAAATGCTGCAGCGGTTGGCCCAGGTCCACCTGCTTAGACATACATGGCTGCTGGCGCATCCCCTCATTCACCCGGATTTACCGGTGAAGAACCAGGAATTCCTGGGAGCGCCGCTGGGGTTAATCAGTCCAAAACGCATGGAAGAAGCCTTTGCACACCTGAAGCTGGAGGCGGACCCGCTGGCGAATATCGCGGAGCTGCTCCAGCTGCTAAATCTGCTGCCGCAGTGCCAGGAAACACTTGAAAAGGACCTCGAACTCGGAATCACGAATACGGTTCTGAATGCCCGCTACCATTATGAAGAAAGCCAGATCATCGCCGGAGCTGGCGCATTGGGCAGCGTGGTAATCGCTACCAATATGGCCGGCCGGGGTGTGGATATCAAGCTGGGCGGTGAGCTGGCCGAAGAAGTGCTGCTGGCGGTCAACCGCCTGCTGGAGCGCCATGGTACCAGCCGGCCTTTCAGCATGAGCCTGGCAGAACGGTTAATTTCTCTGCAGCAGCTCAACCCGCAGCAGGTGGCCGGATTCGAAGCGGAAGCCGGCTACTTCTCCAGATATGTGCAGGATATGGAACGCGTCAAGAAGCTGGGGGGGTTGCGCGTGATCGGTTCTACACGTCACGAAGCCCGGCGTATCGATTACCAGCTGCGCGGCCGGGCTGCTCGCCAGGGTGATCCCGGCAGCTCGCGCACCTTCGTCTCGATGGAAGACGACCTGATGGTGCGCTTCAGCAGTCTCGAAGGGCAGGCGTTATTGGAGCAGGAAGAGCAGCGGGGAGGTGACGAACTTCTGCCGGTGCCGTACGAAGCCGGGAAAAAGGTGATTGAAGCCGCTCAGAGACGGGTGGAGAATGAGAATTTTGAAATTCGCGAGCACCTGCTGGAATACGACGATGTAATCAACGGGCAGCGGCTGGCGATCTATGAGCAGCGCGACCGTATCCTTTCCAAACCAGACCTGAGCGACGACCTGGCTGAAATGCTGGAAGCCGAGCTGGAGCAGCGTGTAGAGACACTGCAGGAGGTGGATGTTCCCCAGGCCTGGCAGCTCATCGATTGGACCGGACGTCTGCAGCCGAGTCTGAAGCGCCGGGATGGCAGCCTGTATCCATCCTGGCCACTGCAGGTGGTCAGCGGCAAAGCGCGGGCGGATCTACAGGGACAGAACGAGCCTGACAGGGTGCGTGCAATCCTCCTGGCACTTGCCGGGCAGACTCTGGAAGCCGAGCGCCGGTTCATGCTGGAGCAGGCAGAACGGCTTTGCGAGATTGCACTGGAAAAGATGCAACAGGCGGTTGACAGGCGCATGGAGGCAGCAGATGCTTTCCTGGACAGCCTGGAATTTCCGCAGGCAGCCCGCCGGCCAGGCCAGCTGGTGAAGGGCCTCTCGCAAGCCGCCGGGATGCCGGTACAGCTTTCGGCAGCCAGCATTCAGGCCCTGGAAGACAGCCCGCGCATGGCTGCAGTAGAGATCCTCGAACAGGTCGAAGCTGCCCTGCTGCAGGAAGCCGAGCAGCAGGTAACAGCAGATTTGGAGCGCTGGCTGGGACCGCTCCCGTCACCCGGAACTGCCAGCTCTGCGCTGTCCGAAGGGCAGGATTTGCTCCTCCGCCTTACAGGTGCCGTGCAGACAGTCTTCGAAGCACGCCGGGAGCGGCTGCTGGGTCCCCAGGGAGAGCTGGCCAACGATCTCGATTCAGCACTTGCGGAATGCGAGCTGCCACTGACGGAGGTGGTCATCCTGGAATTGCTCGCAAGGATGCAGGTAAGCCGGGAAGACAGAAGTGTACCGTCCGCGGCTGCGCCGGGACTCACCCCGACTGGGACGGGACTCGCCCCCGCTGAGGAGGGACAGGTGGCCGCGGTGTCTGGTACACGCGAAGTGCAGCAGGCAGGAGAAGACCCGGTCCAACCAGCCTCCGTTCAAAATAACCGGTCGTCTCTGAACTTCGTCTACCTGGCGGAAAAATTGCTGGAAGAGGTTTCTTTTGAAGAGATCGGGGACCAGGCCCTGAATCACCTGCTCGGAGCGCAGCAGGCTTTGAAAGAGGACCTGGGAATCGAGGTTCTCAGTGAGTTTTACCGCCAGGTGATGTTGGAAACCATCGATGAGCGCTGGTTGGATTACCTTACCTCCCTGGAAGAGCTGCGCTACGAAGTTCGGCTGGAAGGAATGGCCCATAATGATCCGCTGGTTATTTATAAGAGCAAAGCCTCGCAGGCTTACAGCAGGCTGCTGGCTGACCTGCGTAGAATTTCGGTCGCACTCATGTTCCAGCCGCTGGCTGCCGTAGGGCTGGTTGGCACCTCGCAGGCCAGTGCCTCGGAAAAACCGGCACCGAGGCTCACATACTTGAAATTAGGATAAAAACAATAAGGATGAATCAGCCTTCGATAGGCAGAACCAGGGCCTCACCCTGGATGACCGTTTCTCCCTGCTCGTTCACGACCACCGTGCTGAGCGTCACGAAATTCTTGTCCTCCCGGATGGAAACCACTTCCACGCTGGCTGTAAGCCTCTCACCGATGTAGATGGGCTTGAGGAATTTGAGCGACTGGCTCAGGTAGATCGGGCCTCCCAACCGGGTACCGATCACAGCTGAGATCAGGCTGGCTCCCAGCATGCCGTGCACGATGCGCCCTCCGAAACGGGTCTGCCTGGCATATTCTTCGTCCAGGTGCAGCGGGTTCGTGTCCAGGCTCAGACGGGCAAAGTCGGACACGTCCTGTTCACTGATGGTCTTGCTGAGCGAGGCTTTATCGCCGATTTTCAGCTGCATTTCTACTACTTTACCTGAGCAGCTGCCGTGCGATCACCAGCTTCTGAATCTGGTTCGTTCCTTCATAGATCTGGGTGATCTTAGCGTCGCGCATGTACCTCTCGGCTGGAAATTCCACCATGTAGCCATACCCACCTGCCACCTGGATCGCCTCGGTCGTCACCCGCATAGCGGTATCGGAAGCCATCAGCTTGGCAGCCGCGGCGATGTAAGTCAAATGGGGTGATTCTTCCTCCGCCAGGGAAGCGGCATGGTAGGTCAGTGCACGGGCAGCTTCGACCTGGGCCGCCATGTCGGCAAGCATGAACTGGATGCCCTGCAGCTGGGATATCGGCGCTCCGAATTGGACGCGCTCCTTAGCATAATTGACCGCAAAATCAAGCGCCGCCTGTGCTATGCCGACTGCCTGCGCTGCAATGACCGGACGAGAGCGGTCCAGGGTCTTCATGGCGATCCTGAAGCCATCTCCCTCTTTTCCAAGCAGGTTCTCACGCGGCACGCGGCAGTCGCGAAAGATGATCTCGGCGGTCGGAGAACCGCGGATACCCATTTTCTTCTCAACACGCCCGATGCTGAAGCCCGGGTACTCCTTCTCAACAATGAAGGCCGAGATGCCTTTAGTTCCCTGGCTGCGGTCGGTCATAACAAAAATTGTAAAAATATCGGCCACGGTGGCGTTGGAAATGAAATGTTTCATACCGTTGAGAATATAGGCGTCGCCATCCAGCACCGCCGTGGTTGCCATGGCAGCGGCGTCCGAACCCGCTCCCGGTTCTGTCAGCCCGAAGGCACACAGCTTCTCACCGGAGGCCAGTGGTGGAAAGTATTTGTCCTTCTGTGCCTGTGTACCCACCAGCAAAATGGGGGTCGCACCGAGAGCCTGCACTTGCAGGATCAGCGAAGAAGAGGCGCAGGCGTGTGCGATCTCTTCTACCGCCAGGCAGACCGCAATATGACTCTGTTCACAGCCGCCCAGGTATTCCGGAAAGGGCAGGCTGAAAATACCCTGGCGCTGCAGCAGCTCTTTGATATCCCATGGGAACTCTTCTGACCGGTCGATCTCTGCGGCGCGCGGGGCAATGACTTCCGCTGCCATTTTGCGTACCATGTCACGCAGCATCTCAAGTTCTGGGGAGAATCTCCACACAATGCACCTCCGGGAAGTTTAATTTAAAATCGCCGAAAACGGGATAATTCAATAGAGTGAATACTGCTTTCACCTTCCGGTGCTGGCTCTATTTTTTAATTGCAGGTAGGCTGCCGCCCATGCGCTCCGTGATATATTTCGCAGCCCTGCGCACCGATTCCAGGATACATTGAAAGTGATCCTGATTGGTGCGCGCGGCCAGGAAAGAGACGCTGATCGCAGCCACTGCGTGGCCGCTGTGGTCGTAAATCGGCGCCGCCAGGCACTGCAGCCCTTCAGCGCTTTCCTGGTCGTCAAGGGCGTAACCACGTTGGCGGGTCAGCTCCAGGTCGGCCTTGAGCTGGGTTACGGAGCTGATCGTGTTGGAAGTCAGTACGCTGAGCTGTCTCCTGGCATACAGGGCATCAAGGAATTCTTCAGGTAAAGAGGCCAGCAGAGCCTTGCCCAGGCCAGTGGCATGCGCCGGCAGCCGCCGGCCGATGTTGGAAAGCAGCTGCACCGGCTGGGTGCCATCTTCACGCGCCACGTATATCACTTCGGTCTGGTCCAGGATTGCCAGCTGCACGGTCTCGCCGCATTCTTCCACGATCCGGCGGGCAGCCTGGTGAAAATGCTGGCTCAAGTTCGTGTTCTGTGTAGCCGCAGCACCGATCTGCACCGCTTTTGGCCCCAGCCGGAACATACCAGCTGCATCCCGCTCCACGTAGCGCAGCGTTTCCAGTGTGGCCAGGATCACATAAACGGAGCTCTTGGGAAGGCCGGTGTGCTCCGTCAGCTCCTGGAGAGTGACAGGCTTTTCAATTTCAGCTAAGGCTTCAAGGATTTGTATAGTCTTGGCGGCAGCAGGAACGTAATATTTCGGGTTTTTTTCAGCAGGCATGAAATCCTCTTATTCCCTGAGTCGAAACGAGCTCATCATAGATCGCTATCGTCCCGTATTCTATTTATTGACCTGTCTCGGACACTGCAGGGGCACTACATGCAGGGCGATATTGATTCTGGCATCAAGGTGCGGAAGTGTGCCCAAATAAATATTTATTCCCATAAACTATATTTACTATACTGAACAGAATATATCACAGCGCCGTATCATTGTCAATACAAAGGGCTGCAAAGGCATCACAGGCGTGAAAATTAAAGAATCTTGTCTCAATCTCGTCCAATTTACATGTAAAAATGACACAGATGACGGAAAAACCACCAGTAAATCCCCGCTCTTGACAACCAGGATTACCTATGTTATATTCTGTTCAACCTGTAAAATCATGTTTAGTATACTGAATTTTTACCGGCACCTCGTAACTCCCACCCAATAATCGAGATATCAACTCTCATATTGAGCCTTCCATGCCCCTCCCTATCCCATTGCGAATAATTTAGCCAGATAAGAGGGATGGGCTGTTTACTGTTAATTTCAACCTGCAAATGTACCGCCCTTATTCGTTGCCAGTCGGTGATCAGCTAAATCTCTACTCAAAATGATGGAGGTGAAGGATGCAAGCACCAGATGTTGAGCGCTGGGAACGTGTGCAATCCAGGTTAGTCGAGAAGAAAATAAGCGCACTCGTCTGCCGCCTGACTGAGAATGTGGTCTTGCTGAGCGGCTACTGGCCGATCCTGGGGCGCTCCGTGGTGATATTTCCCGCAGAAGGTAAACCTGTCCTGCTCGCGCCAGTCTCCGAAACCGAGGAGGCTGAAAGAGGTTGGATCTCAGACGTGCGACCATTTCGGCTGTACCGGATTGGCGATAGCGATCCCGAAGCCAGCATCGCAAAGCTGCTCGGGGAGGTTTTCGCCGAGCGCGGCCTGCTCGGAAAACGCATCGGCTATGAAGGTTCTTATGGGGACATCGCCGCCACCCAGAGGTTCTTCGAACCGTGGGCTGGCATCCACTCCGTTCTCCCCTCCTGGGTGAAAGCTGGGGGAAACGGCGAATGGGTGGATTTCGCAGCCGACCTGGTCGACCTGAGCGGGATCAAGACGGAGCGCGAGATCGCCAGGGTACGCCTGGCGAACGAAGTTGCCGACTTTGGCCTGGCTGCATTCTACAAAGAGACCGTCCCCGGAAAGAAAGAATCCGAAATCGCTGCTGCGGTCGAATCCGCCATTCTGAGCCAGGGTATTGGCTACAAGGGCGTGGCCCACGCACGCGGCGAAGCGGAAGTGATCAGCGGCCCGCGCACCGGAACAGCCTGGGATTTCCCGACCACTACAGGTCGGGTCGTGCAGAATGGGGAGCTGGTGCTGATCGAATTCGCCGTGGTGGCAGATGGCTACTGGTCCGATCTCACCCGTACGGTGGTCGCCGGCACGATGAACGACGAGCAGCGCCGCCTGGCCTCCGCACAGCGCGCAGCTTACCTGGCTGCCCAGCAGGCCATGAAGCCCGGCGTTTCCGATTCCGAACCCGACGCAGCCGCCCGCAAGGCGCTGGAAGCCTATGGGATGCGCGACCTTTTTGTGCACCACACCGGACACGGCATCGGCTTCCGCTACCACGAAGCCATCCCATCCGTCCACCCGGATTCGAAGGGCATCCTGCAGGCCGGTATGATCACCAGCCTGGAGCCCGGGCTTTACGGCGAGAATTTCGGTTACCGGGTCGAGGATAACGTCCTGATCACAGCCAGTGGTGGGGAACCCCTGTGCCGCAGCCCGCGCTGGCCCGGATTGGAGGCATAGCTCTATCGATGAATGAAACTCCTTTGATCGAAGCGCGCGCGATTACCAAGTCTTTCCCTGGCACGCTGGCGCTGGATAAAGTCGACTTTCAACTGATGCCTGGAGAAATCCACGCCCTGGTGGGAGAAAATGGCGCCGGAAAATCCACTCTCATGCTTGTCATGGCTGGAGTTTACCAGCCCGACAGCGGCGAGCTGCTGGTAAGCGGGCAGCCTGTCAAGATTCGTGACCCGCAGGAAGCACAGGTGCTGGGCATCAGCACCGTATTCCAGGACCTGGCGCTGGCACCCATGATGTCAGTAGCCGAAAATGTGTTCACCAACTCCCAACCCGTGAACAAGGTCGGCTTCGTCCGTTTCCATGATATGTACAAGGCCACCGCCGAAGCCCTGAAAGACTTCGATGTCAAGATCAATCCCCAGACCCCCCTGTACTTGTATAACGTGGCAGTGCAGCAGATCGTGGAAATTGCACGCGCCATTCAGCGCAACGCCAAGATCCTGATCTTCGATGAGCCGACATCCGCCATCGGGGAGCGGGAGACAGAGCGCCTGTTCAACTGCCTGCAGCAGCTCAGGGAACAGGGACTGGGCATAATCTATGTCAGCCACAAGCTGGACGAGGTTTTTGCCATCTCCGACAGGGTAACCGTGCTGAAAGACGGCAAGCTGGTGGGGACGGTGAAAACATCTGAAACTAACAAAGATGCCATCGTCCACATGATGGTTGGGCGGGAGCTGAACCGTCTTTACCCACAGCGCGACGGCGGGCGCAGGGAACCTGTGCTGGAGGTGAAGAACCTGAGCGGACACCGCTATTCGGATGTCCACCTGACTGTTCACTCCGGCGAGATACTTTGCCTGTTCGGCCTGACCGGATCGGGGCGCACCGAGCTGGCGCAGGGCATCTTCGGAAATGAGCCAATCTCGGGCGGAGAGATCCTGGTAGAAAATAAGCCAGTCCAGATCAGGCATCCGAGTGATGCCATGGAGCTGGGCATGGCCTACATCCCGGAAGACCGCAAGCGCGATGGGCTGTTCCTGGAAAAAACACTGCGCGAGAATATCGTCGTGACCTGCCTGCGCGCTCTGAGCGGCCTGGTGTTCATTAATCCAGCCCGCCAGGAGGCAAAGGCGCGTGAATCGATAACCACACTGCAGATCCGAGCCAGCAGTATCGAACAGCGTGTAACCAGTTTGAGCGGCGGCAACCAGCAGAAGGTGATGTTTGCCAAGTGGCTGGCTCGAAATCCAAAATTGTTGATCGCCGATGAGCCGACACGCGGCATCGACGTCGGAGCGAAAGCCGAAGTGCATACTCTCCTGCGCCAGCTGGCAAACCAGGGTGCAGCGGTCTTATTGATCAGCTCGGAGCTGCCGGAAATCATGGGCATGAACGACCGCACGGCTGTCATGCGCGAGGGACGCGTGGTTGGTATCCTGGACCACATAGAAGCTACCCAGGAGCGGATCGCAGCTTTCGCACTTGGCACGTACGAAGACGAAAAACTCCCCAGAGTGGAGGATAGATTATGAATAACCCTTCTATACCGGCATCCACAGAAGTCGTAATGCCGGAAACTTCACGCAGCCCGGTAAAAGAACTCCTGAGCAGCATTCTACGAGTGCGTGAAATCTTCATGATTGTGTTGATCCTGGTGATGGGCATCGCCATGTCCATCTTCTCTCCATATTTCCTGAATACGGCCAACTTCATCGCCATCATGCGCGGATTTTCGATGGAAGCACTTGTCGTGGTGGGTATGTCAACCCTGCTGATCGCCGGCGCCTTCGACCTGTCGGTTGGCTCAGTCATGGCCCTATCCGGGATCATCGCCGCCTGGCTGCTGACGGAAGGCAACATGTCCTTTCCCCTCGCCATGCTCGGCGGACTGGGAGTAGGCCTACTCACCGGCACAATCAACGGCCTGATTGTCACGCGCATCAAGGTAAACCCACTCATTGCCACGCTGGGCATGATGTCGGTAGCGCGCGGCATCGCCCTCGGATTCACCGAAGGCAAACCGGTGATCAATATACCAAAGGGATTTGCCTTCCTCGGCCAGGGGAGTGTGTTCGGAGTGCCGCTGATCATCATCTACATGCTGGTCATCGTGGTCATCGCCGATATTCTGCTGAGGCGCGGGAGGTCCTTCCGCCAGCTTTACTACGTGGGCAGCAGCAGCAACTCGGCCCGCCTATCCGGCATCCACGTCGACCGGGTAGTATTCCTGGCTTACATCGCCTCCGGCCTGCTGACCGCACTGGCGGGAGTCATCTCCATGGCGCGCCTGACCAGCGGCGTGCCGACCGCTTTCGCCGGAGTAGAGCTGCGCATCATTGCCGCCTGTGTAATCGGAGGCATGAGCCTGTCCGGTGGTGAGGGGACTATCGTCGGCGCCATACTGGGTTTGGTCTTTATGGCATTGGTCACCAACGCCCTGACGTTGTTTGGTGTCTCGATTTACTGGGAAGGTGTAGTAACCGGCACGATCCTCACGCTGGCCGTGAGCTTCGACATGCTCTCTCGACGGAGACTAAAAGCCTGATGGTTGGTGGGGCAAATATTGCCAGGACTTCAGGCCAGGTCTCCAAATTAAAAACCGGATGGAGGAAATCATGCGGAACCAGATGACAGGCAGTGAGCCCATCCGGCTCACCTGAAAGGAGGATACGCCAAGTTCATTCTTACCGAGAAAGGTCACTTGTTGAGTCAGGAACGAAAACGGAAAATGAAATCAGTCAGAGTTCCAAGAGAATTACGGAGGATTGAAATGTCTAAAGTAGAAAATAAAATCGCCAGCGCTATTTCCCGGCGAGAGTTTCTCTCAGTGACAGCGGCAGCATCAGGGGCGGCCTTGCTGGCCAGCTGCGCACCTGCCGCCACTGCTGCGCCTACCGTTGCAGCTACCGTTGCAGCCGTCGAACCAACCAAGGCAGTCTCCGATGAGACCTATGTTTGGCTGGGGGCAGTCACCGCCATCGCATTCTGGATCGACGGTCAAACCGGCTTCTACGGCGCCTGTGATGCACTGGGCGTCAAGGGTGAGTACCTGGGACCGGTCGAGTATGATGCGGTCGCACAACTGAAAGTCCTGGAAGAATTGATCGCCCGGAAACCCGCCGGCATCATGATCTTCCCGGCAGATGACCAATCCCTGAATGAGCCCCTCAAGCGCGCCATGGCAGCGGGCATCCCGGTCATCGTGGTCAACCACGACGTCAATGACCCGAGCGCCCGCTACGGCTTCGTCGGCCCGGACAATTTTGGGGTCGGCGTGATCGGCGGCCGGTATACCGTGGAATACATGAAAGGTGCGGGTAAGGTTGCCTTTATGACCACCACCAACCCGGCCCACCAGCTCAGGATGGAAGGATACAAGTCAGTCTTCGCGGACTATCCTGACATCGAGATAGTCGCCGAAGTGGACGAGAAGTCGGATCCGGCTTACGGCCTGACCGTCGCCACACAACTGATCCAGTCGCATCCCGACCTGACCATGATCATCGGCGTCGATGCCACCGCTGGCGCAGCCACAGCCCGCGCCCTGAAGGAAACCGGAACGGCGGGCAAGATCCAGTGTGTAGCGATGGATCGCGACGACGACATGCTGCCCTACATCGAGGACGGGACGATCCTGGCTACTATGGCCCAGAACAGCGTCCTGGAAGAGTGGATGGCCACTCACTACCTGTACTGGCTCAAGCACAACACCGTACCCGCCTTCCCAGACTGGGAAGCTGCCGGCGCTCCCCAGGTCCCGGGGATCACCGACACAGGTGTGACGGTCGTCAACAAAGACAACGTCAAATTCTTCTACCATACATAAATCACCTGGCTGTGTGGGCCGGAGCACACCTCCGGCCCACACAACTCTTCTCCAGATAACTGGATTTTGTTGTATTACCCTGATGTCCGCCTTGAGCGGGGCATCAGCTGAAAACTGCTAAAATTGAGGCTCCCACTGCCAGTCGGGAAAGAAAATCATTAAATTCTCGCCTGCATGGGAGCTGCATCGAGGCTGCCGGATAAGGGCAGCCAACTAAAAAGAAAAATATGGCCATCTCGATCCTTTCGGGAAGGCGCGAATATAAAAAACAGCATTAGGAGGCATTTCAATGATGCGAGCAGCTGTTTGGTACGGAAGAAAAAACACAAAAGTAGTAGATGTGCCGGATGCGCCGGATCCCGGGCCCGGAGAAGTGAAGATTAAGGTTGCCTGGACAGGCATTTGCGGTACCGACCTGCACGAATATTGGGCCGGTCCGATCTGGATGCCCCTGGAACCGCACCCTTTGACCGGAAAAGCAGCCCCGCTGATCCAGGGGCACGAATTCGCCGGCCTCATAGAAGAAGTAGGTCCGGGCGTCGTGGGTTTCAAGCCGGGCGACCGTGTGACAGCGGACTCCGAAACTCACTGCGGTAAGTGCTGGGCCTGCCAGCGCCACGAGTACAGCCTGTGCGAGATCTGTGCCTACCTCGGGCTGGGGCGCGATGGCGTGTTTGCGCCCTATGTCACCATCCCGGCCGATTCGGTCTTTCATGTCCCAGCGAATATCTCCCTGCAGCAGGCCTCGTTTTCAGAACCCACGGCGGTGGCCGTGCATGTACTGCAGCGGGGGCGGTTAGCAGCCGGTGACAGCGTGTTGATCCTTGGAGCCGGGAACCAGGGCCTGCTCCAGTACCAGCTGATCAGGCATTCCTCAGCCAGCCAGGTTTTCATGGTTGAGTTCGAAGGCAAACGCGCCGAAGTAGCCCGCAGCCTGGGCGCCGAGGTGCTCGATCCCAGCAAAGTCGACGTAGTGGACTATGTGAAGAAGCAAACCGACGGCCGCGGTGTGGACCTGACCTTGGACGACGCCGGCAACTCCGAGACCTTGACCATGGCTCTACAGGCTACACGCATCCAGGGACGCGTGGTTGAAGTTGGCATCTTCGAAAAGCCGGCTACCTTCAACATCAATGACCTGGTGTTGAAAGAGAGGGAGCTGATCGGCATCTTGAATACCGGGTGCATGATCCCGACCGCCCTCAAGCTGATGGCTGCCGGGCGTGTGGATCCCACCCCCTTGATCAGCAACCGCATCGACCTGGAAGACGTGGTCGAGAAGGGCTTCGAGGAGTGCATCATCCACAAAGACAAAAATGTCAAGGTCATCGTGAACAGCAACCGTGACCTGTGGGATGCCTAGGAGAAAATCAAGGACGTTTCACGGCTCACCGCCAGACCTGAAATCTGGAAAAATAACGGACCTGCACAACGGCAGCATAGGGAAACGCTTCCGCCTCCCGTGCCAGGCCAGACTCCATGCCGAGTGCAGGAGATGAGCTACAAATTTATTTAGTATGGTATTAAGGAGAGCAGTTGTTGAAAGAGATCCGAATTCATGGTAGAGGCGGCCAGGGTGCTGTTCTGGCAGCCGAATTGTTAGTGGTAGCAGCGTTCGAAGATCAAAAATATGGCCAGGCTTTCCCGGCTTTTGGCGGTGAGCGGCGAGGTGCTGCCGTCCAGGCTTTCATCCGCGTGGACGACCACCCCATCCGGCTGCGCTACCGCGTCAACAACCCGGACTGGCTGATCGTCCTGGACTCCACCCTGCTGGATATGGTGGACGTGCTGCAGGGACTGCAGCCGGACGGCCTGGTGCTGATCAACAGTGAGAAGAGCCCCAACAGCCTGGGCTGGACTCGGGATGCACAGGTTTGCTGTATTCCTGCCACGCGCATCGCCCTCGAAGCGATGGGTCAGCCCCTGGTCAACTCGGCCATGCTGGGTGCGTTCTCGGCCGCTACCGGCGCAGTCAGCCTGGCGGCAGTTCAGAAAGCATTCCGCCACCGCTTCCAGGGCGCAGCGGGTGAGAAGAATAGCCGCGCAGCTGAAATGGCCTGCGACTGGTTCCGCCAGCAGGTGGAATTCCCGGTCAGGGTGGCGAAATCCCGCCCGGTGCCTGCGGTGCACCCGGTGGAAAACATCTACGGATTGGGTAGCCCGGGCCAGCCGCTGCACTTCGCGGCGGTCACCGCACCGCGCAGCGCAGTGGAATACCGCACAGGCAGCTGGCGCTACAGCCGCCCGGTCTTCGACCCTGAAAAGTGCACAGGCTGCGGGTTCTGTGAGATGTACTGCCCGGATACCTGCATCATCGTGGAGAATAAAAAATATTATGCCGATTATGATTACTGCAAGGGGTGCGGGATATGCGCCCACGAATGCCCTGAAGAGGCGATCCAGATGATGGTGGAGGAAGGTTGACCATGGTCGAGCAAAATGTTTCAAAACCCACCGGGATCGCAACCGCCCGCCCTGCCCGGGGTGTTACCAGCATTATGGAAGGCTCGATGGCGGTCGCCAGGGCCGTCAAAGCCTGCCGCCCAGACGTCATCTCGGCCTATCCCATTACTCCCCAGACTCACATCATCGAGTTTTTGGCTCAGATGGTCGCCGACGGGGAACTGGATGCCGAGTACATCCGGGTCGATTCGGAATTCTCCGGCGCCTCTGTCATTGGCGGCGCCAGCGCAACCGGTGCGCGCGCTTATACTGCTTCTTCCTCCCAGGGCCTGCTCCTGATGACCGAGGTCATTTATTACCTGGCTGGCACCCGGCTGCCAGTTGTCATCACCGGCGCCAACCGCCAGGTATCAGCGCCGATCAGCCTGCAGCCGGAGCACCACGACAGCCAGAGCCTGCGCGACAGCGGGCTCATCCAGCTGTACGTCGAAAGCGCCCAGGAGGCTTACGATACTCACATCCAGGCCTTCAAAATCGCCGAAGATCACCGTGTGCTGCTGCCGGTGATGGTGTGCATGGATGGATATATCCTGACCCATGTCTTCGAACCAGTAACTATCTTTGACCAGGCGGCGGTGGATGCCTTTCTACCGGCCTTCGACCCGCTGCACTACCTGTCTCCGCAGCGGCCCATGACTTTCGGACCTATTGCCGATGAGACCAATTCCCTGGAATTTCATTTCCTGATCCAGCAGGCCATTGATAATGCCCGCGGAGTCATCTCCGAAGTGGCATTGGATTTCCAGGCTGCCTTTGGTCACTACCACGGCGGGCTGATCGATGCATATTGTACAGACGACGCCGAAATTGTGCTGGTCGCCATGGGCTCAACCGTCAGCACGCTGCGCGAGGCAGTCGACCAGCAGCGCAAAGCAGGCCAAAAAGTGGGCCTGGTGAAGGTCAGGTGTTTTCGCCCCTTCCCCGACGAAGAATTACGCCTGGTGCTGCAGACGGCCCGGGTGGTTTGCGTGCTTGACCGTGCTCTCTCCCTGGGTTCCCAGGGCATCCTGGCAGGCGAGGTGAAAGCTGCCCTGTATGACGCTGAGCAGCACCCGCTGGTGCTCGGACTGCTGGCAGGGTACGGTGGCAGAGAAGTCACCCTGGAGACCGTCCAACAGATTGTGGAACGGGCAAGGCAGGCTGCAGAATCGTGTGGCAGCCAGGTGGGACTGGATTTTATCGGGCTCAAACCTGAATTATTGGACTTACCGAGGACTACGAATGGCAGCTAGATACGAACAGGCTCTTTTCACTCCCGGCCACCGCGCCTGCCCTGGCTGTGCCGCCTCCCTGGCGGTGCGCACCATCCTGCAGGCCAGTGGTCCGGATGTCATTATTGTTAACGCCACCGGCTGTGTCGAGACTTTCACCACTCCCTATGGATATTCACCCTGGGGTGTGCCTTTCATCCACCCGCTGTTTGAAAATGCCGCGGCTGTAGCTTCGGGTGTCGAAGCGGCGCTGAAAAAGAAAGGGCTGGCTGATAAAGTAAAGGTAATCGTCATTGGGGGCGACGGCGGCACCCTGGATATCGGTATGGGTTCGCTATCGGGTATGTTCGAGCGCGGCCACGATGTGCTGTATATCTGCTACGACAACGAAGCCTACATGAACACCGGCGTGCAGCGCTCCAGCGCCACCCCGGTCGGCGCCTCCACCATGACCAGCCCTGCGGGCCAGGCCGCCTGGGGTAAAGAGCAGCCGAAGAAGAACCTGGCTGCCATTGCTCTGGCCCACGGCATCCCCTACGTCGCTACCGCTTCGATCGGCTTCCCGAAAGACCTGATGCGTAAAGTGCGCAAAGCACTGGAGATCCACGGCCCCAAATACCTGGATGTCCACAGCCCATGCCCGATCGGCTGGGGTTTCGATCCCGCGCGCACAATCGAAGTGGCCAAGCTCGCCATCCAGACCGGCCTGATCCCGCTTTATGAGACTGGCTACGACCTGCCCCTGAAATCCCGTCGGATTGGCACGCCAAAACCGGTGGAAGAATATCTGCGGCTTCAAACACGCTTCCGGCACCTGTTCGAGAACGGCGGCAGACAGCACATCGCCGCTGTCCAGGCGGTAGCCGACGAGAATATTAGAAAATATGGGTTGGTATAAGGAAAATTTAAGGAGGTAAGCGAATGAAAACAGGAAATGATTACGAGAAAAGCATTTCAGGCCTGGCTGGTGAAGTATACCTGCTCGGTGAACGCGTGACAGACCCGGTGAATCACCCGATGCTGCGCCCTTCTTTTAACGCCCTGGAGATGACCTACCGTATGGCGGAAAACTCCTCCGCCGATGAATTGATGCACGCTCAATCGGCCTTCGACAGCTCGGAGGTCAACCTGTTCTGCTCGATTCACACCAGCACGGAAGACCTGATCCGTAAGGTCAAGGCACTGCGCCTACTCGGCCAGACAACCGGCACCTGTTTTCAGCGCTGTGTCGGTTGGGATGCATTGAACGCCATCTCGAGCGTCTCCTTTGAAATCGACCAGGCCCACGGCACGAATTATCACCGGCGCTTTCTCGAATACCTGAAATACGTGCAGGAGAATGACCTGGTGCTGAACGGCTCGATGACCGATGTCAAGGGCGACCGCAGCAAGCGCCCGTCGGAGCAGGCCGACCCTGACATGTTTGTGCACGTCGTGGAACAGCAGTCCGACGGCATTATCGTGCGCGGGGCGAAAGCTCACCAGACCGGCGCCGTTTTTTCGCACGAAATTGTCGTTATGCCCACCCTATCGCTGCGACCTGAAGATGAAAACTACGCCATTTCATTCGCCATCCCTATCAACACTCCCGGGATCATCCATATCATCGGGCGCCAGCCTTCTGACACCCGCAAGCTGGAGGGCGTGCAGATTGACCTCGGCAACTCCACCTTCGGCGGTCACGAGGCCCTCCTGATCTTCGACGACGTGTTTGTACCCTGGGAGCGGGTTTTCATGTGCGGCGAATACGAATTCGCCGGGCTGCTGGTGGAGCGCTTCGCCGGTTATCACCGCCAGAGCTACGGCGGCTGCAAGGCTGGCGTGGGGGACGTGCTAATCGGCGCCGTGGCTACGGCGGTGGAATACTCCGGGGTTGCCAATGCCGGTCACATCAAACATAAACTGGCTGAAATGCTGCACCTGAACGAAACCCTGTTCGCCTGCGGCATCGCCTGCTCCTATATGGGAAAACCGACCACATCGGGCACCTATCTCGTCGACCTGCTGCTGGCGAATGTCTGCAAGCAGAACGTCACGCGTTTTCCGTATGAAATCGCCCGCCTGGCTGAAGACATGGCTGGAGGCATGATGGTCACCATGCCCTCCGAAAGCGACCTGCGCAACCCACTGCTGCGACCGTACATCGAAAAATACCTGCACGGCGTTGAAGACGTGGACACAGTTGACCGCATGCGCATCCTGCGCCTGATCGAGAGCATGACCTCCGGCACCGGCGCTGTGGCTTACCGCACCGAATCCATGCACGGCGCGGGCTCACCCGAAGCACAGGTCATCATGATCGGGCGGCTGAGCGACCTCAACTATAAAAAGGAGCTGGCCAAAAAGATCGCAGGGGTGGGATCGCGAGTCGTGGAGGATATTCGATGAGCGATCGACCGTTTTTGCTCGTTGGTGAGACGATCTTGCCGGAAGGGGGTGAAACCTCCGCAGAATCCACCTCCGAGTTGCGCTTCGTGATGGGAAACGAGGCCATTGCACGCGGGGCGCTGGAATCAGGGGTGCGAGTGGTAGCGGGCTACCCAGGGACGCCAGCTTCTGAAATTTTGACTTCTTTCGTCTCCTATCCACAGGTTTATGTAGAGTGGTCTACTAACGAGACGGTTGCGCTGGAACTGACGCAGGGCGCATCCTTGTGCAACCAGCGATCCATGGCGGTGATGAAGCATAACGGCACCAATATCGTCACCGATTTCCTGATGCACCTGAATTTCACCGGTGTGCGCGGCGGACTGGTGTTAATTTCCGCCGACGACCCTGGTGGAAATTCCTCCCAGAACGAGGAAGATACGCGCATCCTGACGCACAGCTATGCGCACCTGCCGGTGTTCGATCCATGCTCTTCGCAGGAAGCGAAAGACATGGTGCGGGCGGCTTTTGAGCTCTCGGAGAGCACCGAGCTGTGCTTTGTCTTGCGGCCGGTGATGCGCGTGTGCCACTCGCGCACCATGGTGGTTTTTGAGCAGCCACTGGAGCTGAACCGTCCGGCGGAATTTATCAACGACCGCTCGCGCTTCGTGATGAGTGCGGTAGTCGAGAAGAGCGCGGGTGGGCAGATGCGGCCGGTAGTCCGCCACCGCTGGCTGAACCAGAAGCAGGTGGAGCTGCAGGCGCTGGTCGAAACGCTTCCGTTTAATGAAATCGAACTTGGCGAGGGAGGTATCGGGCTGGTGGGATGCGGCATTGGCTATACGTACTGCAAGGAAGCGGAAGACCTGATCGGCCGCAAACTCCCTATCCTCAAGCTCGGCACCCTGCCGCTGCCGCGTGCCAAGCTGCTGGCCTTTGCCGAAAGGGTTGACACCCTGGTCGTCTTCGAGGAGACCGAGCCGGTAGTGGAGCGCCTGGTTAAAGAGATGCTGTTTGACGCTGGAAAACAGGTTAGGGTTCTGGGGCGCTCCGCATTCCTGCCCTCCGAAGGCGAGCTGAACGACGGTATCGTCCTGCAGGCACTTGCCAGGCTGGACCCAACCTACGAAAAATTCATCCCCAAACCATTTCCATTTTCCGTCAATGCGCCTACCCGCACGCGCACCCAGTGCGTGGGGTGCAGCCATCGCGGGCTGCTGCATGCCTTGAAGCTGGTAGCACGCAAGACCAAGGCTGTGGTTACGGGTGACATCGGCTGTTACGATGCCGGTTCGTTCCCGCCTATGGAGCTGCAGTCCACCATCTACTGCATGGGCGCCTCGATACCGATGGGCAACGGCATCGCCGTCAGCGGACTTGGACAGCCGGTCTTCGCCATCATCGGCGATTCGACCTTCTTTCACAGCGGCTTGCCGGGGCTGATCAACGCAGTCCATAACAATGCCAGGCTGGTGGTGGTGATCGCGGATAACGGCACAACCGCCATGACCGGCTTCCAACCCCACCCGGGCAGCGCAGAGAATGTGCGCGGGGAACAGGTGCGCGCCACCAGCATCGAGAAGATCGTGGCTGCCCTCGACATCCCCGTTCAGACCATTAATCCATACGATATCGAGGAAACCATCGCAGCCCTGAATAAAGCCGTCCAGCACCCGGGAGTTTCCGTCGTGGTGGCCTCAGCCCCCTGCTTGCTGTATGCAAGGGGACGCGGCGAAGAGTTATTTACAGAGCACACCGTCAGCGTGGATCCTGAGCAGTGCAATGGATGCCGGGTGTGCATCGATTTCTTCGGCTGTCCTGCCATCCTTTTTGACGGCGATAAGGCTAGCATCGACCAGCTCACCTGCGTCAGCTGCAACCTGTGCCTGGACGTGTGCCGGCGAGGTGCCATTTCATGAAGCTAAACATCTTGATCGCGGGAGTTGGAGGCCAGGGGAACCTGTTTGCCTCCGCCTTGTTGGCCAGGTCTGCCATCCAGCGCGGTTTCCAGGTGCTGGCGACGGAGACGATTGGCGCCGCGCAGCGCGGCGGCTCGGTTGTATCGCACCTGCGCATTGCCGATCATGTCCTGTATTCCTCTCTCATTCCCGATGGAGGCGCAGACTACCTGATAGGTTTTGAGCCGGTTGAGCTGCTGCGCCACATCCGCAAGCTCAAGCCCGATGGCGTGTATATCCTGAACACCCACCCGGTGCTAACCATTGGCTGCACCATGGGTGTGGACCGCTATCCCACTCTGGACGAAATAACGGACTCGCTCGAAAAAATGAATCTGCGCGGCCACGTGATCCAGGCCACCCAGGCAGCCAACGAGATAAGCAGCCCGATGCTGATGAATATGGTCATGCTGGGGGCGCTGTGCGCGGTATCTGATTTCTTCGACCTGGAGGAAATCAAAGCCCTCATAACGCAAGGCTCACGCAAGGCACTGGTGCAGGCCAACCTGGAAGCGCTGGAGGAAGGCGCATGGTTGATACTGCAGCCCGCTGAGGCTTAAACCGCCTGACCGCATTAAAATCCTCAAGCTTCCAGCACTTTGCATGTCCCGAAATAGAATGGAACGGGTCATCAATAATAAGCGGAACAAGCTACACAAAAAAAAGTCGTCCGTTCAATCTTCTGTGCAGGCTCTGAGTTTAATGAAGGACACAGATTTTTCACTCCCTGGCAAAAGAGCCAGGACAGAGCGATCAGAATGACAGAACGAAAAAGGATAAACCATGCAGCGGGATATGAAATCAGCACTGAACCGGGGGGAGGTCCTGGTTGGATCTTTCTTTCGCCTGCCCAGCCCCGACCTGGTCGAGATCTTTGGCGAAGCCGGCTTCGATTTCATCATCATCGACCAGGAGCACGGCCCCCTCTCGCCGGAGACCACCTCCAACCTGGTGCGCGCCTGCGACCTGGTGGAGATGGCAGCCATCGTGCGTATCCCCGACAACTTGCCGTGGATCTTCCAGCACGCACTCGATGTAGGCGCACTGGGTGTGCAAGTGCCGCAGGTCGGGAGCGCCGAAGACGCCCGGCGGGCGGTGCAGTCCGCTAAATTTGCCCCGGAGGGGAAGCGCGGGGTGTGCCGCAACGTGCGCGCGGCGCGCTATTCGAGCCGTGACCGCTTTGACTATCTCCAGGGATCCAACCGCGAGACGATCGTGGTCATCCAGATCGAGAGCAAGGAAGGCGTGGAGAATATCGACGCCATCCTGAAAGTCCCGGGTATCGACGTGGTTTTCCTGGGTCCTTACGACCTGTCCCAGTCGCTCGGCATCCTGGGACAGGTGGATCACCCCATGCTATGGAGCCTGATGGAAGGAGTCGTGAGCGCCTGCCGGAAAAAGGGCGTGGCGGCCGGTGTATACGCTGACAGCCCCGAAGCCGTCAGACATTGGTCTGGGCTCGGCGTCCAATATATAACAGTGGGGATTGACACGGCTTTGATTTACACCCAAACTCGCAAACTGGTGTCAGAACTGCGCAGTTACGCATTGAAGACTTCATGAGCTTATAAATCACCTGTTCGCCGGCGCAGCAGCGGCTCACGAACCACTCCTGCATTCAGCTTGCTTGCATTGAGAAAAGTTACGAAGCGTCTGAATCCACAGGCTAATGCCTCCGCAAATGCCTCATTTTCCCCGAGGGCCGGATCCTCCAGCCAAAATCCCAGTATGACGAACGTGCTGGTCGCCCGGTCGAGCTTGCTATCGAAGCGCGCCACGAGCCGGTCGTCCCATAAAACCGGCAGTGAGTAGTAGCCGTACCTGCGTTGGTGTTCGGGCTTGTATACCTCCCACACGTAGTCGAAGCCAAATAAGATTTTCGCTCGCCCACGGGCACTGACGTGATCGAGCGGTGCCAGGAAGACAACCTCCTCAGCCGTGGTCGTCTCAAGCGGCGT